>X22_European_Rabbit__coassemble_20_pt1 | contig 46255 bp, 42 predicted proteins | sample X22_European_Rabbit__metabat2_low_PE_003 | metagenome-assembled genome bin X22_European_Rabbit
CCGCTGTACCGGTACAGCCAGTGGCTTTCCAGCCGTTCGATCCCCTGCTCCAAAGTCTCCAGCGCCGGATCCCGTTTTTTGCCGTTCTTCTGTTTTCCCAAGATACACCTCCTGCAGATCTTTCTTTCAGTCCGCTTTTGCCATCAACCGGGGGATATCCCGGATGACTTCCATCAAAAACCAGTCCGGCAGGCACTTTCCTTCCTCTTCCCCGTCCGTCCCCGGCGTCACCACCATCTGCGCAAACTCCATGTTGATCTCCGCCAGCTCCTTCAACAGCGCCTTCCCACGGTGGGCCAGCATTCCCGCTTCCCGGTTCAGCTTCTGCCTGTTCCGCGGCAGGTCATGCCACAGCCTGGCCCGGAAGGACTGGGTGAGAAAATACAACACGTCCCGCTCCTCCGGCTTCGACGGCCATTTCTGCGTCCCGTCTATGATCTGCGCCAGCAGGAACTTATTTCCCGCCTGTTTGGTATAGGCCACGAACATCCCCGCGTGGGAGGAAGACAGGCAGCCATAGGCCAGCATCCGCAGCTCTTCCTCCCGGATGCCGGGCCCCCATTCCTTCAGGGCGTCGCTCAGCAGGTGCCAGGACCGGGGCGTGGAATAGGGCTCTTCCGTTTTGGGCGGCTCCATAAAAATATGGTCGGGCCGCTGGGTGATATATTCCAGCACCCAGGGATGCAGCCCATTCTCATAGCCCCAGGCCAGCCACTGGCCTGCGTCCGGTTTTAACTGGACATGGAACATCCGGTTCACCAGGGCAGAGGACATGGTCTTTACAATGGCGCTGTCCTGCGACCGGTTCCCCGCGCCGATGACCACGCTGCCCTCCGGCAGACGGTATTCCCCGACCCGCCTGTCATGGATGAGGGAATAAAACGCTTTCTGTACGTCCTGCGCGCAGGCGTTGAGCTCATCCAGGAACAGGCAGTAGGGCTCCTTCCTGGCGATCATCCGCGGGGGCAGGAATACGCTGGTATCCCCGTCGATCCGGGGGACGCCGATGATATCCTCCGGCGCCAGCTGGCTCCCCAGCAGCGAGACGAAGGGAAGCCCCACGCTGTCTGCGAACTTTTCCACCAGCGCGGATTTCCCGATGCCCGGCGCGCCCCAGATAAATACGGGGCGGACCGGCGCGATGTTCAGCAGTACGTTCATCAGTCCTTCCTGATTCACACTGATCGGCAGATTCATTGTTTCCTCTCCTTACTCTCCGAAGGGCGCCCGGTTCCTGTCCCCGTGCGTCAGTTCCGGCATTCTTTTATTGCTTCTCCTGTTTCTCTTTCTTCTGCTTTTGCAGGGCCTCCATCATCCCGTCCATCTTTTTGGCGGAATCTTCCGTCAGGATCTTCTGATACCCGCGCATGCACTCCAGCACGGACAGAACGGCGCTGTTCAGTTTTTCCGAAGCCTTTGCCTTCGGCTGTCCGACCGTTCCGTTCACCGGCTTCCCGCAGAGGGTGATGCTGATCAGGTTCAGGATCCCGACCATTTCAGAGGTGTCCGTCCCTTCCTGCAGCGGCATATTTTCATACACCTGTTCCAGCGTGATCTGGCCGGTCTCGTACAAAACAGCCAGCGCGGTCAGGTCCGACAGGTAGCCCGGCACCTTCCCGGCCAGCGCGCCGCTTAGGTACCGGAGTGTCCTGGACAGCCGTTCATCCGTGAGATGCTCTTTTTCGTCCTCTTCTTTGATCCTTCCACCGCTCTTTGCTGCACCTGCGGTGTCGTTCTCCACATCCGGCTTCCCGAAAACCTTCCAGAAGGATCGGGGAATGCTGACGTTATCGCTATCGTCATCCTCCTCTTCGTCATCTTCTACATCATCATCCTCTCCATCTTCATCGTCTTCGTCGTCCTCATCCTCTTCGTCTTCGTCGTCTTCGTCGTCCTCCTCGTCCTCATCTTCGTCCTCATCCTCATAAATCCCCAACTCTGCATTGGTCTTCCTCACGAACCGTTCAAACTTCTCCTCATCGTTTGCCAGTTCTTCCTTCTCTTCCTCGCTCAAACTGTCAAATTTTCGGTTGAAATAATCGATCTCCGCCTTACTGGCCGCATTGTCGAGCGCCTGCCAGATCGCATTCCCCAGGCTCGCTCTTCCCGTATGGAAGGCGAGCCCTATGCCGGGTGCCGCATTCCTGAGCCCCTGCGTTAAACTGCTCCCACAAAAAAGGTTGTTGAATAAAGACATACGTTTCCATCCTTTCTCCACTGTTTTTACTGTCCTGTGGCGGACGTTTTCATCTTTTTCTTTTATCCCGACAGTCTTTTCGGACAGTATCTGTCCTGCTGTCTGGCTTTAGCATCAGAATAACAAAAGGCATGGACGCATATATGTCCATGCCCCATAAAGAATTATGATTTTTCTGCAAGATAATCTTCCGTTCTGAATTCCGCCTGTTCACAGGGGAAATTCGAGAAAAGCACGACCGTACAGTCCTTTCTCAGGATCCTCGCCCGTCCCACGGCCTGCTCCAGTTCACTGCTGATACAATATAGCTGTACCTGACGCAACAGTTCGTTATGATACGTTGTATGATAAAAACAGTATCCATGATATGTAATCCTCCCCCAGTGCGGCTGTTCATCCTCCTTCCTGTTCACATCTTCTCCCAAATGGCAGGTGAAGAGCTTATAATTTTCATCCACTGTAAAGGGTGTCCCGATCAGGACCACATCCTGCCCGCACAACTTATCGCACCCGGCAAGATTGCCATAGTACAGCCCATACGGATTTGTCTTTTCTGAAAAGCTTTTAAACGTAATGACCGGGACATCCTTTCCTAACAATTTTTGCCCCATTTCTCTGATCCGATCAAATTTATCCTGAAGGTCTCCGCGTCCAAGGGAATAATAAGAGTACTGGATCAGCCTGCCTGCATACTTCACGGGGCTGGATTCCATACAAAAGATAGGGTGTCCTCTGAAATAGCGTTCATAGATATCCCGGTCAAACGTTGCAGACAAGATAATGTATTTTCCTTCTGGAAGCGACTCCGGGCAGAAATAGAGCACGCTACCGTCCTTCCGCTTTACAAAGGCCGACGCACGAAGGAACCCGTTCAAATTTGAATCCCGCCCTACCAGCCCTGCTCCCCGCAGGACATCTTCTCCTATCGGGCAAGCAAACAAATCCGGTTCTATGCGTACATAGACACCTTCCTCTGCATGCAAAATCTTTTTCAGAAGGGGTTTTATCCTGTCTGGAACATCATCGCTTTCACAGGCCGCTACAACATCAGAAACCATAACGCATTTTATCTGCTTCATTATGTATGACATTAAGATATCCTCATCGATGATCACCGTGTATTTTTTCAGGAACCCCTTTGTAAAATGCATCAATCTTGCATGGGTCGTTACAATGATATCGGCAGTTTTCATTTTAATCAGGGTCTCAAGATAATTTCTGCAGGACCAGTATATTTCATTTTCTTCTTTCTCGTTTTCCTTCATATACTGCTCCAAAAGGCAGCGCGTCTTTGGATCGATCCCGGCATCATAGTACTCCCGGATCTGTTTTCCGATCTCTGCCGGGAAATACCAGTCATCCACAGACGGTGCGACCACACATTCCACTCCTTCCTTCCGCAGCCTGTCTGCCACTTCTTCTTTCAGCCTGTTTGTCGGGCAGGCTACGATAAACTTTCGGATTCCCCGTTGGCTGGCGATAAGCCTGCAGTAAGCGTGCGTTTTCCCGATGGCAGTCTGCGCTTTGATCAGATACATACCGTTCGTTGGATTTTCAACCACTTCCCTGATATTCTCTTCCAGCAGGACAGAGGCTTCCTCCAGGGAGATATACTCTTTATCGCCGACTGTCTCAATCTTCCTGCCCTCAGCAGCCCGGACGGTTGCGAGCATGGTGCCCCGGTTCTCACAGGTATCTGCGTATATGCATTCCGAACACCTTACGGGCTTATAATGATTATCTTTGATGTAGCCCAATGCAGTCTTCCAAGCATCGAAATCATTCCCGTTTTCCCTGATCTGATTCAAAAAAAGCGTTTCCCCACCCTTGATAAAACGCAGGTTGCACATCAACAGAAACCGTCCGGCATGGTCGATATCCACTTTATTCATAAAATCAGAAAGAAGCATACAGGCACATCCGCGCTCTTCCAGATGTGATACCTTATATATTTTCTCATTCGTCTGCCGTATTAAAGGTTGGTGAAGGCCCGCTAAATATACACGGTATATTTTTTCATGAAAATTGCCCATTTTTGAAGAATCTGCGTCCCGCCCTATTTGTATATAAATAGGCTGGGCCGTGATTTCTTCAATTTCACCAACTTTTAATACGTCAAAAATAGCCAGACTCGAACCATTCATTGCTATTCCTGCACCCCTGGCAAATTTTTTAAGATCACGGCTATAATTATTCCCACTTTGGTTTTTAATCTTCAATTGAACTGACATCGCTAGTTCTTCGATATTAAAAGTTCCAGATCCTAGTTCTATCAATTCTTTTCCTCCCAGGAACATGCGGGCCACATCTATACAGCTTTTGTCGCATTCGGGAAATAACTCTGCCAGCATGGACAGGATGATCTTCGCCCCCCGGGCATCTTTTACCGGGCAGCTGTGCCGGAATACAACGCGGAACCGCTCATTCTCACTGCTGGAGCTGAATGTGTAATACGCAAAACAGACCGGTATGCCGTACTGCTCTGCCCGTTCCCGGATCACCCTATATGTCGTCCCTTCATCAAAGTCCAGCACAAACAGCTCCATTTCCCTGAAATCGTCTTTCTTTCGTTCTCCATGGGTAAAGACTGCAGGACAGAAAGTATGCCCCTGGTTCCCGATCAGGTTTCCCAACTGTTCCGGTTCTTCCTCTACTTTATTCTGGGCGATCCTCATACTGATCCCTGCCATCTCTTTTCTCTTTGGTTTTTCCAGATAATTCTGAATATCAAGACTCACTTTGATTTTCATAACGTTATACGGCTTCCCGTTTCCTTTCTTAGATTTCCAAAGCTTTCGCTGGATTTACTAAGTAGTTAGGAGACGATTAACATTTATGTAAATCAAAGTGAAAAAGGAGGCATACCAAACTATGTTGAATCAGTATGGAGATGTATTAACTATCCGGGAGCTCTGCCAGATCCTGATGATCGGCCGGAACCGCGCCTATGAACTGCTCCAGTCTGGCACAGTCAAAGGCTTCCGGATCGGACGGGTCTGGAAGATCCCCAAGACATCCGTGGTCTCGTTCCTTGCGGGCGGCAAAGAGCAACCGGAATGAGCCCCAAAGGCATACCGTCGCCCTCCCGTTTTTAGGGCTGCAGCCTTTCCCTTTTGCGCGGACAGAAAGACAGGAAAGGCAGTCCTGCAGACAGCATCAGCCCGTGAGTCTGCAGGACTTCTATGCAAGCCCCTGCCGCTGTTCTGCCTGCAGAATATCCTCATCATCCAATATCCCATACACGTCATCGACGTAGTACCTGTTCACAAAGAAGTTAAAGATAGCCTTACACCGGACGCCATTGTACTCAGCCAGATACAGGTTGTTCCCGATACATTTGATGATCTCAGCCTCTGCCAGATAGTTGCGGTCGTTTTTCTGATCCTTCAGGCTGTGAATATATGCTGTTACTTTCATGATGAAATCCTCCTTTTGATTTGTGGGATTCTGCTTACAATACCTTCCCCTGCCATAATGGAGAACCCGTTCAAAGGCTTCTCCTGCCACAAACGAAAAACACAGGCCAAACTCAGCCTGTGTCAAGATCCCGGTATTCTCTTGTAAACTCAGTCCGACTGCCAGTTTCTTATCTGCCTCTCTTTTTGCTTGAACCGGGCCGGCATTTATTTTATATACCCGTTCTCACGCATGCTGTAGAACCTGTCCGTTCCATGTGCCACAATGATATGATCCAACAGCGGGATCTCCAGCAGCTGTCCTGCTTCCTGGATCTGCTTTGTAGCGCGAATATCATCCTCGGAGGGATACAGACTGCCGCTCGGATGATTATGGGCTGCGATAATGCAGGTTGCGCCTGCCAGGAGTGCCGCCATGAACATCGTGCGGGAAGATGCCGGCGTCATGGAAGCTCCGCCATGCGACAGTTCGAACACGCCCAGGATTTTCCTCCTCCCCAGTGCAAGCATATAGAAATATTCTTCTGCCATATCCTTCAGACCATACAGCTGATTCAGCACCTGTGCTGCACCTGTAGGATTTTTGATATCATACTCCAGCGGGAAGTTATGGGATGCTTCCTTTACCAGGGTAATCTGTTCTTTTTCATTGATCTTCATTTGATATTTAATGATCCTCATATAAACCTCCTAAACACAAAAAGGAGCAGACGTTTCTGTCTGCTCCCGTCCGTTTTTACTGGAATACTGTCCCTGCCTTATATATGCGTCTTCCAGTTTTCCACTTTTCTACTCGGATCCTGCCCTCTTTTTTTTCTCCAAAACAGGACCCGTGTCGCGTCAATGTGCGAAATCCCTTGATTTTATCAGCTTTTTCCGGATTTTCGATTGACCTATGAATTGACCTATCTTTCCAGATTTTTACTCACAGGACAGGAAATTAACGTAAAACCGTATTTTCTGCCTGTCGTGCCAAAACGTCCTACAGACACCCCTTCCCATGCCCAAAAGCCCGCAAGCCCGCATAAACACTGGCTTTTTAGGCGTCAAAAAACCCGGCAGCTTATCTCTGCCGGGTCTTTTCGCAGGGCTACCAGGATTCGAACCTGGAAATGACGGAGTCAGAGTCCGTTGCCTTACCGTTTGGCGATAGCCCTAAATCTGCGCTTCTCTTATCTTTCCCTCGCGCTCATTTACTATACCAAACTCCCAGGCAAAATGCAAGCACTTTTTTTATTTTGTTGCGCCCCGGCCGGATCTGCCAGCCGGCAGATCCTCAAACCTCGAACAACAGGTCCGAATAGACCGGCACGGGCCAGTAGGCTCGATCCACCATCGTTTCCAGCTTATCGATGGGGGCGCGCAGCTCTGCCATGGCCGGCACCACCGTATCCCGGTAGAAGAAAGCCTGCTGTTTCACATCGCCCTTTATGACCTGCCCTTCCTTCTCCTTCCATTTCAGCCCTTCCAGAGCGCCGGTGGCCTTCGCCAGATATTCGTTGATATCCCGCAGCAGCGTCGCCGCCACAGAGGCGTCCGCGCCCGCGGCTTTCGTGGCGTTCACCGTTTCCGCCAGTTCCCTGCTGTAGCCAAGGGCGGCAGGCAGCAGCTCCCGGGACGCCATATCGATCATGGTCAGCGCCTCAATGTTGATGGTCTTGATATAGGTTTCATACAGGATCTCCTTGCGGGACTCCAGCTCGGCCCGGTTATAGATCCCGAATCTCTCATAGAGGCGGATGGCCTTATCCGTGGTCAATGCTTCAATGGAATCGATCATGCTCCTGTAATTGGGCAGACCCCGGCGCCTCGCTTCCCGGATCCATGCTTCCGAATAGCCGTCTCCGTTGAAAATGATGCGCTGGTGCTTCGTCATAAATTCCTTGATCACGTCATGGACCGCCTGTTCCTTGCCATCCTCTCCGGCCGCCTCTATCCGGTCCGCCGCCTCGCAGAAGGCCTCCGCCACGATGGCGTTGATCGTAGTAGTGGGACTGCCGATAGAATCGGAAGAACCGACCATGCGGAATTCGAACTTATTGCCCGTAAAGGCGAAGGGCGAAGTGCGGTTGCGGTCCGTGGCGTCCATGTGCAGATCCGGCACAGTGGAAACGCCGGTATGTAAGGTGCTGGCTTCCAGCAGGCTACGGGCCTCTCCGGTTTCCACAAGCTGACGTACCACATCCTCCAACTGCGACCCCAAAAAAATGGAAACGATCGCAGGCGGCGCTTCGTTTGCCCCCAGGCGCAGATCGTTGCCAACATTGGACGCGCTCCTCCTGAGCAGATCCGCATGGGTGTCTACCGCTTTCATGATACAGGCCAGCACCAGCAAAAACTGTACGTTTTCATTGGGGGTTTCCCCGGGATCCAACAGGTTCATGCCGGTATCCGTGCTGATGGACCAGTTATCGTGTTTGCCGGATCCGTTAACCCCTGCGAAGGGCTTTTCGTGCAGCAGGCAGCGCAGATTATGGCGTTCCGCCACTTTCTTCATCGTTTCCATCACCAACTGGTTGTGATCCATGGCGATATTGGCCGTCTCATAGACCGGCGCCAGTTCGTGCTGTGCCGGGGCCACCTCATTATGCTGGGTTTTGGCAGTCACGCCCAGCTTCCACAGCTCGATGTTCAGATCCTTCATGAACGCGCCCACCCGCTCCCGGATAACGCCGAAATAATGATCCTCCAGTTCCTGACCCTTGGGCGCGGGGGCGCCGAACAGCGTGCGCCCGGAAAAGATCAGATCCTTGCGTTTGAGATATTTGCTGCGGTCGATGAGGAAATATTCCTGCTCCGCGCCTACGGAGGGAATGACCTTCGTGGCTGCGGTATCCGGATGGAAGATCCGCACGATGCGCATGGCCTGCTGGGACAGCGCCTCCATGGACCGCAGCAGGGGCGTTTTTTTGTCCAGCGCCTCCCCTTTGTAGGAGCAAAACGCCGTGGGTACGCAGAGGATCACGCCGGTGGCGTCTTCCTTCAAAAATGCCGGGGACGTAATATCCCAGACCGTATATCCTCTGGCCTCAAAGGTGGACCGCAGCCCGCCGGAAGGGAAAGAAGACGCATCCGCCTCGCCCTTGATCAGTTCCTTCCCGGAAAAATCCATGAGCATCCGCCCGTCCTCATCCGGGTGGGTCACGAAGGAATCGTGTTTTTCCGCAGTGATGCCGGTCAGCGGCTGGAACCAGTGCGTATAATGGGTGGCGCCGTGTTCCACTGCCCAGTCCTTCATCGCCCGCGCCACTACGTCCGCCGTCGCTGCGGAAAGCTGGCCGCCATGGGCCCTGACATGGGCCACTTCCTCATATGCCTTTTTGGGCAGGCGCTCCCGCATTTTTTCCATAGTAAACACGTTTTGGGCAAAAATTTCTTCGATGTTCAGATTACCGCTCATGTTCCGTATCCTTTCTCATACGCAGAATATCCCAGCGTCCGGCTTTTTCCGAGAGGGTCAGCCACAGGGCCTGCCTGGGATGCGGGGCGCTCTCTACCGTATTCCCCTGCTCATCTTCTATTTTTTCCACCGTGGCCGCCACGTCGTTTCCCTGCGGCTTCATGATCTCGATCCGGTCGCCAACGCAGAATTTGTTCCGCTGTTCGATGCGGACGCGCCCGCGCCCGTCCGTTTCGCAGACCGTACCGAGATAAGTGTATTCGCTGATATAAGCGGCCGCATCATAGATCTGCATGGTATGATCCGGCTTCCCGAAATAAAACCCGGTGCCGAACTGCCTGTGGGTACATCTGCCCGTTTCCTCCCGATACCAGTCCAGATTGGCGCGATATCTGTCAACGGACTGCAGGCAATCGTCGATGGCCCTCCGGTATGCCCTGGTCACAACAGCCACATATAAGGCGGTTTTCATCCTGCCCTCCACCTTAAAGCTGTCAATTCCCGACTCCAACAGTTCCGGGATATACTCTATCATATTCAAATCCCTGGAATTGAACAGGTAGGTGCCCCGTTCATTTTCCTCCACCGGCAGATATTCTCCCGGACGGCTCTTCTCCATCACAGCATATTCCCAGCGGCAGGGATGGGTACACTCTCCCTGGTTGGCGTCCCGTCCCGTAAAATAATTGCTCAGAAGGCAGCGGCCCGAATAGGAAATGCACATGGCGCCATGCACAAAACATTCCATTTCCATCTCCGGCGGGATCTTCTCCCGGATCTGCCGCAGCTCTTCCAGCGTAAGTTCCCGCGCGGCCACTACGCGCCTGGCACCCAACCGATGCCAGAAGAGATACGTTTCATAATTCGTATTGTTGGCCTGGGTGGAAATATGGATCTCCGCCTGCGGCCATACGCTTTTCGCCAGCGAAAACATCCCCGGATCCGATATGATCAGCGCATCCGGACTGGCCGGTTTTCCCGCCGCAGTTTTTAAACACCGCAGGGCCTCAAAATAAGAAGCAGCCTGGGAAAGATCCCGGTTATGGGCCAGAATATTGGCGGTAACATATACTTTCACGCCATGCCCGTGGGCAAACCATATCCCTTCCGCCATCTCCTCCAGGCTGAAATTTTTCGCTTTCGCCCGCAGTCCGAACACGTCCCCGCCGATGTATACCGCATCGGCCCCGTAAACGACCGCGGTCATGAGTACTTCCAGGCTGCCCGCCGGGATGAGAAGCTCCGGCTTTTTCATCTGTCCAAAACCTTTCTGACCGAAACCGATACGCCGTCCCCCAGAGGAAGGATCACCGTCTCCAGAGCAGGATCGTGTTTCAGCGCATATAAGTATTCCCGCATCCTCGTATGGATCGTGCGGTCCCGGCGCGTTACTGCATAGCGGGATTCCAGCACATCCCCGCCCTGCAGCACATTATCGGAGATCAACAGCCCGCCCGGGTTCAGCAGCCGTATCACCTGCGGCAGGAAATGCAGATATTGACCCTTCGCGGCATCCATAAAGATCAGGTCGAAGGGAGTCGTAAGCTCAGGCAGAATCGCCGACGCGTCCCCCTCCAGCAGCGTGATCTGTCCTTCCCTTCCGGCCTGCCTGAAATTCCGCCGGGCGCAGGCGATACGTATCCCATTTTTTTCTATGGTAGTGATATGACACCCCTCGGGCATATATTCGCTCATAAAAAGGGCGGAAAAACCGATGGCGGTCCCTACCTCCAGGATAGACGACGGGCGTTTTTCCGCCAAAAAAAACCTGAGCAGGCTTCCCGTTTCCCGCCAGATGACGGGCACGTTTTCCGCCTCGGAGTAAAGCCGCAGATCCTCCAGCCAATCCGGATCCCCGCTGTCCAGCGAATTGAGGAAAACCCGCATCCGTTCCTCTGCGATCATTCTTCCTCCCCGCCGCTGCCCGCCATAATATCCATCAGTTCATCCGCCGTCATGGCGGTGGAAAGCGTATAAGTCCCCGGCGTAAATCCGTCCTCTGCATAATTGGACAAATGCTCCTGGATCAGAAAAAGCGTCTTATCCCGCACCAGCCCGTTTTCGTACAAAGACTCCGCGATCCCGTCAAAATCCATGCCGTCGCTTATCGTCACTTCCACCTCGCGGCCCGGCTCCACGGACACAGGCGGTTCCCCAAAGATCCGCACGCCGTACTGGAAGGCCGTTACGGAGAACCGATAGACCAGCATGACCGCCACTACTACCAGCACCACATTAAACACAGTGCCTACCACGCCCCCAGCGACGTTTTGAATCCTCGCCTTTTTGTGCCTTATGCTCTTTTTCATCCTGTGACCGTTTTGTCCGGCATGACTGCTCAAGATTTACCGCCTCCACAACAGATCGGCGCGATCCTGCGCCTCTCACCAAAGATGCCTCAGGTTTCCATAATGATCGGAAGGATCATCGGGCTCCGTTTGGTCTTTTTCCAGATAAAATCGCTCAGGGAATCCTTGATGGACGTTTTGATCCTGCCCCAGTCCGTACAGCCTCTCGCCACGCAGTTATCCATCACGCTCTCCATCAGTTGACGGGCTTCTTCCATCAATTCATCGGACTCCTTGACATAAACAAAGCCTCTCGACACCAGATCCGGCCCGCTGGCTATCTGTCCGGTCACGCCGTCCAGGGCCACCACAACGATCATGATGCCGTCCTCTGCCAAATGCTGCCGGTCGCGCAGCACCACATTGCCCACGTCGCCGACGCCCAGGCCATCCACCAGGATCGCGCCCACCTGGACCTTGTCTGTGACAGCCGCGTACTCGCCGCTCAATTCCAGCACATCGCCGGAGGTGAGCATAAAAATATTTTCCTTCGGGATCCCCAGCTCCGCCGCGATCTCGCCCTGGGCCTTGCGGTGCTTGTACTCGCCGTGGATGGGTACCGCATATTTGGGCTGGGTCAGCGTATAGATCAGCTTGATCTCCTCCTGGCAGGCATGTCCGGAAACATGGACGTCCTGAAAGATCACTTCCGCCCCTTTGATCTCCAATTCATTGATGACCTTAGTCACCGCTTTCTCATTGCCGGGGATCGGATTGCTGGAAAAGATAATGGTATCGTTGGGCCCGATGGTGACCTTTCTATGCATCCCGGAGGCCATCCGGCTCAAGGCCGCCATATTCTCGCCCTGGCTCCCTGTGGTGATGATCACAGTCCTGTCGTCCGGATAATCCTTCAGCCGGTCGATCTCCACCAGCGTATTGTCGGGGATGCTGATACATCCCAGGTTCATGGCGGTTTCAATGATGTTCACCATGCTGCGCCCTTCCACCACGACTTTCCTGCCGTATTTATGGGCGGAATTGATGATCTGCTGCACCCGGTCCACGTTGGAGGCAAAGGTGGCGATGATCAGCCGGGAACCCTGATGCTCGTGGAAAATCGTATCAAAGGTATGCCCCACCGTCCGCTCCGACTGCGTAAAGCCCTTGCGCTCCGCATTGGTGGAATCGCACATCAGGGCCAGAACGCCCTTTTTCCCCAGCTCCGCAAACCGCTGCAGGTCGATGGCTTCGCCGAATACCGGCGTATAGTCCACCTTAAAATCTCCTGTGTGGATCACGATCCCCACAGGCGAATGGATCGCCAGCGCGGCGGCATCCACAATGCTGTGATTGGTCTTGATAAACTCGATCCGAAGCTGCCCCAGGTTCACCGACTGCCCGAATTTCATCACTTTTCTCTTGGTGCTTTCCAGGAGCCCATGTTCTTTCAGCTTGTGTTCGATCAGCCCCATGGTCAGCCTGGTCGCATAAATCGGAACGTTGATCTGCCGCAGCACATAGGGCAGGGCGCCGATATGGTCTTCATGCCCGTGCGTGATCACGATCCCTTTTACCTTTTCCACATTTTCTTCCAGATAGGTGATATCCGGTATGACCAGATCGATCCCCAGCATATCGTCATCCGGAAAAGAAAGGCCGCAGTCTACCACAACAATACTGTCGTCAAATTCAAACGCAGTAATGTTCATACCGATCTGTTCCAGTCCGCCCAGCGGGATTACTTTCAGACTTGGCCCTTCATAATTCAATTGTTTCTTTTTTTTCACAAAAATCCTCCTGTTTCATTTTCACGTTTCTATTACACGCCTCACAGGCGTATCGTTCATTCCTTTTCCAGATCCACGTCCTCCAGCAGGTCCGAAAAGATGGCGGCCACCGCTTCAAGCTCTTCGTCATCTTCTACGACCTCATAGACTGCCTCCTGCTCCTGGAGTGAGGAAGTGTCCTTTAAGATCAGCGCCTCTCCATCCCCTTCTTCGCTGTCCGTCACCAGGATATAGTCGTTCCCTCCCAGCCTGGTCTGTTCCAGTACAAAAAACTCCACGGCTTCCCCGTCATCGGGGCAAAATGTGATCCGTTCCAAAATCCGTTCCCCTCTCCTGCTGCTGATCCGCTTCTTTCCGCCGCTTTTCGTTTTGCTTCTCGTCCAGATAATTCTGCAGGATCAGCACAGCGGCGATCTTATCTACATGCTCCCTGCGTTCTTCCCTTCCAAGCCCGGCTTCCCTCATCGCCCTGTCAGCCGCTACCGTCGTCAGCCTTTCATCCCGCAGCACCACCGGCAGGCCTGTCCTGCGGGCAAGCTTCTCCGCGAACTCCCTGGTCTTTTCCACGCGCTCTCCCTCCGTAGCGTTCATGTGCTTGGGAAGGCCCAGCACGATCTCCTCCACGCCGTATTCCTGGATCAGTTCCTCGATCCTCGCCAACGTCCTGCGCTGCTTATTTTCCTCTTTTCTCCGTATGATCTCGATTCCCAGGGCAGTAATAAGAAGCGGGTCGCTGATGGCAACGCCCACTGTCTTTGAACCGAAGTCCAGTCCCATGATCCGCATCCGTTTTCCCCTACTTCCAGTGATTGCTTCTGATATATTCCTTGAGCATTTCCTCCACCAGCTCGTCCCTCTCCACACGCATGATCAGCCCCCGCGCGTTCTTATGGCTGGTGATATATGTGGGATCCCCCGACATGATATATCCCACGATCTGGTTCACCGGATTATACCCTTTCTCGGAAAGCGCCTCATAGACCGCTTCCAGGATCATCTTCACGCCGTTTTCCGGTTCAATATCCACTTTAAAAAACTGTGTATTGCCCAAATCCGTCATCTCTTTGCGTCCCTCGCCTTTCTTCATCCGGCACTGTTATTTCTATCTTACCTTACTTTGGGAAAAAATTCAACGTTATTCTATCAACAGAAGGTCATCGGTCAGCAGGGACGCCGCATACCCCTCTGCGGTCTGATTCGGTTTTCCGCCTTTTTCCATCCTTATGGCTCCCTTGATATAGTTTTCCGTATGCCCGATCCAGTACGCAATTCCGTCGATGATCCTTTTCTCTTCGATGAGGATCCGCACTCTTTTGCCTATGTAAAAGGACCGGTACTGCAGAGACTGGTCCGTCTCCAGAATAAGCAGCCTGGCGCTGCGTTCCTGCTTGACGCGCTCGCTCAACTGCCCGGGCAGCCTGTCCGCCGCCGTACCTTTCCTTCTGGAATATTTGAATATGTGCATTTCAAAGAAACGCACTTTTTCCAAAAACGCCTTCGTCTGTAAAAACTCCTCCTCCGTTTCGCCGGGAAACCCCACGATCACATCCGTGGTGATGGCCGGATTGTCAAAAAAGCGGCGCAGGATCTCTACCTTTTCATAGTATTCCCCTGTGGTATAATGTCTATTCATCCGGCGCAAAGTCGCATTGCATCCGCTCTGCAGCGATAAATGGAAATGCGGGCAGATCTGCGGAATGGCCGCCAGTTGCCCTGCAAATTCTTCCGTCACAATCCTGGGTTCCAGCGAACCCAGGCGGATCCTCTCTATTCCGGGGATCTTCGCAACGTCTTTTAACAGCCCGATCAAAGGAGCGCTATCCCGCCGCTGCCGCAGGATGCCCTTTGGAGTTTCCTCCTCCGGCTCTTTTTTTCCCGTTTCAAAATCCATCCCGTAGGAACTGACATGGATGCCTGTAATCACCACTTCGCGGTAGCCTTTTTGCGCCAGTCCCTCCACTTCCGACAGGACGTCCTGAGGCCTGCGGCTTCTGACCCGCCCCCTCGCGTAAGGAATGATGCAATAGGAACAGAACTGGTTGCAGCCATCCTGTATTTTGATAAAGGCCCTGGTATGCTCCGCCGTCCGGGTCAGCTGCATCTGCTCATATTCCGCCGTATGGCCAATGTCGATGACATCCTCCGGGCAGGGCCGATGAACAGCGAAGGCCTCTCCCTTTCTCTCCCTTTCGGCCAGATACGCCTCCACGATCTGCACGATATCTTTTTTCCGGTTGTTGCCCACCGCCAGATCCACACAGGGGTCCTGCTCTACCTTTTCCCTGCCGGTCTGGACATAACAGCCCACGGCCACCACCACCGCCGCAGGGTTTTGCTTCTTCGCCCTATGCAGCATCTGACGGCTTTTGCGGTCTGCAATATTGGTGACGGTACAGGTGTTTACCAGGTAAATATCCGCCGCCGAATCAAAGGGCACAATGTCATATCCGCTTTCCGCAAATCTTTGTTGCATAACTTCCATTTCATAGGCGTTCACTTTACAGCCCAGGTTATGTAATGCTATACTTTTCATACGATTCCCCGTTAAATATTTGTCACCTTTATTCATTGACTTTTCCTGCCGCTATTTGCTAATATAAGGGCAGAAGCAATCAGCAGTAAAGGAGGTATCATCATGAGAACAGTGCAGATTTCCTTAAACTCCATCGATAAAGTAAAATCCTTCGTAAATGATATTAACAAATTCGACTATGATTTCGATCTGGTATCCGGACGCTACGTTATCGATGCGAAGTCCATCATGGGCATTTTCAGCCTGGATCTCTCCAAGCCCATCGACCTGAACATCCATGTGGAAGAAAATGCGGACGCGGTTCTGGAAGCGCTGAAACCTTATATGATCTGAGCCGTAGACATTCCAGGATAAAAGAAAGAAACCGGTGGTTTCCGGTCCTTAATGGCTGGAAACGGCCGGTTTTTCTAACTCCATACCCGCTTTTTCACAGAACGGATGATGATCGCACAAATTTTATCTACTTCTTTCATTTCCAAATCCGCATATAAAGGAAGTGTCAGTACTTGGCGGGCAATTCTCTCGGCTATAGGGGTTTTTTGCACCCCGAATTGATCACGGATACATGTAATCTCATTCGTGGGTGGATAAAAATATTTCCTCGCATAAATTCCCTCGTCCATCAAAGCCCTGTATATATCATCACGCGAAATACCGAGTTCTTTCTCCTCAAAAATCACAGGATAATATGCATAATTTTTTTTAACGCCTTCCTGATACCGAGGTAATCGCAACCCTTCTATACCTTCAAGGCGTTCCTGATACCTTTCGTAAACCCGTTTTCTTTTTTCAATCTCTTCCTCCACATGGCGTAAATTACATAACCCCATAGCAGCCTGAAATTCGTTCATCTTTGCATTGGCCCCAATGCTCTCAACCGTTATCTCATCACGGATTCCAAAATTCTTCAAATGATATAGCTTTTCACTATATTCTGCCTCTGCAAAACAAACTGCACCTCCTTCAATAGAATTAAATACCTTTGTTGCATGGAAACTGAACATAGATGCATCCCCATAGCTTCCCACTCCGTGCCCCAAATAGGTGACAGCAAAAGCGTGGGCCGCATCATATAACACTTTCAAATGATGTCTGTCCGCAATTTCCTGGATTTTCTCCACTTGACATACGTTTCCATACACATGCACAGGCACAATAGCCGAAGTTTTTTCCGTGATCAGAGATTCTATCTGATCTGCATCCAGTGTAAAATCCTCCGCCCGTATATCACAAAAAACCGGCCTTAATCCATTTCGTACAATAGCATGAGTTGTTGAAACAAATGTAAAAGGCGTTGTAATCACTTCGCCCTGCAAATCAAATGCCTGCAACGCCAGTTCTAATGCCATATGTCCGTTTACAAAGAGAGACAAATATGGTACCTGCAGATATTCCCGCAACTTAGCCTCCAACTCTTGATGTTTTTCACCCATATTGGTAAGCCAATGATTATCCCATATTTCTTTAATCTCTTCGATGTATTCCTCAAATGGAGGAAGTGAGGAACGCGTTACAAATATTCTGTCCACTTCCAACAACCCCTTCCTTAAATTCCTTCCATCGAACCGAAGATCTCTTCTTTCGACCGACGCACCATTGTTCCATTTACAACCTCATAAATAACATCCGCTTTGCGGATCGTCGTCAAACGGTGCGCAATGATCAGAATTGTTTTGCTCCCTTGAAGGCTCTCTATAGATTCCATGACAGCATGTTCTGTCTCATTATCCAACGCTGACGTAGCTTCATCCAATACCAGAATCTCCGGATCATGATACAACGCCCTTGCAATTCCAATCCGCTGCCTTTGACCACCGGACAACCTTACCCCACGATCCCCTACATATGTGTTTAGGCCATTTGGCAAAGTTTTTACAAATTCCAAAAGCTGCGCCTTCTCCAATGCCGCTATCACAGCCTCTTCATCTATTTTATCCTCTTCCACACCAAAGGCGATATTATTTCGAATACTATCATCGGACAAATAAATAGTTTGCGGAATATATCCCAGCATACTGTGCCATGCGTCCAGGTCCTCATAGACATTCCATCCATCCGCTACAATCCTTCCCTTATCAGGCGGAAGAATTCCCAAAATAATATCTGCCATGGTTGTCTTACCTGCCCCCGAATTTCCAATCAAAGCAACCGTCTTTCCTTTCGGGATTTTAAAATTGACACCATCAAGCACATATTGTTCTGTATTTGGATAACGGTACGAAATATATTCAACGGAAATCTCGTTTTCCAGATGCATCTTCCTTTCATTCGTATCCGTAGCTAAATCTTCTTTCACAGCATTTTGTAGATGTTCCACTTCTTTCAGATCCTGATAAATGAGATCCAGAGAAGGGCGGCAATACATAATGTTATTTATATATGCATTTAATTTTCCCATAGACGGAAGTAATCTAAAAGCCGCAACTGCTATACCGGCCAACTGAGGAATAATATCCGCTACTTCCCGCCGCCCCCACATGATTTTTACCACAACTCCCAATAACAAACCGCAGATACAAACCGTTTCTATTATATATTTGGGTACTGTTGCCAGCATCTCATTCTTTTTTGCACCCCGGATCAGCTTCTTGTAATTATTCCTGTACGCATCTACAAAAAAGTGCTCCCGATGCAAAACCTTTACTTCTTTAATGCCACCCAATGCCTGATTAATCCACATGATCAATTTGGCGTTATAGTCCTGATTTCTCTGTCCGAGCCTCAATGACACATGCTTAGCGACAAAAGAAAATCCCCCAACGCAAATAATCATCAGTGTGCCTACAACTACCGTGATAGAATGACTCGTATGAAACAAATAAAAACCAAGGGCAATACACACTATCGCTTCCGTTAAAAATTGCAGCACACCATTTACCAAAAGCATAAATTGATTTGCATCCACTTGCAGACAGCGTTGCAATTCAGCTACATTTTTAGAAAGATGGAAGGTGTAGGGTTCCTGCATATAGGTGGCCAGCAGTTGAACCGCAAGATTCATCCGCATATTATAGTTGAATGTCAAAATCATATTCTGCATAATCGTCAGGTATACATTTTTTATTACATATACCAGACAGATACTGATTGCCAGTATTACAAAAACCATACTCTGGGTTTTGGGATGGAACAGAGTCACAACACTCGACAATAAGACGTTTTCCTGAATCTTCTCCGGATTCATAACTACTTCGACAAACGGCGTAAAAACCGCTACTGCCCCAAGCTCCAGAAAACTTCCTATTATAATGGCAATTAGCACAAATGCCAGTTTCATTTTTTCCTTTCTGCTGAAGATATAATTCAATTTACTGATCATATTCTTCTCCTATTTCCGTCAATCTTTGGATCATCTGCAACCACTGGGTTTCCCTAAATCCAAAATATCATATGGCATTTTTACATCTGAAGCTCTCCAGACATTCCCGAAGATAAGCATCTTCCTGCAGCATCTTATACTTCTGTATATTCGCTGTCAGGCTGAACCATAAGCTTTCCGTTCCTTCCCCGTGCGGTAAACAATTTCCCGTTTGGTTCATTTCATTTTTCTGATATTGATGTTCCCAGAAGGAAATTTCTTCTGAAGATAAATAATATATTCCCCCTTTTTCCGGTTTTAAGGTCTTTCCCGAAGTTAAATTCTGATATTCAGCCTTCTGTCTCCCAAGAAGTTACCCGGTTTCCGTATAGACACCGCCGCCATTCATCACGGCAAAGCCTTCCCTATCCTTGCCCCGCTGATATGCCGACAAAATATTGGCCAGAAAGCCATACCCGCTAAAACGTGAAAGGATTCTATATCTGCAATATGCCATACATAACAATTCCTGCACATCCCCTAAATTTCCCTGTGCGGACGAAACATAATGAAAACATGCTCGCTTTCCAAACTGCTGGTCAGGACGTAAAGCAAAATACCGTAATGATAATCACTGAGATCCAACCTCAGTTCCGTTCCCATTTTTTAGAAAGCGCATATCCCAAAACATATTTATTAAACTGACTGGCAAATCCGCCAACAATCTTCATGATAATCATATTTCCCCATTTTTAGCCCTTGACATCAAGGAGAATCTTCTCAAACTGGGTAATTTTATTTTCCCGTTTATAATGCTCTTTCGCATACTGGCGTAATTTGCGTCCCCTGTCAATAAGCATTTCCGGATCTTTCACCAGAAAACTTATCTGACCTGCCATTTCTTCCTCCGTGTTAGCAATCAAAAGACCCGGCATGGAAGAGGCGTGTCCCACTGCTGTCGAAACCACGGCCATTGAAGCAGCTGCGGCCTCGCAAAGCATAAGTGGAAATTGTTCTTTTTTACTCCCACACAGAAATACATGCGAATTTTCAAACAACGAATATACTTCATTCCTGGTAATCTGATACGCAATCTCTATATGCAGATCCTTTTTTACTCTTTTTAACTCATCAAGCCGCTTGCACAGCATTCGATAATAAGCCTCTTCGCCTGCCCCTGCCAGCACAAGACTCGTATTGGGGATCGCCGCATGGGCAAAGGCTTCCAATACCATACGGTGATTCTTATTATCATCATAATTTGCCACATATAAGAAGCGTATTTCCGTTCCTATTCGCTTTTCCTTCATAGAAAAAAACACATCTTCCACCGCATTCTCCATGAAGAAATTATTGCCAATCCCATGCTCTAGGGAATATCTGCTGGAAACATTCCCTTCCGATAGGTGTATTACCGCCTGAAATTTACGCATTAACTTCCATGCTCGGTCATAATACCGCTTCCAGTAATAATGATAATGGAATGCACGGAACTTTCCCCTTCGTAAATCTTCCCAAAGAGGATAATAATCCAGGAATCCGCTATACCCATGCGTATATAACACGCTTCTGCAGGGAAGATCATCCATCTTGCCCCAAAGCCAGTCAAATGTCCATACCTGCGTACAAACACACACAAATACATCCGGTTTCCACTCTTTGATCAGATTCAGATAAACTGCCCTATCCCCCAGAAAGGAAAATCCCCTTTTATAAACTCTTATCCTTTTGATCTGCACACCGTTATACACATTATCATCCGCACGATCCTTTTTTTCCGTTATAACAAGGACCTCATGATGTTTGGCCAAGCCTTCCGCCAAGTACTCTGTGACCATTTGTACCCCATTTTTATCCGGGTAATAAGTGTGAACGGCAAATAGGATCTTCATTCAGTCAATTCCTTTCCGTCACTCTCTTTTTTATTTTTCTATACAGCCTCCCGCCCCAAGGAAAATATGAACCAAGCGTAAAATATATTTTTTGCTTTACCGATAGCGTTTCATAAAACCTCCGATAACAGTCTTTTTTCATTTCCCGTCCATCCAACTCATACATCGCAATATAGAAACGATAAAAAGTTTTATATTCTTCTATTTCTTCCGTATACCTTCCTTTTGTATACTGATCAAATTTTTCCGCCATTGCAATAAGGCTGAGATTATTCAAATAAGCTTTTTCTGGAGAACTTGCCACTTTTTGGGACCAACTTCCCTCACTCATGACTCTATAACAAGAAAGACATTCATTTAAAAATACAATATCTCCGCGTGTTGCCAGATATAAGAACAGCGCTCTATCGCCAGCCTCTGACTGAAGCATAAATTCAGGCTGCGCGCCAAACACAGGAATGACTTCGCATGTGCGAAAAACCAGACCGCTTAGATGAAAAAGATGCCTGTTTTCATGAAATACTCTTCTGATATAATCTTCACTATGAATCACTCCCGTGTCCATATTAAAAGACGGAAGCTTTTGATCCAACGGTATCCCATCTTTGCGCACCACCTGTGTCCTACAGGTGCACGCAACACATTGTACTTCCTTTTTCAAACAATCGATTTGCTTTTGCAGTTTTTCGTTATCTGACCAAAAATCATCCCCTTCACAGACGGCGATATATTCTCCCTGCGCTCGGGGAAACAATTCTCCCATCAGAAGCGAAAGGTCGTGACGCCCTCTTGAATACTGATTTTCTTTTTGAAAAATCGCACGAACCCGTCCAGGATATTTTTTCACATATTCCCGCACAATATCTGTGGTTCCATCTGTAGAAGCGTCATCATGTACAAGTACCTCGTATTTGCCATCCAATTGTTGATTTAGCATACTGTCAAGCGCTTGTCTGATATATTTTGCGTGATTATATGTGATGCAACATACTGAGGCTAAAACCCGATCATTCTGCATCTAGTATTCTCCTCATCCTCTATCCATGTAAATAACATATTCCGATAAAGATTCTACACTTTCCCTCGCTATAAATCAACTATAGATTTTTATTCACTTTTCCCGAATTATCTACTCCTTTATATACGGCTTTTATGCCACCGCCTCTGTCAGACTTTGCAAATAAATGGTCAAAAAGCGTGGCGCATCCGGACAGGATATGTTATACTTTCCCATATCAGGAAGAAAATTAAAAAGGAGACAGCCATGGAAGAACAAAAGGTATATTCCCTCCACATGGGGAAAGCAAACTGCGCCGTGGATCTGGGCGACGGCTCCGAGCGCGGGGAATATGTGGATCAGGATTATATCCTGCAGAAACTGGGGCGGCCCCACCGCAGCATCACCCTGATGTACTGCTATTATCCGCTGGACGAAGGCTGGCCGGGGCGTGCCAGCGTGGTACACGCCCATCCCGACGTATCCTTCGCCTGGGATTACCCCTACGACGATTATTTCACCTATAAGGGGGGCTTAAACGGCAGCACCGAGGAGGAGCCCTTCCCCTATATGCGGGATGTCCGCCGCCACGGGCAGGACGTGACGCTGACGCTGACCATCGATCCCCATGTGACCGACGATCACCTCATCGCCATCGCCAAAGACCTGCGGCCCTTCGGCCGCATGATGCTGCGCATCAACCACGAATGCACAGGGGACTGGTTCAGCTTCAACAAACGCTGCACCTACCATGAGATCGGGGAATTTTACAGCCGTTTCTGCCGGATCCTGAAGGAACATGCCCCGAACGTAAAGACCATCCTCTGCACAGGCGGCGTGGAGGAAGGCCAAACAAAGATCGAACGGGAAGAAGATTTCGCCCAGGCCGTCCGGGATACGGATATGTGGTCCATCGACAAATATTTCGCCCTGCATTGGGGATGGCCCTATAACGTTGCCGAGAGGGGCGGCACCTCTCATTCCCGCAGCAGGGTTTCCGACGTTTTCCAATACGCCCGGCGTTCCTACGAACGCTTCAAGGAGCTGTGCGGCGGTACGGAGAAACCCATGATGATGAGCGAAGTAAACGCCGACGGTGATGTGGTGGGCCCTTACGACCAGGCCGCCATGATAAAGGAATTCTGCGATCTGCTAAGGACAGAAAAGCCCTCCTGGTTCACCAATTTTTCCCTGTACCAGTTCCGCGACAGGGGACGGCTGGGACTGGAGATCGAGGATCCCAACAATGCCAATGTCGGCATTGAACAGCCCCTTCTTTCGACCTACCGAAAGATCATCCACGACGACTACTTCCTGCCGTCCATGACCCTGGGGCAGGAGGTGACGCTTCCCGTGACGCTGCGCTGGGGCGGTGCGGAGGATGCGGAAGGGCTTGCCCTCCCGCTGCATTTTGATTCCAATCCCCATTTCTGCGAGGCGGTATTTGCGGACGATTCCAACCTGATGCTGGAGTTAAACGGCAGATGGTTTTACAAGTCGCCGAAGGCGACGACCATCGACCTGATGAGCGCTTTCTACGAAAAGCCTCTGGACGGCCCCTGCGATCTGACTTTAAAGATCTTCGCGCCTCCCGCCTCCGGGGAAAACGATCTGAGCCTGGAGGACGGGCTTTATAACAGCTATACCACGATCCGGACGCTTCCCAAGCTGCGGATCCGGTTCGAGCCCGTGGAGCTGTGATCCGTCGCATACTGCCGGAAAAGCTCATGAAAAACCCGGAAAAGCTTCCCAAATACGGGATCTTTTCCGGGTTTTATAATCTTCATACCGTCTCTCTTCCGTACACCTCGATCTGCGTCAGCGCTGGAAACGGCGATGGCTCCTCCGACTTAATCAGATGGCTCAGCTTTACCCAGGAAACGCATTTTTTCTCCAGACAAAGGCTGTGGGGACGGCTGCTCTTTTCCATTTCCCAATCGACCGCCGTATCGTCCGAAAAGGAAACCGTCGCCCTCCTCCACCAGTTATCGTGGGGGAAATCCGCCCTCGTATAAAGTACAATCCGGTCGACCTCCACCTCCCTTCCAAAATCCACCGTCAGCTCCGCATCCTCCCTGCGGTTGATCCCCCAGGACTCATAGGGCCATTCTCCGTGGGAGCAGGTAACGGTAACGCCGTCGATCGCATTCATGGCGGCAAAAACCGCTTCGTTTCTCGTCTCCACGTTCGCAAAGGCGTGGGGATAACAATTCGCTGCCCCATGCTGGTCCCAGACATTTAACGCCAGGTTCCGGTATTGGCCGATCTCAAACGCTTTCGCCCTCCTGACAAAAAGAAGGTGCCGGTCCCCCCAAAAGGTTTTGGGCGAAAGATTGCTTCGCTTCTCCCCAAAGGGGATCTCATAACGCATCTCTCCGGTCAGATAAACCAGCGAGCTTCCCCTCGCATCGTCCAACTGCAGCCAGTAATAGCCCGGATATTCTTCTGCTTCCACCACGATCCGGTCGCCCTCCCGATAAGAAAAACCATATACCAGAAAGACCTCCGACTCATCGCGGCCGGCGGCCAGAACCTTTCCGTCCCGATCCAGAATCTTTATGCCCACCTGCGGCATACGCTGTTTCCTCCCCTCCGTCATATTTTACGGTCCGCGTCATACCTCTGCGACGATCAGCTCCGCCGTCTCCACGGCCTGCCTGACCATCTCTTCTATGCCGTCCTTCAAATTTTCCTCATGCCGTTTGATCACGCCCAGATTCGGCTTCGTCACGGGATGCTTCGCCACGAAGATCGTGCAGCAGTCCTCAAACGGCAGGATCGACGTTTCATAGGTGCCGATCTTCTCCGCGAATTCGACGATTTCCTGCTTATCCAGACCGATGCAGGGCCGATATACCGGCATCGTACATACTTCGTTGGTGACTGCCAATGATTGCATGGTCTGGCTGGCCACCTGTCCGATGCTCTCTCCCGTCACCAGTCCGAGACATTCCGTTTTTTTCGCGATCTGCTCGGCAATGCGCATCATATACCGGCGCATGATAATGGTCAGCTCGTCGTGGGGACATTTTTCATAGATCGCCAGCTGGATCTCGGTGAAGTTGACCACATGCAGATAGACGGGGCCGCTGTAGCGCGCCACCAGCCGGGCCAGATCCACCACCTTCTGCTTCGCCCGCTCGCTGGTATAGGGCGGCGCGTGAAAATACACCGCGTCGATCTTCACGCCCCGCTTGGCCACCATGTAGCCTGCCACCGGCGAATCGATGCCGCCGGAAAGCAGCAGCATGGCTTTGCCGTTGGTTCCCACCGGCATCCCGCCGGGGCCGGGGATCTCGATGGAATAAATATAGATCTTTTCCCGCACCTCCACATGGATCATCACCTCCGGCTTATGCACATCCACCTGAAGCTGTGGAAACGCATCCAAAAGCTTCTCTCCCAGCAGGGCGTTTATCTCCATGGAATTTAACGGATAATTCTTCTGCGCCCTTCTGGCATCCACCTTAAAGGTAAACCGCTTTTCCGGATACTGGGCGTCCACATAGTCCACCACGTCCTGACAGAGCTTTTCCACCCCTTCGTCTTTGGCCTGCACCATGGGGCAGATCGAGGAAATGCCGCATACGGTCTTTAGATTTTCCACCGTTTCCTCAAAATCGAACTCCGACAGCGCTTCAATGTAAATCCGCCCCCTGTTGCGCCGGACGGCAAACTGCCCTTCGCAGCGCCGGAGCGCGTATTTGATCTGCTGCGCCAGGGCCGCCTCAAAAAGATCCCGGTTTTTCCCCTTGACGCCGATTTCTGCAAATTTGATCAAAAAAGCCTTGAACATCATACACCACCATCTTCCGTCAACGATAACGGGCCTGCATCTCTGCGCCGGGCCGGCGCTTTTCACCCGTCTTTATTTTGCCTTACCTTCTGGTAAACCGCCGCAGGACCGGCACCAGCTCATACAACGCCTGCAGCGTATAGTCGATCTCCTCCTCCGTGGTGAACACGGAAAAGCTGAAACGGACCGTGGAGGAAAGCAGCTCCTTTTTCAAACCGATGGCCCGCAGCGTAGCCGAACCAGCCGTATCCGGATGGTTGGAGGCGCAGGCGCTTCCCGCCGAAACATAGATGCCCTTTTCCTCCAGCGCGTGCAGAAGCACCTCGCTGCGCACGCCTTCAAAGGAAGCGCTCACGATATGGGGCGCGCAGTCCCTTCCCCGGGAACCGTTTACAGACACGCCGTCCAGCCGCGCCAACCCTTCCGTAAATCTCTGCCGTAGGGCGTAGAGCCGCTCCACGTCCTCGTCCAGATTGCGGTAAATCTCTTCTGCCGCTTTCGCCATACCGGCGATCCCGGGCACGTTTTCCGTACCGGAACGAAGCCCCCGCTGCTGGCCTCCGCCGAACAGGACAGGGCGGATCTTCACGCGCTCGCCCACATAGAGAAAGCCGACGCCCTTGGGTCCATGGATTTTATGTGCGGAAACGGACAGCATATCGATCCCGATCCGTTTCGGATAAATACGGAACTTCCCATAGCCCTGCACCGCATCCACATGGAACAGGATGTCGGGGTTATAACGGTGCAGCAGCTCTCCGATCTGCGCTAAAGGCTGTACGGAACCGATCTCGTTGTTTACATGCATCACGGATACCAGGATCGTATCCGGCCGCAGCGCCTTTTCCAGATTCTCCATCCGCAGTCTGCCGCAGGAATCCACCGGCAGATAGGTGACCTCAAATCCCTGCTCCTGCAAATACTGCATGGTCCTTAAAACCGCCGGATGCTCGATCGCCGTCGTGATCAGATGTTTCCCCCGGCGGCAGTTGGCGTAGGCCGCGCCGCGCAGCGCCAGATTATCCGACTCCGTTCCGCCGGAGGTAAAAAAAATCTCCTTCGGCGTCACCTTCAGGCTCTTTGCGATCATCTCTTTCGCATTTCGGACATACGCCTCCGCCTCCACGCCCTTTTGATGCAGGCTGGACGGATTTCCGTAATCCTTGCACATGATCCTGGCCGTCAGCTCCGCCACGCTGTCAAAGCACCGCGTTGTCGCCGAGTTATCCAAATAGCAATTCATACCTTTCACCTACTTTTTCAAATCGTATGAAGCTCCCGTCGCAGGGCGCGCTGCCCGGCGCCGGGGAAAAAATCTTCTCCTATATGATATGACGCGCCCAACCGGCGGGTCACATCAAACGCAGCTTAGCTCTCCTGATGGTACGACAGCCACGCCATCACCACAAGGCCCGCCGTCTCCGTGCGCAGGATACGCCTGCCCAGGGTCACCGCCTCAAAGCCGGCCTCTTTGGCCCGGTCGATCTCGCTTTCCTCAAAACCGCCCTCCGGCCCGATGAAAACGGCCACCTGCTGGCCCGGCTTCACGGCTTCGATCAGACGCCTCGTCCGCGCCATCCCTTCCGAAAGTTCATAGGGGATCAGCTTTACGTCCATTCCCGCCGCCTGGTTTAACGCTTCCGCAAAGGAACAGACCTCGCCCACCTGCGGCACGATACGCCGCCTGCTCTGCTTTGCCGCCGCCTCTGCAATGGACTGCCACCTCTCTGCTTTGGCCAGCGCCTTCTTCCCGTCCAACTTTACGACCGAGCGCTTCGTCTCTACGGGCACGATGGCATGAACGCCCAACTCTACCATCTTCTGCACGATCCATTCCATTTTATCCGCTTTCGGCAACCCCTGGAACAGCGTCACACGGACAGGAAGCTCTACGCCCTCCTCCTTGATAAAGCGAAGGGAGCAGCGCACCTGCTTTTCTCCGATCTCTTCGATGCCGCAGCGGTATTCCCTGCCGTCCAGGCCGTTTGATACGGCGATCTCCTCTCCCGGCTTCATGCGCAGCACATTTTTAATATGATTGACGTCGCCGCCCGTAATGATAATCTGCCTGCCCTGGATCTGGGAGGATTTTACAAAAAACTGATACATCCCGTTTTCTCACGCTTCCTTTCGCGCTGTCACGCTGACCCATTCGCCCTGATGCGTCACTTCCAGTACGGTCAGCCCGGCCTTCTTTACCGCGTCCGCTACGGTCTGCTCTTTGTCGTCGATAATGCCGGAGGTGATATAAACGCCGCCCGGTTTCATCTGTCCCACGATCACAGGAGTCAGCGCTACCAGCACGTCCGCCAGGATGTTGGCCACCACGATATCGTACTTTTCATAGCCCACCCTGTCCTGCACCGCTTTATCCGTGATGATGTTGCCGATCATCATTTCAAACTGCTCCGGACGGATATGGTTATTTCGCATATTATCCGCCACCGCGTCCACGCTGCAGGGATCCAGATCCGTTCCCACCGCGTGTCTGGCGCCATACATCAGCGACAGGATGGCCAGGATGCCGCTTCCCGTCCCCACGTCCAAAAGCTCCGTCTGCGGCGTGATGAACTTTCTTAGCTGGCGGATGCAAAGCTGGGTCGTCTCATGCATGCCCGTGCCAAAAGCCGTCCCCGGATCGATATGCAGCACCATTTTCCCTGCGTCCTCCGGCTTCACATCCTCCCAGGACGGGATGACCAGCAGATCATCGATATAGAACTGGTGAAAATACTGTTTCCAGTTGTTGATCCAGTCGATATCCTCCGTCTCGTCCACGGCGATGCTGCCCTCGCCGATCTCACAAAAAGGGCGCAGGCCATCCAATTCCCTTTTTACGCTGTCCAGGATCTGTTCTTCCGTCACCGTTTCCCCGTTTAAGACCAGCCGCCCGCCGTCGTCCTCTTCCACAAAAAAACTCAGATAGGCCACGCCGTCGTCCTCCGGGCCATCCGGCAGGATGTCCACGAACATCTGCTCCTTTTCCAGCGCCGTCAGAGGCACCTTGTCCTCGATCTGGGCCCCTTCCAGTCCGATGTCATAGAGCGTACTGATAACGATATCCTCTGCCTCCGTGACGGTTTTGATCTGAAACTTCTTCCATTTCATATTTGTCTCCATTTCTAAAGGAGCCGCGCCTGACGTTTCGCAGGCCCAAAGCCCTTTGCCCGTTTATCAGAATGCGCCAAACTGCCGGATCAGCACCATATAGAGCGCCGTCCCGCCCAAAATGCTCAGCAGCGTATTCCTTTTCCACAGATGCAGCCCGGCCACCAGCGCGATGGAAACGATCTCCGGCAGCCCATAGGGACGCTCCAGGAAAGACACGTCCTTTAAACAGTATACCACCAGCATGCCGATGATTGCATAGGGAAGCGTATCCCCCAGGTAGGCAATAAAAGGCGACGGTTCCCCTTTGCGCCCGAACAGAAACAGGGGCAGGAAACGGATCGCCGCCGTCACCAGGGCGATGACGGCTACCAGCAATACAGCGTGGACCTCTCCCATCTCACCGCGCCTCCCCTCTTTGCTTCCGTTTCCGATACAGCGCCAGTCCGGCGGCGGTAAGAAGCATGGTCGGGATCAGAAAATACTCCCCGCCAAAAAGCAGCAGGCAGAGCGCAGATATTCCAATTCCCATCAGAGCCGGGCCATGCTCCTTTTCTCCCATCCACTGCTCGAGAAAAACGGTCACAAACAGCGCCGTCATGGAGAACTCGATCCCCGCGGAATCAAACGCAAAGGCCGAACTTAAGAGCGATCCTGTAACGCAGCCGCAGACCCAGTAACTCTGATTCAGGGCGGACAAAAGAAGATAATATCTCTTCCTGTCCGCTTCCTGCAGTTCATCGTCCGTACAGACCAGGGAATAGGTTTCGTCCGTCAGCGCAAAAAACAGATACGGCTTTGCTTTCCCCGTCTCCCGGTAGCGTCCGATCATGGAAATCCCGTAAAAAAAATGTCTCACATTGACCGTAAAGGTAGTGAAAGCGGCGGACAGCAAAGATACGCCCGACGCCAGCAGCCCCACCGCCACATACTGCATGGCTCCCGCATAGATAAAGACGCTCATCGCCAGCGCCCACCACACGCCGAAGCCGTTTTTTTCCAGCAACATGCCAAAGCCGATCCCCAGCGTCACATAGGTACCCATCACGGGGATCGTTTTTTTCAGGGCCAAAAGGCCGATCCGTTTCATCCTTCGCTCCGTTCCTTTTCTTTTTCAGATACGCCTTACAGGCCCGACAGGCAAGCTTCATCCCGTCGTCAGTTTCCTGACCACGGGGATTTTTTCCAGGATCAGCGTCGCTGCGAAAGCGGGGACGATCAGGACGATATTTTTGAGCAGGTTCGTCCAGACGCCAAAAGAGATCCCGTGGGAAACCAGCCACCCGGCCAGGGGATTTGTCAGCATCCACCCGAAGATCCAGTGGATGTAAAAAATGCCCAGCGTCCTGGAGGCCACCGCGCGGATGCCGGCGGACAGCCATTTCTGCCGGATCCGGACATCCTGGCAGATCCAGAACAGGCCCACCGCCATCAAAATCACTGGGAGATGCCGGTATCCCTCCTGCAGCAGAACGCCGTCCCATTCCGGTCTCCGGCTCAGAAACCATTTGACGCCCCAAAGGGAAAACAGGCCCGCCGCCAGCAAAACCGTCCCGAAGACGCGCCGGGCAAAAGGAGAGCGCCGCAGCCTGCCCTGCCCGCTTTCCATCAGCGCCCCCAGCAGAAAGAATCCCAGCATATTTCCGTATTTGCCAAAGGGCTGGAACGCCGCCAGGGCGTCAAAGGACAGCCCAAAAGGGATCCCGGCCCTTCTCAGCATCTCTCCCAGCACGCTTAAGCTATACAGCCCGTTGGTACAAAGCAGGCTCAGGACGGCCACCATCCACAGCAGCTTCCTGCCGTTTCCCCCGGCTGCGCTGCCTTCCTCCTGCCGTCCCAAAGGCCAGTCGCCGGCGGCCCGCAGCAGCGGGAACACCAGATAAACCGCCAGCAGCGCCTCAATGAACCAGAGGTGTCCGTTGATGATCTCCGGCAGTTCCCCGAACAGGAACAGATAGTTCAGTATGGCCCAGATCCCGTTCCCACGGATATTTCCCCCCGTCAGGGGCGGAATGACCAGCAGATAGACGCATTTCCAGGCGACCAGCACCAGATAAACGCCCACCGTTTTTCTCACATGCTTTCTAAGATCCAACGGCCGCTTAAAGAGCAGAGCGCCATTCACCATGAAAAAGACGGGCACCGCTGCCCAGCAGGCGGACATACAGAGATTGGCCCCCACCGTCTCCGACAGCAGCACAAAATGGCAGTACACCACCAGAAAAATGGCCGCCGCTTTCAGGATATCCAGATACTCCACCCTTTCCTTCATCAGACCCCTCTTTTCTGTCCTCCCGGCGATCTTCTCCGGTCCGACCATAACACATAGCCCAGCGTATAGACCGCCATCAGCCCCGATACGGCGGGCGCGATACAACCAATCAAAAACAGGTCGTCCGGACGGTACGAATAGGCCAAAAAGATCAGCGGCATACGCAGCGCCAGGGCTCCGAAGCAGCAGCTTATCATCGTAAAGATCGTCTGGGAACGGCCGTTTAAATACCCGTTCAGGGTAAAGACAAAGGCCACCGCCAGATAATCATAGCTGCAGGACGTAAAGAAAGGAATGCCCGCCGCGATCACCCGGCTGTCCCGGTCAAAGATCCCGATCATCGATTCCGGCGAGATCTGGGCCCAGGCCCAGAAACAGGACGAAGCCAGAAACGCAAAGGCCAGGCCGGCCGCCAGGGACTGCTGCGCCCGCCGGGGCTTCCCCGCGCCGTAGTTCTGCGCTGTGATGGCCGCCAGGGCGCTGGCAATGGAGTTGGCCGGCAGCATGGCAAACACATCATATTTGCTGGCGATCCCCACTGCGGCGGCGGCAAAGACCCCGAGGCGGTTCGTCACCGAAGTCAGGAACAGAAACGAAAGCCGCACCATGCACTCCTGCAGGGAAATGGGGATCCCCACCCGGGCCAGTTCCCCCGCCAGACGCCTGTCGACCCGGAAGCTGGACGGCCGGAAATCGAAAATGAACCGCTTATGATTCAGATAGACCACCGCGCAGACCATGCTGATCCCCTGGGAAAACACGGTGGTCAGGGCAGTGCCAGAAACACCCATTTTCACATAACGTACCAGCACGATATCCCCGATGATATTGAGTACACAGGCGAGGGCCACAAAATACATGGGCCTCCTGGAATCCCCGTACCCCCGCAGGATGGCGCTGATCGCGTTATACCCGCAGATGAAAAAGATCCCGCAAAAACAGATCGTCACATACTGTTTCGCATAGGCCAGGCTCTCCGGAGGCGTCTGCAGGGCCTTCAGGATCGGATCCGCGCAGGCCAGCATGAGAAAGGTGAGCAGCACAGCGATCGCGGCAAACAGCGTCAACGTAGTGCCGATGGCCTTTTTTGTCTCCTCCTGCTTACGCATACCGGTATATTTCCCCACCAGAATGGTCCCGCCCAGCGTCAGCCCGGACACCATGCTGGTGATGATCTGCGTCACCTGGGTACCGGTGGAAACCGCCGCCACGCTCTCCGGCGGACAGTACCGGCCGATCACCATCAGATCCACCGCTCCATAGAGGGCCTGTATGATATTTGCGATCAGATAGGGAACGGAAAAGGTCAAAAGCACCCGGAATACGTTTCCCTCTGTCAACATATGCTGTTCCTGTTTCATGCTCCAAACACTCTCTTTTGACGGTATATTCGGCCTGTCCTTCTACAGCAGGATCGGCCTTCCTGCTTTCGGCTTCGCCACAAGGACCTGCAGGCGTCTTTTTCGCAGTTCCCTTTTCAGCCCCCTGGTGTCCACGCTCTGGGACACCGGCGGAAAGGCGTCATCAAAATGATCCAGCAGGACGCGTTTGGGCGCCAGCCTTTCGATGATGCGCAGGGCATCCTCCTCCAGATGGGCGCTCCCCTGGTAGGGCAGGATCAGAAGATCTGCCCCTTTTGGATAGCAGATCCCCTCCTGCAGCCCCATACTTCCCATCACCAGCACGCGCTTTCCTTCCGCCTGCACCTCGTACAGATAGGTCTGCTTTTTTTCCGGGAAATGGGGATGCAGCCAGAGCAGCGCAAGGGTGTTTTTCCAATAACGAAGCCTGGTCCAGGAACACAGCGCCCTCAAAGTCTGGCGCAGCCCCGGCGCCGCATGCTTTCCTTCCCAGACCCGTACCGTCACCTCTCCGATCCGGATCCTGATCCCCGGCCTGACCTCCACCACATTGCTGGTATCCTCCGCCATGCCGGACAGCGTCCCGGCCGCGACACTGCCGCAGTATACGGTCGCCTGAGAAACCGAATCTTCCTCTAAAAAAGCCGGGATCTCCATCAGGTGATCCAGGTGCCCGTGGGTGATGAAAATATCCTCATCCTCCCAAAAGTCCTCCCCACAGTTGGGGTTTTCCCCGCCGATGAGCTGCACAAAGGGATCGAACAGAATCCTCTCCCCCGCTGCTTCTATCCTCACGCTCGCCGTTCCAAGCCAGGTGATCTTCATCGCTTCCTCCATCCCTCTCCGGGGCCTGCCCTCTCAGATCCGGTTGTAAACCTGTTTCTGACGCCGGATCTCTCCCTCTGATGCCCGACGGGCTTCCTCCTGCATTCCGGCGGCCAGCAAGGCCTTTCTTCCCTCCGGATTTTTCGTAAAGATCAGGCTGCATTCCCCGATGCAGGGCGCCATCCGTAGGGCGAAGGCGCGTGCGTCCTCTTTTCTGCGGCCGAAGATCTCCGGCACCGGATACCAGGAACGGTCCTGTTCCTCCGGCTCCGTCACCCGCAGCAGATACCTCGGTTCGCCGATCTCTCCCATAAACTGCTCCATCGCGTCGGCAAAAAGATTTTTTTCCCGCTGCGTGCCGCCAGACAGGCTGGCAAAGCAGACGTCCTCCCGCCCCTTTGCTTCTTCTGCTGCGCCGTCGCAGGGCAGCGTTTCTATGCGAATAAAGAGGCCGTCCCGGGACAGTTCGCCAAGCTCCTGAAGCGCGGTCAGCATGGCGTTGGCTACCGCCTCCATAAAGAGCGCCGGCGTTGCAAAGACCGCCGCCCTCCGACGGCTCTTTTTCATATGGGAAAACCCGGCCACGGCCGCACAGGCCGCAGCGACCGTCAAAAGCGGATGCCCCAGGGCCGCCATGGCCACCGCTGCGGCCATCCCTACCGCCATCGCCAGTTTTCCTCCGACAGCGCGCTTCTGATATTTCTTCCTCTGGTTCTCAGCTTTCAGTCTGCCTTCGGGGCTTCCCACGCGCTCTGCCGTCTCCATATCGTCGAGGTGTTCCAGCGCCCTCTCCCAACGTTTCCGCAAGCCTTCCCGGTCTGCGGACAAAGCCTCCATTTTTGCATTTATGGCGTCGAGCTGGCGGTTGCCGTAGGGCGGACGGATACAGGTCAGCCGGTCCAACCCGCTTTCGATCTGATCCTTCTCATAATTGACGCCCAAAAATCCCTCGAAGCGCCTGCGCAGGGTGGCAAAATCCGCCGACTCCCCTTCCAGGGCGCGGCCGTTTTTAACGCCGTCCTTTGTTTCCTGCCAGAGCGGTTCCATGCAGATCAGGTGCCAGATATTGCTGGCCTTCTCCGGATCTTCCTCCACCGTCCGGATCGCCCTGCCCCGCATCTGATTGCTCAGCATATAGGAACCCACAAAAGAAGCAAGGATCAGCGAATTGATGCAGGGGGAATCCCAGCCCTCCCCCAACAGCGATTTGGTGCCCACCAGCATCCTGACCAGCCCTCTGCGAAACAGCTCCGTAAGATAAGCGGTCGGCCTGGGTCCGCTGCCGGATAAGGAGGCCTGATAATATCCCAAAGCGCTGCATTCCTTCAGCGCAGCCCGCTGTCCATTTTCCTCCGCCATCCGCAAAAAATCGTCTTTCGCCGATTCCGGCAGGATCACCACGCTCCCGGAAAGGGCGGCCAGCCGTGGCTCCCCCTGCAGGCTGCGCCGCAGAAATTCAAAAATGGGAACCACGCCCAATTCCTCCACAGGCTTTTCCTCCTGGCCGATGGCGGACAGGTATTCTCCCCGGATAAAATCCGTCAGGATCAAAAGACGGAGTTTTTCGCCCAGATTCTCCTGTTCGACCTCCGCGATCCTGGCGATACTCAAAAGCTTGCCCCGGCTGTTGATCAGAAGCTTATCCAGCTGCGAACTGGAAGAAAGCTCCACCTGATCCTTATGGATCAGGCCCCTGGCCCGGAGCCGTTCTGCCAGGGACTTCCGGAAATCCTCCCCGCAGTCATAGCTTTCCACATCGTCGAACAAAAAGCCCTGGAGCAGTACCGCCAGAAGGCCTGCGTCCATGGGAGGGATCGAAATCTCTCCTGCCCCTTCCAGAAGTCTCCTGGGGATCCTTTCCCCTTTTTCCTGTAAAAAAGAAAGCAGCGCCAGCAGATAGGCCCTGTTTTCCGCAAAAAGCCCCTCGCAGTCCTCCGGCCGTTTCAGCCCCCGGTGCGTCGCCACCGCCCGGGCAAAATCGCTGTCCGCCATCAGCATCCTGCAGGCTTTCTGGGACTCCGCATAAAACCGCTTCAACTGCGCCTCTTCCTCCGGCGTCGGCATATTAAAATAGACAAAATCCTGATGGGGGCAAAGGCTTCCCTCTTTCACCAGCTCCGGCACGCTGATCTCTTCATCGATGGGGCCGCAGAGGCCGATATAACGATCCCACTGGGAAGGCGTGGAATCATAGGGCGGCGTCGCGGTCAGGGAAATGATCGTACAGCCTTCGTACCGGCCCACGACTTCCTCCAGCGCCTTCTGCCATTCGCTGCGCAGATGATGGGCCTCATCCAGACAAAAAGTGCCGATCCCTGCCCGATCCAGCGCATCGTAGAGGTCGAAGGTACGGTAATCGGTTTCCTCGCTCCTGCCGTCCTCATCCTCTTCCACATTTTTCCTGCGGCGCAGGCAGCTATGCAGCGCCTGATAGGTGATGGCCGTGATCGCCGCCGGCTGCCGGATGTCGTTGGACAAAAGCTCCTCTGGCGCGCCAAACCCTTCCCGGATCCGGGACAGCCATTGCTCCCGGATCGTGATGCTGGGAGCCAAAATCAGGCAGGGCGCGTCCGCCCTGCCGATCAATTCGATCCCCAGCGTCGTCTTGCCGGAGCCCGGAGCCGCCACCACATGGATCCGCCCGTCCTCCAGATACCGGCTGGCATTGTCCAGCACCCTGGCCTGATAGCTGCGCCAGGTTCCCCGGAACTTAAGGCAGCGCCGCACCGTCCCGACCTGTTTTTTTTCCATTCCTCTCCCTGCCCCCAGGCTTTCCAGCCATACTATTCCTTATTCCAGTTTCAGATCGCCCTCTTTGATCCATCCGATCCTTCTGAGCATCGCGCCAAACGCAAGGCTCAATATGGCCGGAAGCACAAAGCACACGAGGATCAGCCCAAGCCAGTCCATCGCCGTGACCGCTGCCTTGCTCCCCGCCTCGATATCCGCCAGCCACCCGGTATAGACGCCGATCTGCCCCACCAGGCCGCAGGTGCCCATACCGGAAGAAACCGCAGGCCCGTTCATCTGCAGTCCGAAAAAGCAGGTGGCCACAGGCCCCGTGATGGCGGACGCCAGCGTGGGCGGGATCCATATCCGGGGATTTTTAAGGATATTTCCCATCTGTAACATACTGGTCCCCAATCCCTGGGAAACCAGGCCGCCCCATTTGTTCTCATGAAAACTCATCACGGCGAATCCCACCATCTGCGCACAGCAGCCGGCTACCGCCGCGCCGCCCGCCAGGCCGGTCAGCCCCAGCGCAGCGCAGATCGCCGCGCTGCTGATCGGCAGCGTCAGGGCTATCCCTACCAGCACGGAAACGAGGATCCCCATAAAGAAGGGCTGCAGTTCCGTCGCCCACATGATGAGCTGCCCCACGGCGCTGGCCGCCGAACCGATGGCCGGCGCGCAGGCCATTGACAAAAGCACCCCGATCAGGATCGTCACCAGCGGCGTTACCAGAATATCCACCTTCGTCTCCTTGGAAACCGCCTTGCCGCACTCGCTGGCTACGATCGCCACCACCAGCACGGCCAGCGGCCCGCCGGCCCCGCCCAACGCGTTGGCCGCAGACCCTACCGCCAGAAGGGAAAACAATACCAACTGCGGCGCCTGCAACGCATAGCCGATGGAAATGGCCATAGCAGGCCCCGATACCGCCTTGGCATATCCGCCGGCCTCCACCAGAAATTCGCTGCCGATCTGCTCTCCCAGCGTGCCGATGATGGTGCCGATCAGCAGGGATGCGAACAACCCCTGGGCCATGGCCCCCAAGGCGTCGATCCCATATCTCTTTGCGGAAAATACAATGTTCTTTCTTTCTAAAAAGCGTCTCACGGCGCCCGTCGTCTTTTCCTGTTCCATTCTGAAATCTCCTCCTGTGCCAAAGATGCGGATTTTGAGATATCGCACCTGTTCGTCTTAAAATAGCACATAAGGACGGATATTTCAATAAGAAATGTGCCGATTTTCTATCCCTGCAGCCCGCGGCTCTGCCGGTTCATGTCCTCGATCACGATATCGTAGATCTCCCCCAGGGTGGCGCAGTATTCCAGCACCTTCCAGGGCTCGTTGGTATGGAAATGAATCTTGATGAGTTCCTCGTCTCCCACGGCCAACAGGCAGTCGCCCTGAAAATGCTCCGTGATGTAATCGCTGATCACATCCTCGTCCAGATCTTCCCCCTCAATCAAAAGCTGGGTATCATACCGAAATTCCAACATCTCTGTCTCCTCCTTTTTTTCTATGGCAGAATCCCCGGGCATTGCGCCCGCCGGGATTATACGCCTTCCAGTGCAACGACGCTTCCGATCCCGCCGTTTCCCCGCCGTTTGGTCACGACGATCCGGCGTTCAATCCGCTCCTTCAGTTCGCTCACATGGGAAATAATGCCGACCATACGATCCCCTTCCGTCAGTCCCTCCAGCGCCTTCATAGCCTGCCGGAGCGCGTCTTCGTCCAGGGAACCGAACCCCTCGTCCACGAACATGGCGTCCAGCCGTATCCCGCCGGCCCGCGCCTGGACCTCGTCGGACAGCCCCAGGGCCAGCGACAGCGAAGCCTGGAAGGATTCCCCGCCGGACAACGTGCGGACGCTGCGCACCGTCGCGTTATAGTGGTCGATCACATCCAGCTCCAGCCCCGCTTTTCCTTTGATATCGCCTTCCTCCTGGCGTTTCAGCTCGTACTGTCCGCCGCTCATCGTAAGCAGCCGCAGGTTGGCCCGCCGCAGGATGCGGTCAAAATAGGCCGTCTGGACATACGTCTCCAGTTCGATCTTCCGCTTGCCCGCCAGCGTCCCGTTGGCAGTTTCCGACAGGGAACGCAGGGAGGCATAGGTTTCCTCAACGCGCTTCAGCTCGTCCTGCCGGCCCTTTACCGCCTGCCGGATGTCCCGGTTCTGCCGCAGCGCGGCATACAGCTCGCTGCGCCGTTTTGCCGTCTCCCCCTTTTTGCTTTCCAGTTGCTCCCGCCTTGTAAGCAGCTCATCTTCCGTCAGGGCAGGGCTGTTTTGCTGCTGATCCCGCAGCGTTTCCAGCGAAGCCTGCAGCGCGTCCCTCCTGCGGCAAAGCTCCTGAAATGCACCGGTCAGACGGAGCCTGTTTTCTTCCTGTTTCCGAAGCTGCTCCCGATCCGCTGTGAGCCGTTCTTCTGCCGCAGCCGCATCCATCTGCCCCGCGTCCTTTTCCCGCTTCTCGATCGCCGCTTTCAGATACTCCTCTTTCTCCTGAAACCGCGCCTCTAAAAGTTCCTGTTCCCGGATCCGGTCCTCCAATTCCCGGATCTGCCCCTCTCCCTTTTGGATCTGCGCCTCCAGCAATTCCCGCTGCCGCAGCCTTTCGCGGTTTTCTGCCATGGCCTTTCCGATCTTTTGGCGTTCACGGCTCAGGGCGGCGGCGGCTTCGTCTGCCCTCTCCAGCAGGCGCAGCCAATCCTCGTCGTCTTTCGCCCTGCCGGCGTTTTCGCCGTCCCCGGGCGCCGCTTCACCGGAAAGGCACGCGGCCAGCCGTTTCCGGACGTCCGCCTGCCGGCTCTCCAAAACAGCGATGGCATTTTTCGTCTCTTCCTGTCGGCGCAGGACGTCGGTCATTTCCTTCTGCAGCGTTTCTTCCCGCTGCGCCAGCTCCTGCCGCAGACCGATCCTGCTGCGGATCTCTTCCAGCCGTCTCTCTGCGGCTTTTCGTTCTGACGAAAGCCGGGCCCGCGCCTGGCCAACGGCAGTCTCCAGCAAAGCTTCCCGGTCGCCTTCCTGCCCTGCTTTTAGGCAGATCTTATTTAAATCCGCCCAAAGCTGTGTTTCCCTCTCTTCGATCCGCCGTTTCCAAAAGCCCGCGTCGGCGCTCTTTTGCTCCGCTTCTGCCTCTAAGGCGGTCACTTCCTTTTTCTTTTGCTGCAACTGTTGGGCCGACACCGTTTCTTCGGTGCAGGCTGCCGGATGCGGATGCTCTGGAGAACCGCAGACCGGACACGCCTTTCCCGGCTTTAACCGAAGCGCAAGTACGCCGGCCTGTCCGTCCAAAAAAGCCTGTTCCAGCCTTTCATACTGTTTTCTCGCCAGATCCCTGTCCCGGCGTGCCCGGCAGTATGCTTCCTGGCACAGGGAAAGGGTCCGGTAGTCTGCCCGAAGCTGCTTAACGTCCTCCTCCAGCCGTTTTGCCCGTTCCAGCCCTTCGTTAAGCTCCGCCTGGCAAAGAACCTGTTGGGCATCCAGGCCCTGCAGCGCTTCGGCCTGCTGCCGGGTCTGCGTCAGTTGTGCCCGGCAGCCAGCCTCCTGCGCCTGGGCGTCCTCCAGACGCAGACAGGCCTCTTCTTCTTTCGCTTTGACCTCTTTGAGCGTATCCCGCAGCGCTTTGATCTGTTCCGCTGCCCCCTCTGTCCGTTCCCTTCTCCGATCCAGCCGTTCTTTTTCTTCCCCCGCGTCCCGCAGGGCAAGCAGCTCCTCCCGGCTCTGATCCATCGCCTCCTGCAATACGGATCTCTGGGCCTTTCCCTCTGCGATCCGGCGGCCGGCCCGGACGCTTTCCTCTTTCAGCCGGAGCTCTTCCTTTCGCTCCTGTTCCAGCGCCGCATACTGTTTCAACCGCTCTTCCTCTTCGGCGATCCGCGCCTTGAGCGCTTCTTCCAGGCCGATCTCTTCCTGGGCCTTCTGATACGCCTTTTTGGCCTCGTCCAGTTCAGGGCAAAGGGCCTCGGCCTGCTGTGCAAGCTCCTGCTGCCGCAGGCTCAACTGCCGCTGTTGGTGCCAGATTCCCAGAAGCCGGTCCGTCTCCCGAAGCTGCCCCTCCGTCTTTTCCAATTCTGCATCCAGCCCGGTCAAAAGGCCGTCCTGGGTTTCGATCACTCTCTCCAGAAGCTCCATCCCCCGGACGGCGGTTCCCGCAAAACCCGCCGCTTTCAACGCCTCCAGCTCCTGCGACAGAGCCGGGGCCTCCAGGCAGACCGCTCCGTTTAAATACTGCCGGATGCTCTTTTGCAGTCCCTCATATTCTTTCCCACATTCCCTGGCTTCGTCCCGAAGCCTGTCCTGCAGCGCCTGGTACAGCCCGGTATGGAAGATCTGCCGGAAGATCTCGCTGCGCTCCCCGGTGCCTGCCAGCAGAAGCTTCTGAAAATCCCCCTGGGCGATCATCGCGATTTGCGAAAACTGCCTGCGGTCCAGCCCGATCAACTCGGTCACCGCCCGGGTCACTTCCCGGGATTTGGTCACGGGCGCCCTGCCGTCCGGAAAGGTGAGCAAAGCGTCCCCTTTCTTCAGCGTCATTCCCTGGCCCCGCTCCTTTGGCCTCAAATATTCCGGGCTGCGCCGCACCGTATAGAGTTTGGCCTGATACAGAAACGTCAGCTCCACCCAGGTATCCGTCTTATCGTCCGCATATTTGCTGCGCAGCATTCCCGCCTGGCGCACCTCCCCGCTGGCCTCTCCGTACAGCGCAAAGGCGATGGCGTCAAAAATCGTGGTCTTTCCGGCGCCGGTATCACCGGTGATCAGATACAGTCCCCGATCCCCCAGACGCGTAAAATCGATCTCTGTCTTTCCTGCATAGGGCCCAAAGGCACTCATGACCAGCTTCTGTGGTTTCATTTTCCCCTCCCTGCCGCGTGCGCAAAACGCAGAGCGTCCCCCGTCGATCCGGAACCCTTCATCCCCCTGCCTTGAGTTCCTCCACCAGCTTTTGCACATGGCTGCGCTGGCTGTCGCTCATAGGCCGGTTATTCTGGCGTTCAAAAAATTCCTCAAACAGTTCCGGTTCCGTCTTTTTTTCCGGCTCCAACACAACATCCAGGTCCCTGTCCTCTTTCGTCCGCCGGTTGTCGTATGTAAGCCGCATCAGGTTCGGATAGATGACGCGCAGCTTCTGCATTCCGTCCGGGACATCCTCCTCGTCCGTCAGCGTCACTTCGAGATAATCCTCCGTATGGGATCCCTCATAAAAAGAACGGGCGGTGACCTCCAGATAGCTGCCCCGGACCGCGCGCATATCGCGCAGCGGGACCAGCGGAACCAGACGGATCTCTACCGTCCCCTTTTCCCGCAGTTCCACTATCGTCACGGACTTCTCCTGTCCGCACTCCGAAAAGGAATATTTTAAAGGCGTACCGCAGTAACGAACCTCCGGGCGTCCGATATGCTGCGGGCTGTGGATATGGCCCAGCGCCACATAATCGAAAGCGTCGAATAGAGCTGCGTCCACCTGGTCAATCCCGCCCACGAAAACCTCTTCCGACTCGCACCGCCCCGCGCCGGTCACGAACTGATGGGCGAGAAGCACATTCCTCCTGTCTTTGGGGATCTCCATCTGCCCTATCGCTTTTTGCAGGGCGTCCTGACAGTTCTGAATGTCCTCCGCCTGTTTTGGCAGGGCGTGCCGCACCGTGGACGAGCGGAGGAAAGGAAGCAGATAGATCCCTGCCTCGCCCCACCGGTCCTTCAGGATCACAGGCTCGGTCTTTCCTTCATAGACCTGGGCGATATAGATCTTCCTGCTGTGAAGAAGCTGCGCCAGAAAGGACATCCGCTCCGGGGAATCGTGATTCCCGCTGATCAGGAAGACCGCCGTCCCCAGCTCTGCAAGCGCGGTCAGGAAAAAATCCAGAAGCTGCACCGCTTCCGCGGCGGGCACCGCCTTATCGTATATATCCCCTGCCAGAAGCACGCCGTCCGGCTTCTCCTGTTTTGCCAGCTCCAGGATCTGTCCCAGTATATACCGCTGATCCTCGATCATGGAGAAACCGTACACCCGCTTCCCCAGATGAAGATCCGACAAATGCATCAGCTTCATGTCATTCCCCAGGCCCTTCCTCATTTTCCATAAGTATAACACGTTCCTGACAATGACGGAAGAGCTTCCTTTTTTGCAAAGAAAAACCCTCCTGCCTGAAGGGGGGAGGGTGGCAGAAGGGTTCAAAAGGGGGGTATAAGTATATAAAAAGAGGGGTAAGCTGGTTCGTTACGCGACCGCGAACTTGCTGATCGCATTAAAGAATTCCACGCTTTCGCCGTGGCACTGGATGATGACCGTCTTGGCCAGCCCCAGGCTGATCACGCCTAAAATGGATTTGGCATCCACAAGGGTGGAATCGCATTTGACGTCTACGTCAAATTCACATTTCTTGGCAGCCCGTACGAGCTCCCTGACATCTTCCGCTTGGTTCAACTTAATTCTCATCTGACTCATGATCGTCTCAACCTCTCTGTCTCTCTGTCAACATTAAAAGAAATTAAGTTCAATTAGACTGTAAATGTCGTTTGTTGGTTTTATTTTATTCAAATTCAAAGATTTGTCAACATGGCTCAAAAACGTTAAAAAAAAGGTTTTTTTGTCATTTTTGCAGGATGTATCCGGCGAAATTCCGAGGGCAATTTGTGAAAATCACATTTTCCTATGAACTTTCTGTGAAAATATGGAATCGTTCTCACATATTTTGCATAAAATTTTATTTCCCTACCAAAAAAGTTTGTTAAAAATTTTTTCCGCCGTTGACACGGCTGTTTTCCCAGAGTACACTGACCATATAAAGCAGATTGGAGGGCTTGCCATGAAAAGGACGATCCTGTGTTTCGGCGATTCCAATACCCACGGTTACTGCGCCGCCACCGGCGGCCGTTTCGACGAGACAAAACGGTGGACCGGCCTTCTGCAGACGTATCTGGGCGATTCCTGCCGGGTCATCGAAGAGGGGCTAAACGGGCGCACCACGGTATTTGAAGATCCCCTGGAAGAGGGGCTGTGCGGCCTGTCCGCCATCTGTCCCTGCCTAAAGAGCCACAAGCCTATAGATCTGCTGATCATCATGCTGGGCACCAACGACACCAAAGCGCGTTTCTGCGCCAGCGCCCAGAACATTGCTCAGGGCCTGGAACGGCTCACCCAAAAAGCGCTGTCCGCCACGGGCGTATGGCGAAACGGCCCCAATATCCTCCTGATCGCCCCCGCCCCTATCGATCCCGGCTATGAGGACACCTTTGCGGCAGGCGAAATGGGAAGCGGCTGCGCGGCAAAATCCGCAGAGCTGGCCGACTGGTATCTGGATGTGGCCGATCGTCTGGACTGCCATTTCCTGGACGCCGGGGCGCTGAATCTGACCATGCATCCTACGGACTACATGCACCTGGACGCCTACAGCCATCAGAAGCTGGCGCATCATCTGGCCGGCCTGATCCCGACCCTGTTTAACCCGGACTGAGCTTTCTTTGGGCGGATCAAAAAAGGAGCGGTAATACCGCTCCCGTTTTTTATTTCCTTATTATTTCCTTATTTTAAGAACCAGTACGCCAGAACCACCAGCAGCGACTGCAGGATAATATACCGGCTCACCACCTGGGCGTCCGACCATCCCAGGTTCTTACGGGCGTGGTCGTGAAGCGGCGTCCTGGTCTTTGTCAAGATGCAGATCTTCAGATAACGCTTTAAAAATACCTTCACCAGGCCAATGCCGCCGTCTGCGATCGTCACCCCGGCCAGCAGCAGATAGGCAAAGGGATCCTGCGATTTCATGGCGACGATGCCGATGAAAAATCCCAGCGCCCGGGAACCCGCGTCCCCCATCAGCATACTGCTGGGAGAGGCGTTGAAATACAGATAAGCGAACAGCACGGCGATGAACAGAAAGCCCGCCATGGCATACAGACCCAGCGTCTCGCTGAACAGCAGCGCAAACCCGAGCAGCGTCACGCTGCTGACACTGGCGCACAGGCCGTCCACGCCGTCGGAGCAGTTGGTCACGTTGACCGCGCCCCACAGCAAGATCACCGCCAGCACGAAATATAACGCCTTCGGGATCAGAATCTCCAGCGGGCCGATCCAGACCGTCGTGTCGTTAAAGTTTAGGAAGGTGGCCGCCGCCATTACGGAAATGATCAGATCCAGAAGCCCTTTGACATATTCATTCCAGGGCTTGTCCGACGCGTCATCCAGATAACCGCTCATCATCATGGAAAACAGTAGGATGGCATAGATCACATATTCCCTGTCCACAGGCAAAAACAAAAGGCTGCCCACAAGAAAACAGAGTACGAAAGTCAGTCCCACTCCGCGCAGCTTGCCTCTGGAAAGCGTCCCGTTCACCGCAAAGGCCCTTCCGTGATCGCTGGGCAGAAAGGGAAAGGGATGCTTCAGCAGGATAAAGGTCATGGCAAACGTCGCCGCCATGCCCAACATCAGGATTTGATTTACCGTTAAATATCGTTCCCAGAAAAAATACATCGTCGTTTCCTTTTCTGTTCCCCGCCGCAGCGGGGAGCCTCTCATGCCTCTTCCTTTTCGCCCTGTTTTTCCTCGTCCTCTTCGATCAGACGCATGCCGGCGGTCTCCGTCACCGGCAGGGAAAATACGATGGCCCTGGCCTTGCTGTCCAGGCCGTTCTGCTGCATGATGGCCTTCATGATCGCATTTTTATCCTTTTTCCTGACAACCATGAAGATCATCTCCTTTTCCGCCGCCAGGGAAACGCCCAAAAACTTTTCCGCCTTTTTGGCCCCCGTTCCCTTTGCATGGATCACGGTGCCGCCCGGCGCGTTGGCCTGCCGCGCGCTGTCCATGATCGGCTCGATATATCCCTGATTGGCGATCACCACGAGAAGTTCATATTTCGTATCCTTCAAGGCGCTTTCCTCCCCCTTTTCAAACCCACGCCCTTCCGTGAGATATTGAAGCTGTTTTTTCCCGCCGATGCTGCTCACGGGAACGATAAATGCGATCCCCGTGCCGGGGATATCGATCCGCATCTGCCGCTGCAGCCCGTTTTTGATCCTTTCCCATTCTTCCCCCAAAACAAAGGCGAACAGGAGCGCTTTCTCTACCGCCTCCAGACCGAAGGAGTCCAACACCTCAGATGCGGCGGTGCCCTGACCCAGGGTCACCAGCAGCATATCGATCCCATATTCTTTATAGAAGGCCTGGAACCTGCGCACCTGGTTCCGGTCGCTGATCGTCGCCATCATATATAATTCGCTCATAGCCGCTTTTTCATTCCTCCGTCACAGTTCAATGATCGCGTTGTCATCCAGCATATCGAAAGCCTGTGCCGATTCCTGGATCGATTTCCTGCGCAAAGACATCAGGATCCGGGAGGCAAGCCCCATGGCCTGTATCGTAATCAGCGGCGTCATTGCCACCATGGCCACCACGCCGAAAGCATCGGTGACGATATCGCCGCCCAGCGCGATGCAGGCCCCCTGGGCCAGAGGCAGCAGAAAAGCCGCCGTCATAGGGCCGGAAGCCACACCGCCGGAATCAAAGGCGATGGCCGTATAAATCTTCGGGACGAAGAAAGAGATCCCCAGCGCGACCGCATAACCCGGCAGCAAAAACCAGAGTATGGAAATCCCCGTCAGCACCCGCACCATAGCCAGCCCCAGGGATACGGATACGCCAATAGAAAGGCCGGTCCCCATGGCGCGCGCGGAGATCGCGCCGTCAGTGATCTCTTCCACCTGCTTATTGAGCACATAGACGGCCGGTTCCGCTTTTACGATAAAGAATCCCATCACCATGGCGATGGGGATCAATATCTGCGGATGCCTCAGTCCGGCCAATACCTGGCCCAGATAGTTGCCTGCCGGCATAAACCCCACGTTCGCGCCGGTCAAAAAAAGCACCAGCCCTGCATAAGTATAGACCAGGCCGATCAGGATCCTGGTCAGCTTGCGCCGGGAAAGCTTAAGCACCAGAAACTGAAAGAGCATAAAAAACAGAAAGATGGGGAGAAGCGAAACGGCGATCTCCCGCATATAGGTGGGCAGTTCTATCACAAAAAGACGCCAAAGCTGCATGGAGTCTTCCACCACCGGAATGGAAGGGGCCACATAGGCGCTGCTGCCGGGATGATAGATCAGCCCCAGCGCCATAACCGCCAGGATCGGCCCCACCGAACAGAGGGCCACCAGGCCGAAGCTGTCGTCCGCAGCGTGGCGGTCGCTTCGGATGGCGGAAATACCGACGCCCATCGCCATGATAAAGGGCACCGTCATGGGGCCGGTGGTCACGCCGCCGGAATCGAAGGCCACGGCCAAAAAATCTCTTGGAACGAAAGCGGCCAGGATAAATACCGCCCCATAGGACACAAGCAGAAGATGCGGC
>X22_European_Rabbit__coassemble_23_pt1 | contig 45129 bp, 45 predicted proteins | sample X22_European_Rabbit__metabat2_low_PE_003 | metagenome-assembled genome bin X22_European_Rabbit
TTGTCGGAAACGGTACAGTCCATGGAAGCAAAGGAGTCCATCCGCTTGATCAGCGCTTCCTTCAAGGTAGCGAAGGAGTAGATATCCACGCCGCTGACCTCGGAAAGCTGTTCCATATATTCGCGGTAGGTGGGTTTCTCGATGTTCATGGCCTTGTCCGGACGCCAGGCGGGTTTGACCTTTACGTCGAAGGTTTTGTCTTCGGCCAGCATCTTATGCCATTCCAGGGAGTCCACGGGATCGTCGGTGGTGCAGATCAGCTTCACGTTGGACTGCTTGATCAGGGAACGGACGCCCATGCCGGGCTCGTTGAGCTTTTTATTGCAAAGCTCCCAGACTTCCTCCGCCGTGTTCTTGTTCAGGATGCCCTGATAGCCGAAATAGCGGCGCAGTTCCAGATGGCTCCAGTGATAGAGCGGATTGCCGATGGCTTTGCCCAGAACCTCGGCCCATTTGAGAAATTTCTCTTTGTCCGGCGCATCCCCGGTGATGTAGTATTCGTCCACGCCGCAGGAACGCATCAGACGCCACTTATAATGATCGCCGCCCAGCCATACCTGCGTGATGTTGTCGAAATGCCGGTCCTGCGCGATCTCCTGGGGATTGATGTGGCAGTGGTAATCTACGACGGGCATCTGCTGGGCGTACTCATGATAGAGCTTCTGCGCGGTAGGCGTATTTAACAGAAAATTCTCGTCCATAAAGGGTTTCATTGGTCGTTTCCTCCTCTTCCTATTTTCCTTTTTTATTTATAGCCGTGCGGGAAAAAGCGCCCGTACGCTACAGCTCGTGGTTAAGTGGTGCGGTCGTGCCCCGGCGGATCAGCCTGCCGGAAAAAATGGTTTTCTGGGGCATCTGGTTCCCGCCAAGCGTCATGATCAGGGTTTTGACAAGCTGGCGGCAGATGTCTTCCAGACGGTTATCCACGCTCGTCAGCTCCGGTTCGCAGCAGGAGGCGAGAATGGAATTGTTGTAACCGATGATCGAAAGCTCCTCAGGGATCCTCAGATCGTTGAGGCGGGCATATTTCACGGCGGCGGTGGCGAGGATGTCCTCGGAAGCGAACACCGCGTGAAAAGAAAAGCCGGATCGGCGCAGGCCGTCGAGAAAATGACAGATACCGTCCACGTCTTCATGGCTGCCCGCATAATATTGCTGATATTCCCTGGACAGCGGGAGGTCTTTCTGCAGGAAAGCGGACTGATAACCGGCCAGCTTGTTCTTCCCGCTGTAGGATCTGGAATTATACAAATAGAGGATATCGGCGATCCCGGCGTCGATGAGGCTTAGGGTGGCTTCCTGGGCTGCTTTGAAATCGTCGCAGAGCGTGCAGTAGACGTTGGGATAGTCGAAATCCGCGTTCAGAAGCATCACGGGGACCTGCTGTGCCGCGTCCCGGATATACTGGTTGTCCGCATCGTCCTCCTCGATGAAGTTGGAACCTACCATAATCACGCCGTCCACCTTCTGATTCAGCAGAAGGCCCAGGGAATTTTTCTTGTTCTCCAGTTCATAGCCGGTGCAGCAGAGAAGGGAACGGTAGCCGCCTAAACGCAGGTTCTGTTCAATATGATAAACCGCTTTCGCCAGGTAGAGATCCGAAGAGTCGGCGCAAAGGATGCCGATGGTGTTCATGGAGTTCAGCCCCAGCCCCCGCGCGAAGGCGTTCGGCGTATAGCCGCAGCGCTCCATGACGTCCAGCACCTTTTTCCGGGTCTCGGGGCGGACGTTGGCGTTGCCGTTTAAAACGCGGGAAACGGTGGCGATGGAGACGCCGGCCATTTTCGAAATGTCATATATGGTCAAGTGGCCCACCTCCGGTTACATCCATTTCCCTTTGGCCGTCCCTGATCGTCTTGACTGGCTGAAAATGGAATGTAAATGGTTACAAAAATTATGCAACTTCATTATACAATAGTAATGAAGCAAATTCAAGCATAAAATCGGAATTGTAAATTCTGGACAAATATATATTGACTATAGGGAAAAATCGGGGTAGAATTAGAGATGTAAGGGCTTACATGGCGTTGCGCCAAATATTCAAAACAGAGAGGGTAAAATTATGGAATTATTGAACAAGGCGATGACAGGTAAAAAAGAACGGCCCGTAAAGGTGCTGCAGTTCGGTGAGGGGAATTTCCTCCGCGGTTTTGTTGACTATATGATCGATATTGCCAATGAAAAGGGGTATTTTGACGGCGATATCGTCCTGGTCAAGCCCATCGAGTTCGGTACGCTGGAGCGCCTGCATAAGCAGGGCTGCCAGTACACGGTTTCCCTGCGGGGCATCGTGGACGGGGAAGCGACGGTACAAAACCGCATCATCACCAGTGTGACGGACGCAGTGGCGGCGGTAGAGGATTATGAGAAGTACAGCGCCTATGCGAAGCTGGATACGCTGCGCTTTATCGTTTCCAATACGACTGAGGCCGGCATCGTGTACGATGAGAACGACAGGTTGGAGATGACCCCGCCTCACAGCTATCCCGGCAAGCTGGCGAAGTTTTTATATGAGAGATATCAGCATTTTAACGGCGCTTTGGATAAGGGTCTGATCATGTTGCCCGTGGAGCTGATCGACGACAACGGCATTCATTTAAAGGAGTGCGTATTGAAGCAGGCGGACAACTGGGGACTGGAAGAGGGCTTTAAGACCTGGCTGAACGAGGCCTGTGTGTTCACCTCCACGCTGGTGGACCGGATCATCACCGGCTATCCCAGGGAGGAGGCGCCGAAGCTCTGGGAAGAGTGGGGTTATGAGGACGACAACATCGTGACCGGCGAACCTTTCGCCCTGTGGGTCATCGAGAGCGATAAGGATATCAGCAAGGAGCTGCCGTTGCCGGCGGCGGGGCTGCCCGTGATCTTTACCGACGATCAGAAACCCTATAAGCAGCGGAAGGTGCGCATCTTAAACGGCGCCCATACCTCCTTCGTGCTGGCCTCCTATCTGGCGGGCAACGATTATGTGCTTCAGTCCATGCAGGATAAGCTGGTGTTTGATTTCATGTATCACACCATTTATGACGAGGTCATCCCGACCCTGACGCTGCCCAAACAGGATCTGGAAGATTTCGCCCAGGCGGTGATCACCCGGTTTAACAACCCTTATGTAAAGCACGCCCTTTTGTCCATTTCCTTAAACTCCGTATCCAAGTGGCGTGCCAGGTGTCTGCCCAGCCTTCTTGGCTATGTGGAGAAGACCGGGGAGCTGCCGGCCCATCTGACTTTCTCCATCGCCGCGCTGATGGCCTTTTATTCCGCGACAGAGCGTGAGGAGAAGGCGCTGATCGGTAAACGCGGCGATGGCACCTACAAGATCCTGGATGATGAGGCGGTGTTGGATTTCTTCGCGGCGAACTGTGAAAAGGATACGGCAGAATTTGTGAACCTGTATCTTTCCAACGAGGCCTTCCACGGTCAGGATCTGACGAAGGTGGTCGGCCTGGCAAAGCAGGTGGCCGCATATCTGGACGATATCCGGACGCTCGGCATGCGCAAAGCCATGGAAAAGAACTTCGGCGCATAAGGTTTGGGGGGACATATGGCGAATATCATCAAGATCCATAAAGACGACAATGTGGCGGTGGCGATCGAAGAGATCAAAAAGGGCGATACCTTTTATGTGGACGGCCAGCCCATCACTGCGGTCACGGATGTCCCGGCGGGGCATAAGGTGGCGCTGTCCGATCTGGACGAAAAGACCCCTGTCATCAAATACGGCTGTCCCATCGGCAATACCGTCTGCAAGGTTTCAAAAGGAGAGTGGATCCATACCCACAACGTAAAGACCGGACTGGGCGATCTGCTGGATTATACCTATGCGCCTGTGGAATCGAAGCTTCCCCATAAGCAAGAGGCTTATTTCATGGGTTATGAGCGGCCGGACGGCAGCGTGGGCGTGCGCAATGAGATCTGGATCATCCCCACGGTGGGATGCGTCAACAATATCGCCACAGCCATGGCGAAGCAGGCGGCCGGGCTGGTGAAGGGATCCGTAGAGGAAGTGGTGGCCTTTCCCCATCCTTACGGCTGTTCCCAGATGGGAGACGATCAGGAGCATACCAGGACGATCCTGGCGGATTTGATCCATCATCCCAACGCCGGCGGCGTGCTGGTCCTGGGGCTGGGCTGCGAGAACAGCAACATCGACGTGCTGAAAGGCTATATCGGCGATTACGATGATAAACGGGTGAAATTCCTGGTCTGCCAGGAGAGCGACGATGAGATGGCCGACGGCCTTGCGCTGATCGGAGAGCTGATCGAGAACGTATACCGCCTGGAGCGGACGAAGATCAGCGCTTCCCGGCTGATCGTGGGCTTAAAGTGCGGCGGCAGCGACGGCTTTTCGGGCATTACCGCCAATCCGCTGGTGGGCAGGTTTTCGGATCTCCTCATCGGCCGGGGCGGCACGACGATCCTGACGGAGGTGCCGGAGATGTTCGGCGCGGAGACTCTTTTGATGAACCGCTGTGAGAACGAGGCGCTCTTCCATCAGACCGTGGAGCTGATCAACGATTTTAAGAACTACTTTAAACAGCATGGCCAGACCATCTATGAGAATCCGTCGCCCGGCAATAAAAAGGGCGGGATATCCACCCTGGAGGACAAATCCTTAGGCTGTACGCAGAAATCCGGTTCCGCGCCGGTGAAGGGCGTGCTGGCCTATGGCGACCGGGTAAAGACGGCGGGCCTGAATCTTTTGAGCGCGCCCGGAAACGATCTGGTGGCGGCTACGGCGCTGGCCTCGGCAGGCGCCCATATCGTGCTGTTTACCACGGGGCGGGGAACCCCCTTTGCTTCTCCCGTACCGACGGTCAAGATCTCCAGCAATTCCCGTCTGGCGGGGAAAAAGGCGGGCTGGATCGATTTCAACGCCGGCGTGCTGACCCAGGGGGCGGATATGGACGAGACGGCGGAGAAGTTTTTCGATTTCGTCCTGGAAGTGGCTTCCGGCAGGAAAGTGCGCAGCGAGGAAGCAGGTTTCCACGATATGGCGATCTTCAAGCAGGGCGTGACGCTGTAACGGGACAGGGAAACGGCCTGCAGGCCATCTGAACAATGGAGGGAAAGATGCAGTTAGGGATTCGATTACACGACGTGGCGGGCGCGACGCTGGAAGAAAAGCTGGCCAACGCGAAGGCCCAGGGATTTGCCTGCGGCCATGTGGCGCTTCCCAAGGTGATCAGCCAGTACAGCGTAGCGGACAGTGCGCTGACGCCCGGGCTTGCCATGTATATTAAGAAGCAGTTTTCCAAATACGATCTGGATATCGCGGTGTTGGGCAATTACCTGAATCTGGCCAATCCCGATCCGCAGAAGCTGGCGGCGATCCAGAAGCGTTATATGACCCACATCCGTTTTGCCGCCCTGTTGGGCTGCGGCGTGGTGGGGACGGAGACCGGCGCGCCCAATGAGGAGTACCGTTATGAGCCGGCCTGCCGGAGCGAAGAGGCGCTGGATACCTTCATCACCAACTTAAAGCCCGTGGTCCGCTATGCGGAGAATATGGGCGTGATCATCGCCATTGAGCCGGTGATCCGCCATATCGTCTATAACCCGAAACGGGCCCGGCAGGTGCTGGACGCCATCGCTTCGCCGAATCTGCAGATCATCCTCGATCCGGTGAACCTGCTGGATGAAAGCAACGCGGCCGATCATTGCGGGATCATACAGGAGGCCATCGAGCTTCTCGGCGAGGATGTGGCGGTGGTTCATCTGAAGGATTTTAAGGTACAGGACGGGAAGCTACTGTCCATGGGCGCCGGTATGGGAGAGATGGATTATACCGGTCTGATGCGGTTTATCAAAAAGGAAAAGCCCTATATCCATGCGACGCTGGAGGACACGAAGCCCGATAACGCGGTGGCGGCCAGGCTGTTCATCCAGAAGCAGTGGGAGCAGGCATAAGAACTGACCGTTTGCAGGTTACAGAGAGAGCGGTGGAAAAAGAAAGGCTGCCGTGCCGCAGCTTGCGCAGATCCGTTTCGGATCGCCGTAAGCGTTGGCGCGACAGCCATTTTTTGGAAATCTCGGAGATACCACACATTTGAAGTCATTTTCGCAGCCGGATATACCACACATATCCGTCGAAGACCAGCGTCCTTTTTACCGAAGCGGGCGAGGCGTTGGCTGCATTTGCCGGAAGGCCCTTTTTCGTATCGTCTGTCCAGAGGGAGAAAAGACTGTTTTGAAACCAAGCGCGGATCTCCTCCGGGGACTGGCCGTTTTCGATCTGCCGGTTTACATTGGACTGGATCATCATGAAACGGATAAAAGCGTCCAGGGTGAAATCCCAGGAGAGCTTGAAACCGTACTGGCCTTCCATAGAATAGCCGTCGATCAGCGTCTCCTTTGTCCAACGGTTTTCTTTGCGCGGCGGTTTGGGAAAGCGTGGAAGGTATTGTCCGTACCACCAGTCGCGGTAGCGGGGACATCCGGGCATTTCCGCCGTGATCCAGAAATCATATACGCACAAAAGCCCCTGATTTGTCAGGACCCGTTTCAAAGCGGTCAGAAAAGGGGCTTCTTCCACCCAGTTTACCACGCCCGCGGCGGTGGCGATCTGGCAGGAATCGGCGGGCAGATCGATCTGTTCCGCACTGCACTGGCGGAAAAGATAGCCCTCCTGCGGGTACAGGGCTTCACACATCCGGATCATCTCGGCGGAACTGTCGATGCCGGTCACTTCGCGGCACAGATCCTTTAGGGCACGGGTGGAAAGTCCGGCGCCGCAGCCGATATCCAGCCCTATGGGAAAAGGAGCGTCGATCCGGTTGTCCATACGAATCTTACGGATGACGGCGGGATGCAGATAGGGCCGATCCGAGGCGTAGCCCAGGGCGATCCGCCGGCGGTCAAAGGAAACGGGTTCCATGGCAATTCCTTTCGCGGCGATGGTTTAATCCAGCCTTTCAAAAACGGTTTCCGGCGTGATGGACGCAGCCTCGCCGGCGGTCAGGCTGCGTGCGAACGGAGCGCGCCTCTCCAGAGCGGATCCCGGGCCGGTGCAGCCGTATTCCCCGTAGTAAACGGTTTCATGGGATTCCGGCTTGTTCCAGTCGTGAAAGCCGGCCGGATGGATGCTTTCGTCCATGCTGCAGTTTAAAAAGACCGTTTTTGCCCAGATTCGCCAGGGACGGCCCAGATAGACGCTGCCGGGCGGGCAGTCCTTTGCGGTGATGCGGCAGCGGTCAAAGACATAGCCAAAGCGCTGGCCTTCGGGCGTGGAAGCGGCCGTCAGGTAGGAACAGACCGGGGGCCTGTTTTCGGGGCTTTCCAGCTCTTCGGGCGGCAGGTTGTTTTTGGCTTCGATGTGACAGTTGAGAAAATAGGCGGTGGCGCTGCCGAAGATGAAGTCGATATCGCCGCAGATATAACAGTTCTCATAGAACTGCCTGCCGTTTTGGCGGGGCGCAAATTCCTTCGGGCCGGTGAACCCGCCGGCCTGCTTTGGAGCGGGCGGCAGCGGTCCGGTAAAGAGGGTGTCCTGATTGCCCAAAAGGCGGCAGTTTTTAAAATGCAGGCGGTCGCCGTCGGCATACAGGGCGATGGCCTGTCCCACCTTTTTGCGGGGAGCGGCGGTATTTTCGATGGTGAGGTTTTCCATCGTAACGAAAGAGGCGTCCAGCAGGACGGTATAGGAGCGGAAAGTGCCCCGCTTGCTCCCGTCAGGCATGGGCGCGTTTGCGTAATCATCGTAAGTGATCACGGTCTTTTGCGCGTCTTCCCCGAAAAAATGCAGATGGGGGCGGTCGATGACGACCTTTTCCCGGTAGACGCCGCAGGAAAGCCGGATATGGATCTCTTCCGAATTGTCGGTGGGGATCTGCCTAAGCAGTTCGTTGATGGAATCGCCCGGATGTAAGTGGAAGGTTTTCATGGCGTTTCTCCTGAAAGGCTGAGGACCCCTTGGGGCCTTTGCCATTTTGAGGGTACAGTGTTATGGTTTCCTTTACCAGTATTATAGCAGAACGACGCTCGGCGGCAAAGAATTTATTTTTTTATGGGCGGACCGCTTGTGATCCGGTTGAAATTCCTTTATGATGATCACAGGAGAAAGAAGGGATGTTCAAGATGCCGGACAGAGAGGGCGCAGGGAATGGAAGGATTGAAAAGCTGGATCCGAATTTGCGGACGAATAGCCTGACAGGGCAGGAGGGGCTGCGGTTTTATGATGTGACGCAGCCTCCGTTTCAGGTTTTTGGCCTGGGACGGGCGCAGGGGGACGGTTTTTTCAGGATGCCGCCTAAGGCTGCAGGGAAGGTGAGCGAGGGCGTCGGCAGCCTGTGCTTTCACACGGCGGGCGGCAGGCTCCGGTTTTGCACGGATTCCGGACAGATCGCAGTGCGGGCAGGGCTGAAGGATCTCTGCCGCTTTTCCCACATGCCCCTGACCGGAACGGGCGGCTTTGCCCTGTATGAAAAAAAAGGAGCAGAATGGACCTATGTCCACACCTTTGTGCCGCCCTATGATATGACGGAGGGCTATACGGCCTTAAAGGAATTTCCCGACCGGCGGATGCGGTCCTTCACTCTGTATTTCCCGCTTTACAGCGGCGTGTCCAGGCTGGAGGTCGGGCTTGAAGCGGATGCAGCGCTGATGGAAGGGGAAGGATACCGGTATCCTCTGCCGGTGGTTTTTTACGGTTCCTCCATTACCCAGGGCGGCTGCGTTTCCCGGCCGGGAAACGATTATCCATCCATCGTGGCCAGAAGATGCGGTTGCGACCTTATCAATCTGGGGTTTGCGGGCAACGCGAAGGGAGAGCGGGAGATGGCCCGGTATCTGGCAGGGCTTCCGATGTCCGTCTTTGTCTGCGACTACAATCAACGCGCCGGATTCGGGGTATTTGGAACGTACCCTGGGGCCTTTCCTGGAAACGATCCGGGCGAGGCAGCCGGAGCTGCCGGTTCTTTTGCTGAGCCGGCCGAATTTTGACCCTGCGTCCGCAGAGTGCAAAAAAAGGCGCGAGATCGTTTTTCAGGTTTACGAAAAGCTGGCATCGCACGGGAAAAATATCACCCGATGGATCGATGGGGAGACGCTGTTTGCGGGCGCGGACCGGGACGCCTGCACGGTGGACGGCACCCATCCCAACGATCTGGGGATGATGCGCATGGCCGATGCCGTCAGCCCTGTGGTGGAAGAACTTTTGCAGATGCGTATTGGGTGAAAGGAGGAAAATTGAAAAATGAAGACATTATATCTGGACTGTTCCATGGGAGCGGCAGGGGATATGCTGGCGGCGGCCCTGCTGGAGCTTTTGCCGGATCGGGAGGCTTTCCTTCGGGATATGAACGGACTGGGGATCCCGGGCGTTGAGATAAAGGGAGAGGATTCTGTCAAATGCGGGATCCACGGGACACACTTTGCCGTAACCGTGAACGGGCAGGAAGAGGAAAGCTGCGACTGGGGGACGGACAGCCACAAGCATTCCCACGACCATGGCGGCGAAGGGCATTCCCACGAGCATGACGGCGAAGGGCACTCCCACAGCCATATGCACGATATCGCGCATATTGTCCGGGATCATCTGGATCTTCCGGAAAAGGTGAAGGAAGATATCCTGACGGTTTACGGCCTGATTGCAGACGCGGAAAGCCAGGTACACGGCGTTCCGGCGGATCAGGTCCATTTCCATGAGGTGGGTTCCCTGGATGCGGTTGCCGATATCGCGGCGGTCTGCCTGCTGATGTATCGGCTGGATGTGGACGAGGTGATCGTATCTCCTGTGCATGTGGGCAGCGGCCAGGTCAGGTGCGCCCATGGGATCCTGCCGGTCCCGGCGCCCGCCACGGCCTGTATTCTCCGGGATGTGCCGATCTATGGGGGAAGCATAAAGGGGGAGCTGTGTACGCCCACAGGGGCAGCCCTTTTGAAATATTTCGCAACGCGGTTTGGGGATATGCCGCCGATGCGGCTGACGGCCGCCGGTTATGGGATGGGCAAGAAAGATTTTGAGGCGGCCAACTGCGTCCGGGCCTTACTGGGGGAGCGGGAGGAAAGCGCCGATGTAGTGTTGGAGCTTTCCTGCAACGTGGACGATATGACGGCCGAAGAGATCGGGTTTGCCATGGAAAGGCTGTTTGACAGCGGGGCGCTGGAGGTTTATACCATCCCCCTGGGAATGAAGAAATCCCGTCCCGGGACGCTTCTTTGCGTCATGTGCCGGCAGGAGAAGCAAGAGGAGATCCTGCGGACGCTGTACCAAAATACCACGACCATCGGCGTCCGGGAAACGAAGAGCAGGCGCTATGTGATGCGCCGTTTGACAGAAAAACTGGAAACGCCCTACGGCACGGTAAGGAAGAAAAAATCCCAGGGATACGGCGTAGACAGATCCAAATATGAATATGAAGATCTGGCCAGGATCGCCAGAGAGCAGAAGATGAGCCTGTGGGAAGTCCGTTCTCTTCTGGACAAAGCTTAAGAGGGCCGAACCGTTACACAAAAATAGCGGAAGGCCCCGCAGAAACGAGGCCTTCACTTTTTATGGAGAAAAGAACTGCGCCGCATTCGCTCTGGCCGACACAATTCTTCTTTTCTGTATGGCGCCACCTTAACGGCGGTTGTTATCGTATAAAAATAAGATAACATAAAAATATGGCGAAAATGTTTCCAAAATAAAAAGAAATCATAAATTGTATAAAAAAAGCATGTCCGGTCGGGACAGGAAAGGAACGAAACGAGAATGTTAAATGAAACGAATGCGGAAAAGCCGATCCGACTGGTGGAACGCCGTGAGGCGTATAAGGGTGCCGTGATCACGGTTTATGATGATCTGGTGGACATCGGTGGCCATAAGACCCACTGGGATTTCATCCATCACGACGGGGCGGCGGCGGTGCTGCCGGTGCTGGAGGACGGCAGGATATTGATGGTGCGCCAGTTTCGGCACGCTCTGGGCCGATATACGCTGGAGATCCCGGCGGGCAAGCTGGACAGCCCCGGAGAGCCTTTTATCGAATGCGCCCGGCGGGAGCTGGAAGAGGAGACGGGATTTTATACGGACGATCTGGAATTTTTGCTGTTTGTAAATACCACGGTGGCGTTTTTGGATGAAAAGATTGGGATCTATTTGGCGAAGGGCCTGAAGAAGGGAGAAACCCGCTGGGACGAGGACGAGGAACTGGGCGTAGAGGCCTGGGAGCTGGAGGATCTCAAGCAGATGATCTTCAAAGGGGAAATGACCGATGGGAAAACGATCGCGGCCCTGATGACCTATGCGGCAAAGTACAGAAAATAGAAAACAGAAAAGGACAGGCGGCCGCCCCAAAAGGCGGCCGCCCTGTCTGCAGCTTAGCCGTATTCTTCCCGGTTATTATATTTGTCCAGGATCGTGCGGATCTTGTCCGTAGGGGTCAGGACGTTGGTGAGGGATACGTCGTGGTTCATGAAGTCGATGATGGAGGCCAGGAATTTGCTCATGTCGGCTTCGATGTAATAGGGGCGGGAGAGCAGGTCAGGGATCTGGTAGGTGAGGTTGGTGGTGATCACCTTGTCGAACCAGCCTTTTTCATATGCTTTGTCGAACTCGCCCATGCCGTCGGTAAACAGGCCGAAGGTGGTGCAGATGAAGACGCGGCGTGCGTTCATTTCTTTTAACTGGCGGGCGGTGTCCAGCATACTGCCGCCGGAGGAGATCATATCGTCGATGATGACGAGATCCTTGCCGTCTACGTTATCGCCCAGAAATTCATGGGCGACGATGGGGTTTTTGCCGTTGACGATGACGGAATAGTCCCGGCGTTTATAGAACATGCCGATGTTGACCCCGATGACGTTGGCAAAATAGGTGGTGCGGTCCAGGGCGCCTTCGTCGGGGCTGATGACCATCATATGGTCCTTGTCGATGATCAGATCCGGCACGCTGTCCAAAAGGGCGCGCATGAACTGATAGGGCGGCGTGAAATTATCGAAGCCGCAAAGGGGCGCGGCGTTCTGTACCCGGGGGTCATGGGCGTCGAAGGTAATAAAATTGCTGACTCCCATATCGGCCAGTTCCCCCAGCGCGTAGGCGCAGTCCAGGGATTCCCGGCCGCTTCTTTTATGCTGCCGCCCTTCGTAGAGGAAAGGCATGATAACGGTGATCCGTTTTGCCTTTCCGCCGACGGCGGAGATCATTCTTTTCAAATCCTGATAATGGTCGTCGGGGGACTTGTGGTTGACAAAACCGTTTACGGAATAGGTGATGCTATGGTTGCAGACGTCTACCAAAATAAAAAGATCCGCGCCACGGACGGATTCGTACAGCACGCCCTTGCCTTCCCCGGTGCCAAAGCGCGGGCAGTCGGCGTCCACAAGATAGTTGTCTGCGGCATAACCGCGGAAAACCAGATCGGTAGGAGAAGCGGTCTGCATTGTTTTGCGGAAAGAGACAAGATAGTGATTTACGCTGTTGCCAAGCCTTTTGGCGCTGTCCAGAGCGATGATCTTAAGTGGGCCGACGGGCAGGGCGTTTTCCAGTTCGTGTAAATTAGGCATTTTTCCTCTCATTCTGCCGCAGGGCGGCTCTTTCATATGAAGTTTCCCTTTTCTTTATATCATCGGTTTTTCCGCCAGTCAAGAAAATTCTAGTGACAGGGATGGATTTTTCCTGTAAAATAATGGGGAAAAGGAGTTGCGCCGATGGGAAAGGACAAGGGACATCTGATCAGGAAGGTAGAGGCAGGAAGCATTGCGCAGGAGATGGAGATCGAAGCGGGGGACAGGCTGCTTGCGGTCAACGGGGAAACGGTCGGGGACGTTTTCGATTATCAGTATCTCATGCAGGACGAGTATGTGGAGGTGCTGATCCAAAAGCCCTCCGGGGAGGAGTGGCTGTTACAGATCGACAAGGAGTATGAGGAGGATCTGGGCGTAGAATTTGAAAACGGCCTGATGGACGAGTACCGTTCCTGCTCCAACAAGTGTATTTTCTGTTTTATCGATCAAATGCCGAAAGGGATGCGCGATACCCTGTATTTTAAGGACGACGATTCCAGGCTTTCCTTTCTGCAGGGCAATTATGTGACGCTGACCAATATGTCCGATCACGATGTGGAGAGGATCATCCGCTACAGGCTCTCTCCCATCAACATTTCGTTCCAGACGACCAACCCTGAGCTGCGGTGCAGAATGCTTCATAACCGGTTCGCCGGAAGAGCGCTGGAGAAGGTAAAGGCATTTTACGAGGCGGGCATCGAGATGAACGGCCAGATCGTGCTGTGTAAGGGGATCAACGACGGGGTAGAGCTGGAGCGTTCCCTTTCGGACCTGGCCGGATATCTGCCCCATCTGCGCAGCGTTTCCGTCGTGCCGGTTGGCCTTACCAGATATCGGGACGGGCTGTATCCCCTTGCGCCTTTTACAAAAGAGGACGCCTGCAGGGTGCTGGATATCGTTCACCGATGGCAGGAGAAGCTGTATCCCCAATGGGGGCTGCACTTTGTCCATGCCAGCGACGAGTGGTATCTTCTGGCGGATCGGGAATTGCCGGGAGAAGAAAATTACGACGGTTATCTGCAACTGGAAAACGGCGTGGGGATGCTCCGGCTTTTGCTTGAAGAGTTTGAAGATTCCATGGGCCGGCTGCGCAGGGAGGGCGCGGCAGAGCGTTGGGCGGGGCGCAGGCGGTGCGTTTCTGCGGTGACGGGGCAGATCAGCTATCCTTATATTTTGCGGATGGCGCGGCAGATGGAACAGGAGTTTGAGGGCCTGTCCGTCCATATTTGGCCGATCCGGAACGATTTCTTCGGAGAATCCATTACGGTGACGGGTCTGCTCACGGGGCAGGATATCGTGGCGCAGCTAAAGGGGAAGGCACTTGGGGAAACGCTTCTTTTGCCTCAGAACCTTCTGCGCAGCGGCGAGCAGGTGCTGTTGGACGATTACACGGTGGACGGGATCCAAAACGCTTTACAAGTGCCGGTGAATATTGTAAAATCAAGCGGATATGATTTCACGGAAAGCATACTTGGCCCTTTTTAACAGTAGAATGTGAGGATAGAATGGCAAAGAATAAACGCAGGCCGGTCGTTGCGGTAGTGGGTCGGCCCAATGTGGGCAAATCGACCCTGTTCAACGCGCTGGCGGGAGAAATGATCTCCATTGTAAAGGATACGCCCGGGATCACCAGGGACAGGATCTACGCGGACGTCACCTGGCTGGATCACACCTTTACGCTGATCGATACGGGGGGCATTGAACCGGATTCCCGCGATATCATTTTGTCCCAGATGCGCCAGCAGGCGCAGATCGCCATCGATACGGCGGATGTCATCTTGTTCATGGTGGACGTTAGGCAGGGGCTGGTGGACGCGGATTCCAAGGTGGCGGATATGCTGCGCCGTTCCCAAAAGCCTGTCGTTTTAGTGGTCAATAAGGTGGACAGCTTTCAGAAATATATGGCGGATGTCTACGAATTTTATAACCTGGGGATCGGAGATCCGCATCCCATTTCGGCGGCCAACCGCATGGGCATAGGAGATATGCTGGACGAAATGGTGCGGCATTTCCCGCAGGGCGAGCAGGAGGAGACGGAAGACGACAGGCCCAGGATCGCCATCGTAGGCAAGCCCAATGTAGGGAAATCCTCCATCCTCAACCGCCTGATCGGGGAGAACCGGGTCATCGTTTCCGATATCGCGGGGACGACCAGGGACGCGGTGGATACGGAAGTGATCCACAACAAAAAAGCCTACGTTTTCATCGATACGGCGGGACTGCGTCGAAAAAACAGGATCAAAGAGGAACTGGAGCATTTTATGATCCTGCGTACGGTCAGCGCCGTGGAACGCGCCGATGTGGTGGTGCTTGTGGTGGACGCCAAAGAAGGCGTGACGGAGCAGGACGCGAAGATCGCCGGGATCGCCCATGAGCGGGGCAAGGGAATGATCGTTGCGGTCAACAAGTGGGACGCCATCGAAAAGGACGATAAGACCATTTACAAGTTCCGGGACAGGCTCCGCGAAACGCTTTCCTTTATGCCTTACGCGGAGATGGTCTTTATCTCCGCCCTGACGGGGCAGCGTTTTTCCAAGCTTTTTGAGACGATCGACGCGGTCATTGAAAACCATGCGATGCGGGTGGCTACCGGCGTACTCAACGAGATCATGGCGGAGGCCGTAGCGCTGCAGCAGCCGCCGTCCGACAAGGGGAAGCGCCTGCGCCTTTACTATATTACGCAGGTGGCGGTCAAACCGCCCACCTTTGTGATCTTCGTCAACGATAAGGAACTGATGCATTTTTCCTATACCAGATATATCGAAAATAAGATCCGGGAGGCCTTTGGCTTTGCCGGAACGCCGCTTAGGTTTATCATACGGGAGAGAAGGGAGAAGGAATGATCATGGTACGGTTTGGCGCTTTGTTGATCGGTTATCTGTTCGGGCTGATCCAGACTTCCTATATTTACGGGAAACTCAAAGGGATCGATATCCGCAGCTATGGCAGTGGCAACGCGGGGACGACCAACACCCTGCGGGTTCTGGGCGCCCGCGCGGGGATGATCGTTTTGCTGGGAGATATTTTGAAGTGCGTGGTGGCCATCGTGCTGGTCCGCGCCCTTTTTTCGGGAAACTATGGCGATATGAAATATCTGTTGGCCATGTACGCGGCGGCCGGCGTGATCCTGGGGCACAATTTTCCTTTTTACCTGCATTTTAAGGGCGGAAAAGGCGTAGCCGCCACGGCGGGACTGGTGTTCGCCTTTCATCCGTACCTTTTGCCGTTGGAGGTGGTGCTGTTTCTGGGGATCTTTTTTACCACCCATTATGTGTCCCTGGCGTCCCTGACCTCCTATGCGGTTTATTTCTTGCAGATCGTCGTAGCCGGCCAGCTTGGGCTGTTTGGCATGACGCAGGCCCATCTGATCGAGCTTTACGTCCTCACGGGGCTGCTGACGGCCCTGGCCTTCTGGAAGCATCGGGAGAATATCGGACGGCTGCTTCGCCATGAGGAACGAAAGACCTATCTGACAAAGAAGAATAAGGAAGCGCTTTCTTCAGAAAAAGAGAACGCGGAAAGGAAATGAGATGGCGAAGATCGGAATGATCGGTGCCGGAAGCTGGGGGATCGCGCTGAGCTGGCTTCTGACCAATAACGGGCACGAGGTGACCGTATGGAGCGCGCTGCCGGAGGAGGTCGAAATGCTTGCCCGGGACAGGGAGCAGAAGGATAAGCTTCCCGGCGTGATCCTGCAGGAGAGCGTTTCCTTTCTCGCCGACCTGGAGGCAGCGGTGCGGGGCAAGGACCTTTTGGTACTGGCGGTGCCTTCCTCCTTTACCAGACAGACGGCCCGCAGGATGAAAGCTTTCGTATCGCCGGGGCAGATCGTCGTCAATGTGGCAAAGGGCATCGAGGAGGAGACGTTACTGACCCTTTCCCAGATCATAGAAGAAGAGATCCCCCAGGCGGATGTGGCCGTGCTTTCCGGCCCCTCCCACGCGGAAGAGGTGGGAAAGGGGCTTCCCACCACCATCGTAGCCGGGGCCCACAGGAAAGCTACGGCGGAATACATCCAGAACGTGTTTATGAGCCGGGTCTTTCGCGTTTATACCAGCCCGGACGTGCTGGGGATCGAACTGGGGGCCGCGTTGAAAAATGTGGTCGCCCTCGCGGCGGGCATCGCGGATGGGCTGGGCTACGGGGATAATACCAAGGCGGCCCTGATCACCCGCGGGATGATAGAGATCGCCCGGCTTGGTACGGCCATGGGTGGCCGGTTCGAGACTTTCTGCGGCCTTTCCGGCATCGGCGACCTGATCGTGACCTGCGCCAGTATGCATTCCCGGAACCGGAGGGCTGGGATCCTGATCGGCCAGGGATACAGTATGCAGGAAGCCATGGATAAAGTACAGATGGTGGTAGAGGGCGTTTACTCCGCCAAAGCCGCCATGGGGCTCGCCCGGAAATACAACGTTTCTCTGCCCATTATCGAGCAGGTCAACGAGGTGCTTTTCGGCGGCAAGCCTGCGGACGCCGCAGTAAGCGATCTGATGCTGCGCGACCGCAAGATAGAGATTTCCGATACGGAGTGGAAGTAGGGGAAAAAGGCATGAAGATCAAGTGCAGGGACTGCGGTTATCGTTTCCGTCCCGAGCTTTACAGCGGCCTGTGTCCCAGATGCGGCGCATACAACCGTTATCAGGACGATATTGGAAAAGCCTTAAAGGCTGCAGAGGAAAAACAGAACCAGTGGGCGGCCGATCCGGTATCCGCCGGACAGGCTACAGGAACCATGAAAAAGCCCTTCCCCGTATTGCTTGCTGTCCTGGCGTTTCTGGCGGTCCTGCTTCCGGCCGTCGCGGCAGCGGCCTATCAGGTATGGGTGGGCCGCTTTTATGAGACTGCCCTGGATCGGGATATCGTACAGGTGGAGGCGTCGGAGGGCAAACTGACTTTCCATGGCCCCTATAAGCATTATCCTCTTTCCTTTACGCTGCAGGAGGCGGGGCCGGTGGATACGAAGGACCTGACGTTGCCGGAGGGAATGGGGCTGTTGGCGGTTCGGGTAAAGGCATACTGCGAAAATTATGAACCGGAGGTTTCCTGGCAGGATCCCTGCCTGAAATATGAGATCGACGGCAGGATCTGCTATCGGGAGGCCGTCAACTATTATTCTTTCCCGGAAGGTTTTTTTGAGGAGGGCTTCACCAATGAAGATTTCCTCAATTCTTATTTTTGGGGGCCGGGAGAGGAAGAGGGCTATCTGATGTTCTTTTATGAAAAGGACGCGCAGGATATGGAACTGATGTGGACACTGCATCGCGTACAGGCGCCGGAATACGCAGATTTTGCCATAGCCCAGGGGTATCTGCCCCTAGGAGACATTCTTCAGAAGGAGGGGGCAGGGCAATGAAGGTGAAGGTGTGGCAGAAAGGGGCCGCGTGTCTGCTGACAGCGCTGCTGGTCCTGGAGATCTTTTTGCTCTTCGGCTTTCTGGCGTCCCGGAAGGACGCCCTGCGGTACGCCATGGAATATGAGAAAAGCCAGGTTGAAATAGAAAGCGTTACCGTCCGCAACATAGACGACAGACGGGAGGATTACGAAGTATACGATGGACGGCGGCTCTATGAGGTGTCCATGACCTGCCATAACCGGGCCGCCTATGCCAGCCAGCTTTACCGGGGCATTGTGAAATTTGAAGAAAAAGGCTCCGGCAATGCGGCTTATTCGGTTTACGGAAAAGATCTGGGATATCTGGGATCCGTAGCCTATGACAGCCAGATGCTCCCGGCGGGGCAGACGGGGACTTACCGCTGGGTGATCGCTGTGGACGAGCAGGAGGACGCGCTTGTGATCCGGGACATCCAGGACAGGTTCGCCGGGGAAAATGTGCTTGTGCAGGTTGACCTGCCGGAAGATGCGGGGGAATCGGTCACAAAACAATTAGGATAAAAGAAAAAGGTGTCGTGGAGCAGGGGGTTCCCGAACAAAAACTGAACCAGGTTGGTTCAGAAATGCGATTCCCGCCATGTGCCAGCCTTGGTTATTGATATCAAAATCTGCAGGTAATGAAACATGCCTGCAGATTTTTTTTCGCGTAATTTTCAAGGCCTCTTATGAAAAACAGGACGCACGTCATGTGCGAACAGGAAAAAGGAGGTCATGTAGATGATAACATTGAAAGAAGTATGCGAAAAACTGGGGGTAACCCGGAGAAACGTCCAAGGCTATGAGAAGGCGGGGTTGGTGGCGCCATCGGGGAAAAATAAATATGGCTATCTACTGTATGATGAAGAAGCGGTTCAAAGAATCAAACAGATCAAACAGTATCGGGATTTTGGATTTTCCGTCAAGGAAATCCAACGGTTGTTTGAAGCCTCCAGGGAAAACTATGTCGAGATGATGCAAAAAAGGAGAGATGCCCTGAAAAAGCAAATTCGTATTTTATCGGAGAAGATTATTGAAATGGAGGCGATGATAGCAGAGAAAAAACAATAAAAAAGATGGGCATCAGACTATTGACTGCACGCAGCGTGCAGTCATAGCCTTGGACTTATGAAGGATATATTGGGCCAGTTGAAAGAAAGGGGTTAGAAAATGCAGGGAGGGAAGATCAGGGGCATGCATTACATGGTTATGGAAAGTAAAGTGGAGACTATCAGGGGGTCGCCGGAATAATTTTACATAACTGAATACTTAGATGAATATAGAGGAGGAATGACAAAATGCAAAAACAGATGAAATACTTTATTGTCCTTATAGCAGGAATGATAATTGGGGTTTGCGTGGGGGCGTTTCTGTTTCCGCACAATCGCGCAGAAGGAATAAACGGTTCTCAGGAAAAGACAGTTACTATTACAGAGTTGCTCCCTGATCTAAAAGAATCGTTCCCGAATGGGCAGATAAATGTCAGTAACGGAAATAATATAGAAGGGTATACTTGCAGGATCCGTGGAGGGTCGAGAGATGAGTGGCTTGCTTTTGTAGCGGCATGTAAAGAACGTGGATTCACTGATGTATTCTGGGAAAACAATTGGGAAGGGGAGGAGAAATTCGGCGCGGATACGAATGATGAGTACCACAAGTACTGGCTGGAAACTCATCTTGATGACGATCAGACAATCTATATCTCCTGCTCTATTAGTGCCAGTTATCGGAAAGCACAACAAGAAGCGCAAAGCGAGACACAAAATGAGACGCAAAATGAGAAATCATAGTTCTAAGGTTATCACAAATAAATGCAAGCATTTTTGTGATAACTTACGAACTATGACAAACCGCGGTTCTTTTCCAGAATGCGAAAGGCAAACGGAGAAAAGAACCGCGGTTCTGGCGTTTATATGCGAACCGCCTCTACGATCTCCTTCGTGGTCCTGGGGCGGTTCATTGTATACAGGTGGATGTGCCTGACGCCATGGGCCTTTAGATCCAGGATCTGCCGGATGGCGTACTCCGTGCCGGCCCTGCGCATGTCTTCCTTGTTGTCCGCATGGACGGCCACCAGATCCGCGAAGGCTTTGGGTACGCTGGAACCGGACAGATGCACCGTGGTTCCGATCTGCTGCGCCGTGGTAATGGGCATGATCCCTGCGCAGATCGGCCGGTCGATGCCGGCGGCGCGCACTTTTTCCAGAAAGCGGTAGAAGAAATCGTTGTCAAAAAAGAGCTGGGTGATCAGAAATTCCGCGCCGGCCTCCACTTTTTCCCTGAGGTGGGCGATATCCTGTTCCATATCGGCCGCCTCGTAATGTTTTTCCGGATAGCAGGCCCCGGCGATATGAAGATCGGTATGTTCTTTTAAAAACCGGGTCAGATCGGAGGCGTGGGCAAAATCCCGGCTGAGAAACTGCTCCTCGCTCATCCAGGCAGGGCGGTCGCCCCGAAGCGCCAGCACGTCATGGATGCCGGCTTCTTTTAATTCCCGGACGACCTGCAGGATATCGTCCTTTTTGGAGCCAACGCAGGTCATATGGGCCAGCGTAGGCACCCGGAGCGTATTCTGGATATAAGAGGCGATCTGCGCCGTGTTGCGGGAGCGGCTGCCGCCCGCGCCGTAGGTGACGCTGAAAAAATCGGGCGAAAGGGCCGCAAGCTGCGTCAGCTTTGCATAAGCGCTTTCAAATTCTTCTTCTGTTTTGGGCGGGGACACTTCAAAGGAAAGGGTTTGTCCGCCAGCCTGGAATAGATCCTGGATCATTGGTATTTCCCTCAAATTTTCTTGATTTTTGTCCTTGAATATCGTACCATGTTAGCAGGTGCAATGCAAGAAAAGGTTTTGCCGGAAAGGAAATAAAGGAGAATTTTTCAATGAGCGAAGGGTTTCAGAGTACCGGACAATATGTGGCCAGCGAACAGCTTCTGGCCAGCGTCAACGTGGCGATCGCGCTGCAAAAGCCCCTGCTGATCAAGGGGGAACCGGGCACGGGCAAGACCATGCTCGCCCAGGCCGTGGCCCAGTCTTTGGGGAAGAAGCTGATCATCTGGAATATCAAGTCTACCACCAAGGCCCAGGACGGCCTGTATATGTATGATACCATCCAGCGCCTTTACGACGGGCAGTTCGGCGAAGAGGGCGTGGACGATATTGCCCGTTATATCAAGCTGGGCAAGCTGGGCGAGGCCTTTGAGGAGGAGGACCAGGTAGTCCTGCTGATTGACGAGATCGATAAGGCGGATCTGGAATTTCCCAACGACCTGCTCTGGGAGCTGGATCAGATGGAATTTTATATCCATGAGACGAAGCGCACGGTGAAAGCGAAGCATCGGCCCATCGTGATCATCACTTCCAACGCGGAGAAGGAGCTGCCGGACGCGTTTTTGCGCCGCTGCATTTTCCACTATATCGATTTCCCGGACGAAACGCTGATGGAGCAGATCGTGCGGGTCCACTATCCGGATGTGGAGGAGAAGCTGCTCAAAGAGGCGATGGACGTCTTTTATGAGATCCGTTCCCTGCGCGATATCCGCAAAAAACCCAGTACCTCCGAGCTGATCGACTGGATCAACGCGTTGCAGTTGGGCGGGATCCCGACGGAGCGGATCCGTTCGGCGCTGCCCTTTGTGGGCGTCATTGTGAAGAAGGACGAGGATCTGGAGACGGTGCGGCATAAGATGGCCTGAGGAAAAGAGCGCTATGTTTACGAAGTTATTTTATACCTGCAAGGCCAAGGGGTTGCACATCACCTTGAGCGAGTGGCTGACGCTGCAGGACGCGCTGGATAAGGGGCTGGCGGACAGCAGCCTGACGCAGTTTTATTATCTGGCGCGGATGATTTTGGTCAAGAGCGAAACGGATTTTGACAAGTTCGATCTGGCCTTTGACGAATGCTTTAAGGCCATTCAGTCGGAAAACGAGGTCACCAGCGAAATGCTCCGCTGGCTGGATAAGTCCGATATGCTGGAGCTGGCCCACGAGGACGCCCGCAAATGGCTCAACGAGGGCGAGGATCTGCAGATCGATAAGCAGGATGTGGAAGAAAAGTTTAAGGACCGGCTGAAGGATCAGGATACGGAGCATAACGGCGGAAGCTACTGGATCGGCACCATGGGGAAGACCTCCTTCGGCAATCTGGGCGGCAACGTGGGAGGCGTCCGGGTAGGCGGCAAGACCGGTTACCAGTCCGCCTTTGCCGTGGTGGGCGCCCGGAAGTACCGGGATTTTCGTGACGATCGGATGCTGGACAACCGCCAGTTCCAGCTGGCCTTCCGGCGGCTTCGGCAGTTTTCCACAAAGCTGGACGTGCCAAAGACCGAGCTGGATATCCCCGGTACGGTGGATAAGACCTGCAATAACGGAGGCTGTCTGCAGATCGTCATGGAGAAGCCCCGGAAAAATTCGGTCAAGCTTTTGCTCCTGTTCGATTCCGGCGGCACCATGATCCCGTTTTCCAGCCTGATGAACGAGCTGTTCCAGGCGGTGCATAAGTCGAACCATTTCAAGGATGTCAAATGCTATTATTTCCACAACTGCATCTATTCCAAGCTTTACAAGACGCCGGAGTGTGAAAACGGCGACTGGGTGGATACGGAATGGGTGTTCCGCAACCTGGACAGCGATTATAAGGTGATCATCGTGGGAGACGCCGCCATGGCGCCGGAAGAGCTGTATTCCGACAGCGGCAATTACCGGGGGCCAAACGGCGGCCTTTCCGGCTGGGATTGGCTGCAGCTCATGAAGCGGCATTATAAGAAGATCGTCTGGCTCAATCCCAAAATGGCCCCGGGGCACGCTCCCTGGCGGGAGGCGGAGACGGCCATCCGGGAACTTCTGCCCATGTATAAGCTGACGGTAGAGGGGTTGAACGAAGGAATGATCCGTCTGATGCGAAAGAATTAAGGAAACGGAGAAAAGAAATAAAGAAGCAGCCATATCCGGAAGCTTTCCGGGGCATGGCTGCTTTTTTTGTCCATCCTTTTTTGTTTATTCCCGTCCGTCCCAGCAATAGGTACACAGCTTGTCTGGATCGATGCCGACGGATTCCATCATGTCGTCCAGGCGGTGATAGCGCAGGCTGGTGAAGTTGAGCTGTTGGCAGATGCGCTGCACCATCTCCTGATACTGTTCGGAATCGGGGTCGGCATAGACGGCCAGATTCGGGTATTTGTCGCTTCCTTCCATCTCCCGGATGATCCGCCTGGTGATCAGTTCCATGTCGGAGGTCGAGCGGGAGAAATTTAAATATTTGCAGCCGTAGAGCAGCGGAGGGCAGGCGGGACGGATATGTACTTCCCGGGCGCCGCTGCGGTAGAGAAACTCCGTGGTTTCCCGAAGCTGCGTGCCTCGCACGATGGAATCGTCGATCAGAAGCAGGCTCCTGTCCTGGATCAGATCGTGAACGGGGATCAGCTTCATCTTGGCGATCAGGTTGCGCCGGCTCTGCAGGGTAGGCATGAAGGAGCGGGGCCAGGTGGGCGTATATTTGATAAACGGTCTGGAATACGGGATGCCGGAGGCATTGGCATAGCCGATGGCATGCGCGACGCCGGAATCCGGCACGCCGGCCACGATATCGGGCTTCACGCTGCCGGCGTCCCGCCTCGCCAGGGCGCCGCCGCAGTTATAGCGCATTTGCTCCACGCTGATCCCCTCGTAGGAAGAGGAGGGATAGCCGTAGTAGATCCAGAGGAAAGTGCAGATCTTCATTTCCTTCCCCGGCGCCACAAGCGTCCGGATGCCCTCCGGGGTCATGACGACGATCTCGCCGGGGCCCAGATCCCGCAGGGGTGAGTAGCCCAGGTTTAAGTAGGAAAAGCTTTCAAAGGCCAGACAGTAGGCGTTTTCCTTTTGACCCAGAGTGATAGGGGTGCGTCCCATTTTATCCCGGGCGGCGTAGATGCCTTTGGGCGTCATGATCACGATGGACATGGAACCCTTGATGATCTCCTGCGCGTACTGGATCCCTTCGATCAGGTTTGGGCGCTGGTTGATGATGGTTGCCACCAGCTCCGTGGCGTTGATATCGCCGCCGCTCATTTCCAGAAAATGGGTGGGGGAGGTGGAAAGCAGTTTGTTGACGATCTCATCGGTGTTGTTGATCTTGCCGATGGTCATGATGGAAAAGGTGCCGTGGTGGGAGCGGATGATCAGCGGCTGCGGTTCATAGTCCGAAATACAGCCGATGCCCATGTAGCCGTGCATACGTTCCACTTCCTTGTCGAATTTCGTCCGAAAGGGGGCGTTCTCGATGTTGTGGATGGCGCGGTTGAAGCCTTCCTTATCGTCGTAGACCGCCATGCCGGCGCGCCGGGTTCCCAGATGGGAGTGATAGTCCGTTCCAAAATACAGGTCGAATACGCAATTTTCCTTTGATGCTACTCCAAAAAAGCCGCTCATGTCTGTCCTCCGTATGAAGCTGACCGGGCAGATGGTCCGCCAGGCTGTCACATTACAATTTCTGCCCTGAAAAACAATTTTATTTTAGCACAGTCGTTTTCATTGCACAAATAGAAATAAAAAGAGAATCCACCGAAAAATTATACATTGCGAACAAAAAGAGGAAAGAATTTCTTCCCTGATCGCACCTGCTCTGCTATAATAAAGAAAAGGCGCATGGGACTGGCGCCAACGGAACAAAAGGAGGAAAACGGGGTGGGCAATTATTATCTGGCAGTGGATATCGGCGCTTCCAGCGGACGGCATATCCTGGGCCATCTGGAAGACGGGAAAATGGTGATGGAGGAGATCCATCGGTTTGAAAACGGCATGAAGGATCGGGACGGGGAGCTGTGCTGGGACGTGGAAAAGCTTTTCGCAGAGATCAAGGCCGGCATGAAGAAATGCCGGGAATTGGGCAAGATCCCGTCGAGCATGGGCATTGACACCTGGGCGGTCGACTATGCCTTGCTGGACGAAAACGATCAGCTTCTGGGCAATACGGTAGGATACCGGGACAGCCGGACGGAGGGGATGGACTTAAAAGTATATGAAAGCATTCCCGAGGAAGAGCTTTATGAAAGGACCGGGATCCAGAAGCAGATGTTCAACACGATCTACCAGTTGGAGGCGGTCAAGTGCCGTCATCCGGAATATTTGGAACGGGCGCAGAGCATGCTGCTGATCCCGGACTATTTCCATTTCCTTCTGACCGGACGGAAAGCGGTGGAGTATACCAACGCCAGCACGACCCAACTGGTCAGTCCCAGGACGAAGGACTGGGATTGGGAACTCATCGAGAGGCTGGGTTTCCCTAAGAGGATCTTCGGGAAGATTCAAAAACCGGGAACCGTTTTGGGCGCTCTGAAAAAAGAAGTGGAGGTAGAGGTGGGCTTCTCCTGTCAGGTGGTGCTTCCGGCGACCCACGATACCGGCTCCGCCGTGGTGGCTGTGCCTTCCAATTCCAAAGACACGCTGTATATCAGTTCCGGCACCTGGTCGCTGATGGGGGTAGAGCGCATGGAAGCGGACTGTTCGCCGGAGAGCAGGCGGCTGAATTTTACCAACGAGGGCGGGTATGATTATCGTTTCCGCTATCTGAAAAATATCATGGGCCTGTGGATGATCCAGTCTTTGCGCCGGGAGGTGAATAACGCCTATTCCTTTGCCCAGCTCTGCGATATGGCGGAGAAGGAATCCATTGCGTCCCTCGTGGACTGTAACGATGCCCGGTTCATGGCGCCGGCCTCCATGATCGAGGCGGTGCAGGGATTCTGCCGCGAGAGCGGCCAGCAGGTGCCCCAGACGGTGGGGGAGCTGGCCTGCGTGATCTATCACAGCCTGGCAGCCTGCTATCGTAAGACAGCATTGGAACTGGAAGAGCGGACGGGCGTCCATTACGACGGGCTTCATATCGTCGGCGGCGGCACCAATGCGGACTACTTAAACCGTCTGACCGCCATGGCCACGGGCAAGACCGTATATGCCGGCCCTGCGGAGGCTACGGCCATCGGTAATCTTGCGGTACAGATGATACAGGAGGGGGAGCTTGCAGATCTGACGGCTGCCAGAAGCTGCATCTACGCTTCCGAAAAGATCAAGGTTTTTTGCGATGGAACGAAGTGAATTTCCGGCGGTTTTGCCCTTTGAACTGCATACCCATACGGTGGCCAGCGGCCATGGGACAAAGGATACGGTGGCGGATCTGGCGAAGGCCGCCTGTAAAAAAGGGATGTTTGCGCTGGGGATCTCTGAACACGGCCCTGCTACGCCCCTTTCCTGCAGCGAGTCCTATTTCAGAGGATTAAAAACGGCGCCCAAAAAGCGGGCCGGTATCCGGGTCTATTACGGCGCAGAGGCCAATATCCTGGATGAGACGGGACGGCTGGATCTTTCCGGAGATACGCTTTGCGGCCTCGATTTTGTGATCGCCAGCATCCATCCCAATTCCTATTTCTGCCCTGCCTATGAGCCGGTCCCCCTTTATGAAAAGGTGGTCGTCTATGAGACGGGCAGACTGCCGAAAGCCCATCCCGTGATGAAGGATGCGCAGGAGGCAGTGCGCTGCAATACCGAGGCTTATATCGGCGCCATGCAAAATCCCTTTGTGCGCGTCATCGGCCATCCGGACGACGTGCGTTATCCCGTGGACGTCAAGGCGCTGGTGGCAGCCGCCGTCCGCTATGGCGTTGCGCTGGAGGTCAACGAAGCCTCTCTGGAGCCGGGCGGACATCGGGGGGATACCCGAAGTACGATGCGCGCCATCCTGCTGGAATGTCAAAGGTTTGGCCATCCCGTGCTGCTTTCCAGCGACAGCCACGGGGCGTCCCTTGTGGGAGAGGCGCCGTTAGCCTGCGCCCTCCTTTCGGAGATGGGCTTTCCGAAGGAGCTGGTATTGAACCTGATGTCGCCGGAAGCGTTCTGGTCGCTGAAACGTAAGGCGCCCGAGAGATAGCCCGGCGGGAAGGTATCCGGTGGGAAGGTATCCTGCAGGAAGCCTGAAAGAGCGGCATTAGATCCTGCAGACAACAGGGAGACGGAAATGAAATACAGAACGGACAGATACGGCAATCAGATTTCGCAGCTCGGATATGGTTGTATGAGGTTTGACAGAAAAGGAAACGCCATCGATTATGAGAAGGCAGAGCGGGAAGTTTTGCTCGCCATAGAAAATGGCGTCAACTATTTCGACACCGCCTATATCTGTCCCGGCAGCGAGGAATGTCTGGGGCGGATCCTGGAAGAAAATAAGTGCCGCGACCGCGTTTTTATTGCGACCAAGCTTCCGCAGTATCTCATGCGTTCCCTGCAGGCGGTCGAAAAAACCTTTTGCGAGGAGCTGGCGCGGCTGCGCACGGACCATATTGATTATTATCTGATGCATATGTTTACGGACTATGCGGAATGGGAGCATTTGAAGGGGCTGGGGATAGAGGACTGGATCGCCCAAAAGAAAGCGGAGGGAAAGATCCGCTGTATCGGTTTTTCCTATCACGGGAATACGGATATGTTTTTGCGCATTCTGGATGCTTACGACTGGGATTTCTGCCAGATCCAGTACAATTACCTGGACGAGCATACCCAGGCGGGACAAAGAGGGCTGAAAGCCGCGGCGCAGAAAGGGATCCCCGTGATCATCATGGAGCCGCTCCGGGGTGGGAAGCTGGTAAATCTGCCGGAAAAGGCGAAGAAAGCCCTCGCTTTGGACAGCAGGCACTATACCCCGGCGGAGCTGGGGCTGCGCTGGCTTTGGAACCAGCCGGCGGTCACCTGCGTGCTGTCGGGAATGAATTCCGAGGATATGGTGAGGGAGAATGTCCGCATTGCCTCCGAGGCCGTTCCCGGGGAACTGACCCGGGAGGATCTCGATATCGTGGAAACGATCAGGGGGATCCTTCGGGAGAAGGAAAAGGTGGGATGCACGGGCTGTCGTTACTGTATGCCCTGTCCGAAGGGAGTGGATATCCCGGGTAACTTCTATTATTATAACCTGATGTATATGGAGAAAAAAACCTCGGCCCGCTTCGAGTTTGCGCAGAACATAGGGATGCGCAAAGAACCCGAGTTCGCGTCCCAGTGTGTGGGCTGCGGCAAGTGCGAAAAGCACTGCCCTCAGCACTTGCCGATCCGCGAAAAGCTGAAAGAAGCCGACCGCGGCCTGAGGCCGCTTCTCTATAAGTTCGGGATCTTCGCCGCACGAAAGATCATGCTCCGATAGGGGCAGCAAGAAGTTTAAAATAGGCCGGTATCCTTTTTGCAGCCGACGTATATCCGTTGTCAGCGCAAGAGGGATATCGGTTTTTTTTGCGCCTTTTTATAAATACCACAAAAATCCACACACTATATTGACAATTATGTGGAATCATATTAAAATCTAAAGAAATAGGACGTGGAAAGATGGATATTTACAGAAATATTTTGTTGGATTGAGAAAAAAGAGGCCGAAAAGCAAGGCGGACAGGAGGAAAATCGTGGAGAAATATTATACGCGGGAGATCCCCAAAACGGACCGTATCCCCAAGCTGGTAGAGCATCTGTTTGCGAAGATGCCGGAGATCGAATCGGCCAGGGCGGTGCTTTTGACGGAAAGCTACCGGGAGACGGAAGGACAGCCCATCATCATGCGGCGCGCCAGGGCGTTTGCGCACATCCTGGACCATCTGCCGATCATCATCCGGGACAATGAACTGGTCGTAGGCAGCACGACACTTGCGCCCCGGGGCTGTCAGACCTATCCGGAATTTTCCTTCGAGTGGCTGGAGGCGGAATTTGATACCGTAGCCAACAGGACGGCGGATCCGTTTTATATTTCCGAACAGACCAAGAAGGAGCTGCGGGAGGTACATAAATATTGGAAGGGCAAGACCACCAGCGAACTGGCGACCGCCTATATGGCGCCGGAGGCGCTGCGGGCCATGGCGCACGATATGTTCACGCCGGGCAATTACTTTTATAACGGCGTGGGGCATGTGACCGTGCAGTATGAGAAGGTGTTGGCCATCGGCTATGAGGGCATTATCGCCCAGGCCAAGTCGCTGCTGGAGGCCTGCAGCGTGGGCGACGGGGATTACGCCAGACGCTCCCGTTTCCTGCAGGCGGTGATCATAAGCTGCGAAGCCGTGATCCGCTATGCCCGCCGTTATTCGGCGCTGGCGGAGCAGATGGCGCAGAAGGAGACAGAGCCCCGGCGGAAGGCAGAGCTGTTGCAGATCGCCCAGAACTGTGCGAACGTGCCGGCAAAGGGGGCGAAGTCCTTCTGGGAGGCCTGTCAGAGCTTTTGGTTCGTGCAGCAGCTTTTGCAGGTGGAGTCCAGCGGACATTCGATCTCGCCGGGCCGGTTCGATCAGTATATGTACCCCTATTACAAAGCGGATCTGGACAGCGGCAGACTGACCAGGGAAGCGGCCCAGGAGCTGATCGACTGCGTCTGGGTGAAGCTGAACGATCTCAACAAGTGCAGGGACGCGGCCAGCGCCGAGGGCTTTGCAGGCTACAGCCTGTTCCAGAACCTGATCGTGGGCGGACAGGACAGGGAAGGGCAGGATGTGACCAACGACCTTTCCTTTATGTGCCTGAGCGCTTCGGCCCACGTCTTTTTGCCGCAGCCGTCCCTGTCCATCCGGGTGTGGAACGGTTCTCCCCAGTCGCTGCTTTTGCGGGCGGCGGCCCTGACCCGTACCGGCATCGGCCTGCCCGCCTACTATAACGACGAGGTGATCATTCCGTCCCTGATGAGCCGGGGGCTGACGCTGCAGGACGCCAGGGAATACAACATCATCGGCTGCGTGGAGCCTCAGAAGGCGGGCAAGACGGAGGGCTGGCACGACGCGGCCTTCTACAATATGTGCCGTCCTCTGGAGGTGGTTTTTGAAAGCGGCTGGGACAAAGGGGAATTTATCGGCGTCGCCACCAAGCCGGTGGAGGAGATGACCAGCTTTGAAGAATTTTACGACGCCTACAAGCAGCAGCAAAACTATTTTATTTCCCTGCTGGTGAACGCGGACAACGCCATCGATGTGGCCCATGCCACGCTGTGCCCGCTGCCCTTTGAATCCTGTATGGTGGATGATTGCATGAAGCGGGGGCTGTCCTTGCAGGAGGGCGGCGCCGTCTACAACTTTACCGGGCCCCAGGGCTTTGGCATCGCCAATATGGCGGACGCCCTCTATGCCGTGAAAAAGCTGGTGTTTGAGGAGAAGAAGATCGCCATGGCGGATTTAAAACGGGCCCTTGCGCTGAACTATGGCAAGGGGCTGGACGACGCCAGCGTAAAGGATCTTTCCCTGCGCATCGTAGGCGCCCTAAAGGAGCAGGGCGTCGATGTGGGGGCGCAGGAGATCGCCCAGATCGTGGCCCAGGTGAAGCGGATGGAGGTCTCTGAGGAGGATAAGAAGAAGTTCCAGGAAATGCTGGAGCTGATCGATCAGGTGCCCAAATTTGGCAACGACATTCCGGAGGTGGACGCCTTTGCCAGAGATGTGGCCTATACTTATACCAAACCGCTGCAGGAATACAAAAATCCCAGAGGCGGTATGTTCCAGGCGGGGCTGTATCCGGTTTCCGCCAACGTGCCCCTGGGGGCCCAGACCGGCGCCACGCCGGACGGCAGGCTGGCCCATATGCCCGTGGCGGACGGCGTTTCCCCATCGGCGGGCAAGGATGTGAAGGGGCCGACGGCGGCGGCCAATTCCGTGGCCCGTCTGGATCATGGCATCGCCTCCAACGGCACGCTGTTCAACCAGAAATTCCATCCCACGGCCCTGAGCGGAGAAAAGGGGCTGGATAATTTCGTGGCGCTGATCCGTTCCTATTTTGACCAGAAGGGAAGCCATATGCAGTTCAATGTAGTGGATCGGGAAACCCTGCTGGACGCCCAGGCCCATCCGGACCAGTACAGGCATCTGGTGGTGCGCGTGGCCGGTTACAGCGCGCTGTTCACCACGCTTTCCAAATCGCTGCAGGACGATATCATCCGGCGGACGGAGCAGGGATTCTGACCGGGAAAAAGAGGGATCATACATGGACGAATATTTGCAGACAAAGGGCCGGATCTTTGACATCCAGCGCTATTCCATCCATGACGGCAACGGCATCCGCACCATCGTGTTTTTGAAAGGCTGCGTGCTGCGCTGCCGCTGGTGCTGCAACCCGGAATCCCAGGAATATGCGGTACAGACCATGATGGTACAGGGAAAGCCCAAGATCATCGGCCGGGATATCACTGTGGCGCAGGCGATGGAGGAAGTGGAAAAGGACCGTCCTTACTACCGCAGGAGCGGAGGCGGGCTGACCCTTTCCGGCGGGGAAAGCCTCTGTCAGCCGCAGTTTGCCCGGGATCTTCTGCGGGCCGCCTGGTCGGTGGGGATCCCCACCGCCATGGAGAGCATGGCCTGTGCGAAATATGAGGTGATCGAAAGCCTCCTGCCCTATCTGGATCAATATTTAATGGATATCAAGCATATGGATCCGAAAAAACACAAGGCCTTTACCGGCCGGGAAAACGGGCTGATGCTGGAAAATGCCGGAAAGGTAGCCCGTTCCGGTATGACCGAGCTGAGCATCCGGGTGCCGGTGATTCCGACCTTTAACGACACGCCGGAGGAGATCCGGGATATCGCCAGGTTCGCGGATAAGCTGCCGGGCGTAAAGCGGATCCATCTGCTGCCGTATCACAGGCTGGGGCAGGATAAGTATGAGGGGCTGGGCCGGGAATATCTGATGAAGGACATTCTGCCGCCCACCAACGAACATATGGAGATGCTCAAACGGACGGTGGAGCAAAACTGCAGTCTCATCTGCCAGATCGGCGGCTGAGGGAGGATGAAAAATGAGCGTTTTAAACGGCATGGACGATCAGGCAAAGCAGAGGATCGTACAAGAACTGGTGCCGGGACGGCAGATCACGCTGGCCCACATCATCGCCAACCCAGATCCCATCCTGTATGAAAAGCTGGGGCTGGATCCGAGGGTAGAATATACCAAGTCCGCCATCGGCGTGATGACGGTCTCCCCGGCGGAAACCGCCATTATCCTGGCGGATATTGCCGTGAAATCCTCCGGCATCGAACTGGGCTTTGTGGACCGGTTCAGCGGTTCGCTGATCGTGACGGGCACGGTTTCGGAGGTGGAGGCATCCACCACGGCGATCCTTTCCTATGTGCAGGAGACGCTGCACTACACGGTATGTCCGGTCACGAGGACATGATCCTGTGCGGAGGGCAGGGCAGGCCATGAAAAAGATCATTTTCATGGGGCGCAGCGAATGCGGCAAGACCACGCTGACCCAGGCGATGAGAGGAAATAAGATCCTCTATCACAAAACCCAGTACATCAATCACTTCGACGTGATCATCGATACCCCGGGGGAATACCTGCAGACCCACACGCTGGGGCACGCGCTGGCCCTCTATACTTACGAAGCCCAGGTGGTGGGGCTTCTGCTTTCAGCCACGGAGCCCTTTTCCCTCTATCCCCCCTGCATTACCTGTATGTGCAACCGGGATGTGGTGGGGATCGTGACCAAGATCAACGATCCGAAAGCGGATCCGGACAGAGCCGAGCGGTGGCTTCGTCTGGCCGGGTGCAAAACGGTGTTTTTCGTGGATTCCAAAACCGGCCAGGGGGTTTCGGATATCCTGGAATATCTCCGGGAAGAGGGAGATGTGATGCCTTGGGAAAAACCACATAAAAACAGATAAATATATGTTGTATTATGTGGAAATATGTTGTATAATGTAGCAAAGTGATACGGCCAGAAAGAAAAAGAAAAGAGGAGGAAAGACAGGTATGGCTACCGAATATGAATTGAAAAAACAGATCTGCGACATCGGAAAACGGATCTACAACAGGAACATGGTGGCGGCCAACGACGGCAATATTTCCGTCAAGCTCAACGACCACGAGTTCCTGTGTACGCCCACCGGCGTATCCAAGGGCTTTATGACCCCGGAGTTCATCTGTAAGGTGGACGAGAAGGGCAATGTCATCCAGGCCAACAAGGGCTTTAAGCCCTCGTCCGAGATCAAGATGCACATGAGGGTGTATGAGAAGCGTCCCGATGTAGGCGCCGTGGTACATGCCCATCCCACCTTTGCGACGGCCTTCGCCATTGCGGGGATCCCGCTGACCCAGCCTATCATGCCGGAAGCGGTCATCGCTTTGGGCTGCGTGCCCATCGCCGAATACGGCACCCCTTCCACCATGGAGATCCCGGATAACGTGGAAAAATATCTTCCCTATTATGACGCTGTGCTGCTGGAAAGCCACGGCGCCCTTACCTGGTCCGTGGATCTGCTGGCGGCCTACCACAAGATGGAATCCGTGGAGTTTTATGCGGAGCTTCTGTATAAATCCAAGATGCTGGGCGGGCCCAAGGAATTTGACAAAGCGACGGTGGAACGCCTCTATGAGATCCGTCGCCAGTTCAACCTGCCGGGCAAGCATCCCGCCAACCTGTGCTTAAACAAGCATACGTTAAACTGCCATAACTGCGGGAAGGGCAGCGCCGCCGGCGCCTGCGCCACAAACGGCTGTTCCAGTTCCGTCAACAGCGACGCCAAGACCTATAGCCCCGAAGTGGTGGCGGAGATCACCAAACAGGTGCTTTCCCAGCTGGGGATGCAATAAAGCCATGAAAAGCGAAGAAGCCATGATCGCCGATATCGTCCGGCAGGTGCTTGATCGGCAGGGGGGACAGTCCCGCCCGGCAGAGGGCGGTAAGCCCCTCTTTCACAGCACCCGGGATATCACCCTGGACGCGGCGGAGGCCCTTATGAAACGGGTGGAAGCAAAGGCGGCCCGGATGGGGATGCGGGTGGTGACGGCGGTGTCCGATTCCCACGGCAATCCCGTGGCGGTGCGCTGTATGGACGGCGCTTATATGGGCAGTTTCGACGTGGCACTGAACAAGACCTATACCGCCATCGCTTTTCAGATGTCCACGGAGGAACTGGGACTTTTAAGCGCGCCGGGAAAGGAACTGTACGGCATCCAGTATACCAACCGGGGCCGGATCGTCATTTTCGGCGGCGGGGTTTTGCTTAAAAAGAACGGCCAGATCATCGGAGCTTTCGGCGTCAGCGGCGGCAGCGCACAGCAGGACACAGAGCTGGCCCGGTATGCCCAGGGCGTCTTTGAGGAAATCGCAAGCACAGGAGTATGAGAAGCATGAATGAGCAAATGGTAAATGATATCGTAAAAGAAGTGATCGCCCGGATGCAGATTGCGGAGGCGCCGGCCGGAAAGCACGGAGTATTTTCCGATATGAACGAAGCCATTGCGGCGGCCAAGGCCGCCCAGGCCCAGGTTCGCGTCATGTCCATGGATCAACGGGAGAAGATCATTTCCAACATTCGCAAGCTGACAAAGGAAAACGCCGAGACTCTGGCGCGCATGGGCGTGCAGGAGACAGGCATGGGCAACGTGGGGCACAAGATTTTAAAGCACGTCCTGGTGGCGGAAAAGACGCCGGGCACGGAGGATATCACCACGGTGGCCTGGTCGGGGGACCGGGGGCTGACTTTGATCGAGATGGGGCCCTTCGGCGTCATCGGCGCCATTACCCCCTGCACCAATCCCAGTGAGACCGTGTTGTGCAACGCCATCGGCATGATCGCCGCCGGCAACTGCGTGGTGTTTAACCCCCATCCGGCGGCCATTAAGACCACCATTTACGCCATCGGCCTGATCAACGAGGCCTCTCTGGCGGCGGGCGGGCCGGACAATGTGGCCTGCACGGTGGAGAAGCCTACCCTGGAAACCAGCGCCGTTATGATGAAGCACAAGGATATTCCCCTTCTGGTGGCCACAGGCGGTCCCGGGGTGGTGACGGCGGTGCTTTCCTCCGGCAAGCGGGGGATCGGCGCCGGCGCGGGCAATCCGCCGGCCCTGGTGGATGAGACGGCGGATATCCGCAAAGCGGCGGGCGACATCGTAAACGGCTGCACCTTTGACAACAACCTCCCCTGTATCGCGGAAAAGGAGATTGTGGCGGTGGACAGCATCGCAGACGAACTGATGCACTACATGATCACAGAACAGGGCTGTTACCTGGCCTCCAAAGAGGAACAGGATAAGCTGATAAAGACGGTGCTGACGCCCAAGGGCTTAAACCGCAAGTGTGTGGGACGGGACGCCAAGACTTTGCTTGGGATGATCGGCGTCAGCGTGCCGGACAACATCCGCTGTATCGTGTTCGAAGGGGAAAAGGAACATCCCCTGATCTCAGAGGAACTGATGATGCCCATACTGGGCGTGGTGCGGGCGAAGGATTTTGACGACGCCGTAAATAAGGCCGTCTGGCTGGAGCATGGCAACCGGCATTCCGCCCATATCCATTCCAAGAACATCGACAATATCACAAAGTATGCAAAGGCCATCGATACCGCGATCCTGGTCAAGAACGGGCCTTCCTATTCCGCCCTGGGATTCGGCGGGGAAGGCTACTGTACCTTTACCATCGCGAGCCGCACCGGCGAGGGGCTGACCAGCGCCAAGAGCTTTACCAAGAGCAGACGCTGCGTCATGACCGACAGCCTGTGCATCCGCTAGAAAGGAGAAAGGGATGGACGTAAACAATGTAAACGTGGAAGAGATCGTCAGACAGGTACTCCTCAGCATGGAAGGCAGGGGACAGTCGGCGTCCGCGCCCATAAGCGCGGCGGCCCCGTCCGGACAGGGAGAAAAAGCGATCCCCAAAACAGCCCGGGTGGCGATGCTGACGGCCCTGGAGCATTATGATATCAAGGAATTTCCCATTCCCGAGGTGGGAGACGACGACATTTTAGTGAAGGTGGAGGGCTGCGGCATCTGCGGCACCGACGCCCACGAATTTAAAAAGGATCCTTTCGGCCTCATCCCCGTGGCTCTGGGCCATGAGGGCACCGGCGAGATCGTCCGCATGGGCAAGAACGTCAAAAAAGACAGCGCGGGCAAGGATCTCCATATCGGCGACAAGGTCGTAACCTGCATGATCTTTAAGGACAATCCGGACATTACCATGTTCGATCTGAACAAGCAGAATGTGGGCGGCGCGGATGTATACGGCCTTTTGCCCGACGATGACATCCACTTAAACGGATGGTTCTCCGACTACCTCTTCATCCGGGGCGGTTCTACGGTCTTTAACGTCAGCGATCTGGATCTGTATTCCCGGATCCTGATCGAGCCCTGCGCCGTGCTGATCCATGCGGTGGAGCGGGCGAAGAGTACGGGGATTTTGCGGTTCAATTCCCGGGTGGCCGTGCAGGGCTGCGGCCCCATCGGCCTGATCTGCATTGCGATCCTGCGCACCATGGGGATCCAGCATATCATCGCGGTGGACGGCGAACAGAAACGTCTGGATTTTGCAAAGCAGCTGGGCGCCAGCGGAACCGTCAACTTTAAGGAATTTAAGGGGATCGAGGCGCTGACCCAGGGCGTGAAGGACGCGTTTGGCGGCTATTTGGCGGATTTTGCCTTCCAGTGTACCGGCTCCCCTGCGGGACATTCCAACGTCTATAAGTTTATCCGCAACGGCGGCGGCCTGTGCGAGCTGGGATTTTTCATCAACGGCGGCGACGCTACCATCAATCCGCATTTTGACATCTGCTCCAAGGAGATCACCACGGTGGGAAGCTGGGTATACACCCTGCGGGATTACGCCACCACCTTTGATTTCCTGAAAAGCGCGAAGCAGATCGGGCTTCCGATAGAGAAGCTGATCACCCACACCTTCCCGCTGGATCAGATCAACGAGGCGCACAAGACGAACCTGGCCATGAGCGGCCTGAAGATCGCCATCATCAATCAGTGACATGAGGGCAACGGACGCAGGAGGCGGAGAAAAAAGTGAACCAGGCGGTGGGAATACTTGAGGTCTACGGGCTGGTATGCGCGTTTCTGGCGGCGGACGCCGGATGCAAGGCGGCCAATGTGACGCTGGAGACCTTTGACAAAAACAAACCGGCCAACGCGGATTCCCTTCCCGTGCCGCTGCTTGTGACCGTCAAATTCCGCGGAAGCGTCGCGGACGTGCAGGCAGCCATGGAGGCGGGAATCGAAAAGGCAAAACAGGTAACGGGCATCGTACAGACGCATATCATCCCGAACCCGACGGACGATACCTGTAAGATGTTAAAGCTGAGCGGCTTCGATAAAGCGTAGGCGTTACCGGTACATAAAAGTGAGCAGGCAGGCGGCAGGGCCTAAGGGGCGCAGGGCCGCCGGAATCAGAAGGAGGAAAAGAGAGAATGAGCAAGGAAGCACTGGGTATGATCGAAACGAGAGGGCTGACCGCGGCGATCGAGGCGGCGGATGCCATGACCAAGGCGGCGGAGGTGACGCTGATCGGGACGGAAAAGATCGGTTCCGGACTGGTGACCGTGATGGTCCGCGGCGACGTAGGCGCTGTGAAAGCGGCTGTGGAGAGCGGTAGCGCGGCGGCCACCAGGCTGGGCGAGCTGGTAGCGGCACATGTGATCCCCAGGCCCCACGCGGATGTGGAGCAGATCCTTCCGCACATCTAAAAAAGCAGAAGGGCAGGGGTGAGCGATGGGCACATCTTACGGATTTATTGAGATATCGGGCGTCGTGCCGGCGATGGACGCATTGGACATCATGTGTAAAACGGCGGACGTAACGCTGGCCACCTGGGAGCGCAAATTGGGCGGACGGCTGGTGACGCTGGTGGTGGAAGGCCAGGTCGCGGCGGTCAAGCAGGCGGTGGAAGCGGCCTGCAGCCAGGCGATCCGCAAACCGGTCTCCCACGGCGTGATCGCCAATCCCCATCCGGAGATCGTGCGCCTGGTCCATAAGAGCGCCAGCCGGTTCAGAAAAGAGGAGGTTACAGAAGATACCGATGTCAGACAGGAAATCACCTTCTAATCAGGAGAAAGTAACCGTTCCCGGCCAATCCAGGCCAAGGCGGGGCCGGACGGTGAAACAGGCGGATGCGGCGTCTGCGGCCGTAAAAGCCGGGGCAGCTTCGGAGACTTTCTCCGAAAAAGCCCATGATACAAAAAAACTAAGTCTGTTGCAGACGAAAGGTCTGTAGAGAAAAAGGAGGAGAAAAAAATGGCACAGGAAGCATTGGGAATGGTGGAGACCAGAGGGTTGGTCGCAGCGATTGAGGCGGCGGACGCCATGTGCAAATCCGCAAACGTCACGCTGATCGGGACGGAAAAGATCGGTTCCGGACTGGTGACCGTGATGGTGCGCGGCGATGTGGGCGCGGTGAAATCTTCCGTGGAGGCCGGTTCCAACGCGGCCGGCAAGCTGGGCGAGCTGATCGCGACGCATGTGATCCCCAGGCCCCACAACGATGTGGAAATGATCCTGCCCAGCATCAAGAAATAAGGGACAGGGCTTTAAAACGGCGGATGCCGCCTACAGCGGCATCCGCGTGTTTGAAGGCTGCAAAACGGTTTGAAGACGATGAGACGGTCTTTGGGCTGTCCGGCAGAAAACAGGTGACGGTATGCAGACGAGTGAGATCGAATTTATCACAAGAGCGGTCATTGCCGCTTTGGAGAAAACAAAACCAAATGAAAAGGGATTTGTGGTACCCGTGGGCGTATCCGCAAGGCATGTCCATCTGACCCAGGAGCATGTGGAGGTGCTGTTTGGAGAAGGGTATCATCTGACAAAGAAAAAAGAGCTGATGGGCGGCCAGTTTGCCTCCAATGAGCTGGTGACCCTGGTCGGCTTAAAGCTTCGCGCGATAGAGAACGTCCGGGTGCTGGGGCCCGTGAGAAAGGCTTCCCAGGTGGAGATCTCCGCCACAGACGCCATCAAGCTGGGGATCAAGGCGCCGGTAAGGGAATCCGGCGATATCGCAGGCAGCGCCCCCATTGCCCTGGTGGGGCCAAAAGGCGCGCTGTACTTAAAAGAGGGTTGTATCGTGGCCATGCGCCATATCCACATGTCGCCGGCGGATGCCCAGGCGGCGGGCGTACACGACGGGGATATCGTTTCCGTAAAGGCGGACAATGAGAGAGGGACCATCTTCAATCAGGTCAAGATCCGGGTCAACCCTGCTTTTACGCTGGAAATGCACATCGACACGGATGAAGCCAACGCAGGTCAGATCAAAACCGGCGATGAAGTGATCCTCATAAAAGGATGAGACGGGAGCGTTTATGATCATCGGAAAAGTGACGGGCAGCGTGGTATCCACGCGCAAGAATGAAAATCTGGTAGGCAACAAATTCATGGTCGTAGAGCCGGTCGCCTCCATGGGCGCGGCAGGCAGCCTGGTGGCGATCGACAACATCGGCGCCGGGATCGGGGAATATGTGCTGGTGGCACAGGGAAGCGCGGCGCGGATCGGCTGTCAGATGGAAAGCGCGCCGGTGGATGCGGCGATCGTCGGCATCCTCGATGATCCGACGGCATGGAGTAAGTCATGACGGCAGAACAGCTCAGCAGGATCCTGAAGGAAAACGGGATCGTGGGGGCCGGAGGAGCCGGTTTTCCCACCTATGCAAAGATCGATCAGAGGGCGGAAACGATCCTTTTAAACTGCGCGGAATGCGAGCCCCTTCTGCGGCTGCACCGGCAGCTTCTCTGCCTGCATACGCAGCAGATCCTGAACGCTTTTGCCCAGATCGCTGCCGCTGTGGGCGCCAAAGAAGCCATCATCGGCGTGAAGGCGGAATATCAGGAAACTGTGGAGGCGCTGAAACAGTATGTGCCCCGTTACCCCAATATGCGCATCCATCTGCTGCAGAGCGCTTACCCCATGGGGGATGAGGTGGTGCTGATCTACGAAGCCACAGGGAAGGTCATCTCTCCGGGCGGGCTTCCCATAGAGGCGGGCGTCGCGGTCTTTAACGTGGAGACCGTCTACAACGTCAGCCGCGCCCTAAACGGGGGACATCCCGTGACCGATAAGCTGGTATCCGTCGTGGGAGAGGTGAAAAAGCCCCGGACGGTGCGCGTGCCCCTGGGACTCTCTCTGGGGGAGACAGTCGCCCTTGCAGGGGGAGAGAAGGAGGAGTTTGCACCGGAAGAACTGGCCTATCTGGTAGGCGGTCCCATGATGGGACGGCTGGGCAGCCGGCAGGACGCGGTGACAAAGACCACCAATGCCATTCTGGTGCTGCCAAAGGGCCATCCGCTCATTCAAAAAAGGCTCATGCCGGCCTCCGTCGGCATGAAACGGGCGGCCTCGGCCTGCTGCCAGTGCGAGACCTGCACGGATCTTTGTCCCAGGCATAATCTGGGGCATCCCATCGAACCCCATCGGTTCATGCGGGCCATGAGCAGCCATGACAGCAGGGATACGGCGGCCTATCAAAACCTGTTTTTCTGTTCCGGCTGCGGCGTCTGCGAGCTGTTTGCCTGTCCTCAGGGGCTTTCCCCCAGGACGCTGATCGCAGAGTGCAAGGACGGGTTGAAAAAAGCGGGATTAAAAGCCCCCTCCGGCGTCGTGCCTTCTCCTGTGACAGAGGCCAGGGAATACCGGAAGGTGCCGGAAATGAGGCTGACGGCGAGACTGGGACTGTCCGCCTATGAGTCCAAAGCGCTGTTAGACGATAACGTACAGCGGGCAAAACGGGTGAAGGAACCGCTTTCCCAGCACATCGGCGCGCCTGCCCTGTGTATTGTGAGTAGGGGCGAGCGGGTGGAGGCAGGTCAGGTCATTGCCCAGGCGGCCCAGGGATTAAGCGTTCCGATACACGCATCCATCAGCGGCGTTGTCACGGATATGGATCATAGCGGGATCGAGATCACGGCAGACTGAAAAAGGAAGCGCAGAATATGTCGAAAGCGATTGGAATGATAGAATTTAAGACGGTATCGGCGGGCGTAAGGGCGGCCGATGTCATGGCAAAGACCGCGCAGGTGGAGCTTTTGGAGGCCCAGGTGGTCTGTCCCGGCAAATACATCGCCCTGATCGCGGGAGAGCTGAGTGCGGTAAAGAGCGCGGTGGAGGCTTCCCAGGAGACGGCCCGGGAACATTTCATCGACAGCTTTGTGCTGGGCAATCCCCATCCGGCCATTTTCCCGGCCATTTACGGCGCGACGAAGGTGGAACGGATGGATGCGCTGGGCATCCTGGAGACTTATGACGCTGCCTCGATCATCGTGGCGGCGGACGCGGCGGCCAAAACCGCGGCGGTGGAACTCATCGAACTGCGCATCGCCAAGGGAATGTGCGGCAAATCCTATCTGTATCTGACCGGGGAAGTGGCCGCGGCGTCCGCGGCCATTGAGAAGGCAAAGGCCGTTGCAGCCGAGGGCGGAATGTATCTGGATTCCACCGTGATCGCCCGCCCGGACGCGCAGCTTTGCAAGGCGATCTTATAAAAGGGGAGATAAGATATGCTGGCGTTGGAACGCAAGAACCTCATACTGGAAAAACTGCAGGAAGAAAAAAAAGTGGTGGTCAGCGAGCTGAGCGCCCTTTTTGGCGTTTCGGAGGAAACCATCCGGCGGGATCTGGAAAAGCTGGAAAAGGACGGACTGGCGACCAAAAGCTACGGCGGCGCGGTGCTGAAGGAAAATATCGGCATCGACATGCCCTTTCAGGTGCGCAAAAAGGCGAACATGGCCGCCAAGCAGCGGTTGGCGGAGCTGGCAGCTACATTCATTCACGACGGCGACCATATCATCCTGGACGCCAGTTCCACGGCGGTATTTCTGGCCCGCGCCATCAAGGACAGGGAAAATCTGACGGTGCTTACCAATTCCGTGGAGATCCTGCTGGAACTGTCGGACGTGACCGACTGGAACATCATCTGCTCCGGCGGCAGCCTCAGGGAAGGCTATCTGGCCCTGGTGGGGCCAAAGACCACGGAAAGCTTCTCCGGTTTCAATGCGGATAAGGTCTTTTTTTCCTGTAAGGGGATCGATATGGAACGGGGCATTACGGACGGCAACGAAATGTTTTCCCATGTGAAGCAGGTCATGATGCAGTCCGCCCGGGAGAAGATCCTGTGCATCGACCATACGAAATTCGATCGGATCGCTTTTTCCCGGATGGCGAACGCGGCGGACGTGGACGCGGTCATTACGGATGAAAAGCCTAAGGAGCGCTGGCTGAACTTTTTTGAACGGTTCGGGGTAAAATGCGTCTATCCGAAGGAATGAACCGGACATCCGCCATATTTTTTGTGAAAGATCACAAAAGATATTTACCCGGCGGGAAAAATTTAGTAAAATAAATACAGGTATTGCAGAAAACCAGTCATGGAAAAGGAGGAGGAAACACATGACGACACAGGAGAGATATGCATACGCCAGGGAGCGCTATGCACAGATCGGTGTGGACACGGACAAGGCCCTGGAGACTTTAAAGAGGATCCCCATCGCGATCCACTGCTGGCAGGGGGATGACGTGGTCGGATTCGATCAGGACGGCCCTCTTACCGGGGGGATCCAGACCACCGGCGACTATCCGGGACGGGCGCGCACGCCGGAAGAGCTGATGGCCGATATGGATGTGGCCTTAAAGCTCATCCCCGGCAAGCATAAGATCAACCTGCACGCCAGCTACGCCATCTTTGAAGAGGGCGAGGCGGTGGATCGGGACGCCATTGAGCCGAAGCACTTTAAGAAGTGGGTGGAGTTTGCAAAAGAAAGAGGTCTGGGCATCGATTTCAACCCCACGTTTTTCTCCCACGAAAAGGCGGCGTCCTATACGCTTTCCAGCCCTGACGAAGAGATCCGCCAGTTCTGGATCCGCCACGGACAGGCCTGCATCCGGATCTCCCAGTATTTTGCGGAGGAACTGGGACAGCCCTGCGTCATGAACATCTGGATCCCCGACGGCTTAAAGGATGTGCCGGCGGACCGCCTCGGCCCCCGCAAGCGCTTTGCGGACTCCCTGGATCAGATCCTTTCCATCCCTTATGATAAGAGCAAGGTCTATGTCTGCTTAGAGTCCAAGGTGTTCGGCATCGGCTTTGAATCCTATACGGTGGGATCCAGCGAGTTCTGCCTAAGCTATGCGGCCAGCCGCGGCATTTTAAGCCTGATGGACAACGGCCATTATCATCCTACGGAAGTGGTTTCCGATAAGATCCCGTCCATGCTGCTCTTTAACGACAAGATCGCGCTGCATGTGACCAGGGGCGTGCGCTGGGATTCCGACCATGTGGTGCTTCTGGACGACGAGACCAAGGAAATGATGAAGGAGATCGTCCGCAACGACGCGATTGACCGCGTTTTCATCGCCACGGACTATTTCGACGCCAGCATCAACCGCATCAGCGCCTGGGTCGTGGGCGTGCGCAACGTGCAGAAGGCGCTGCTGAACGCGCTGCTGCAGCCCGCCGAGATGCTGAAGAAGCTGCAGGATACGCAGAATTTCACCGAACTGATGGTGCGTCAGGAGGAACTCAAGCTCTATCCGATGGGCGACGTCTGGGATTATTTCTGCGAGAGCTGCGGCGCCCCCGAAGACGGCGGCTGGTTTGCCACGATTCAGAAGTATGAGGCGGATGTACTCAGCAAGAGAAAATAAGAGCCTAAAGGGGGCGGCGCGTCCGGCGCCGCCCCCTGCGGTTTTCCCGCCTGTTGGCGGGAGGGTTTTGCATCTGAAAGCATGAGGATGGGAGGAGATCAGTTATGAGGATCATGGATACAAAATTTGTCAGGGGTTTTATCAAAATGGCGGACGACGGCTTCCAGCAGGGCTGGCATGAGGCCAACGGCGGCAATCTGTCCTACCGTTTGACGCCAAACGAGGCGGAGAGCATCCAGAACCGTCTGAGCGATCACGACCCCTGGAAGCCTATCGGCACCAGCGTGCCGGGGTTGGCGGGAGAGTATTTCCTGGTGACGGGCAGCGGCAAATATTTTCGCAATATCATTGTAGACCCGGAAGCCAGCCTGTGTATCGTAGAGATCGACGACAAAGGGGAAAATTACCGCGTCCGCTGGGGACTGGTGGAGGGCGGCAGGCCGACCAGCGAGCTGCCTGCCCACCTGATGAACCATGAAGTGAAAAAGCGCACCACCAACGATCAGCACCGCGTCATTTACCATGCGCACACCACCAATATCATTGCGCTGACCTTTGTGCTTCCGCTGGAGGATAAGATCTTTACCAGGGAGCTGTGGGAATCCGCCACGGAGTGTCCGGTGCTGTTTCCCAAGGGCGTGGGCGTAGTGCCCTGGATGGTGCCGGGGGGCCGCGCGATCGCCGTAGAGACCAGTAAACGGATGGAATACCACGATGTGGTCATCTGGGCCCATCACGGGATGTTCTGTTCCGGGTCCACTTTCGATCTGACTTTCGGCCTGATGCACGCCGTGGAGAAGTCCGCCGAGATTTTGTTAAAAGTGCTGGCGGTACGTCCCGACAAGCTCCAGACGATCACCGTCGAGAACTTCCGCGATCTGGCGAAGGATTTCCATGTGACGCTGCCTGAGGAATATCTGTACGAGAAATAAGGGGAGAAGCAGTTCCGGGCGCCGGTCCTGTGGAATCGCGCACGACCAGCGTGGCGCGCAGCAGGATGGAGCCGATGGGAATATGGTTGAGCAGGCTGGAAACCGCGTAGTAACCGCACTTGCCCAAGGCCAGACGGTCCTGCCGGATCGTGGTCAGCGGCGGGAAGGTGTAGGCGGTCATCGGCAGATCGTCGAAGCCGATAATGCTCAGATCCTCCGGGACGCGGATATCCCGGTCATCGCATTCCGTCAGGGCGGCGATGGCGCGCATATCGTGGGAAAAGAGGATGGCGGTGACGCCCTGGGCGACCAGCTTCGGGATATAGGTGCGGGCGGATTCCGCGACGTAGTAGCCCAGACCGATATACTCCTCCCGGATCTCCAGCCCGTATTTGCTCATCGCGTTTAAATAGGCGCTGTATCTGGCCTTCAGGATATAGGAATCCAGAGGGCCGGAGATCAGGCCTATTTTTTTATGCCCCAGCTTCATCAGATGGCGTACCGCCAGATCGAATCCCTCCTGGCTGTCACAGCCGACGGAGGCGATGTGGGGATTGCTCTTGACATAATTGTCGTAGAGGACGGTGGGGATCCGGGTCGCGCCAAATTCCTTCATCCAGGGATCCAGCAGGGAAAAACCGAGGATAAAAGACGCCTGATATCCCTTTTGCATCATGAAAACGCTATAGGGCGTCATGCGCTGGAAATCCTCGGTCATGGGGATGATATCGACGGTCCAGCCCTCCGGCTTTGCCATCTGGTTAAAGCCCAGGACGATGTCGTACCCGAACTGGTTGGGCGTATCGAAGTCCATGTTTTCGATGATGATGCAGAGCTTGCGTTCCTTTTTCTGAAGCCGCCTGTTGACGTATCCCATCTCCACGGCGGTTTCCAGGATCCTGCGCCGCATTTCGTCGCTGATATCGGTGGCGCCGTTTAAGCCCTTGGAA
>X22_European_Rabbit__coassemble_26_pt1 | contig 43940 bp, 33 predicted proteins | sample X22_European_Rabbit__metabat2_low_PE_003 | metagenome-assembled genome bin X22_European_Rabbit
ATTATACGGAGGATATACCAAAAGGGTATCAGCCAGAGATCCTGTCGATGGAAAACGTGTATCTGGACGGTTATTGGCAATGCGAAAAATATTTTCTGGATATCAGGGATGAGATCTTGAGGGACTTTTCTTTCCCGGGCGCGGTCAGCACAGCGGCGAAAGAGTGGGAAAAGCGGATCAATGGCGGACTTGCAATCAGCGTCCATGTGCGAAGGGGAGATTACCTTACCCCCGGCAACGCCAGGGTCTACGGGGGGATCTGTACGCCCGCATACTACAGGAAAGCGATGGAATGGTGCCGTCAAAAGTTTGACGCGCCGGTCTTTTATATTTTTACAAACGACGGTTCCTGGTGCGAGTCAAATTTTTCAGGCCCGGATATCAGGGTCGTCCCGCAGCAGGAGGAACGCAGGGACTATGAAGATATGTACCTGATGACCCGCTGTGCCCATCATATCGTTGCGAACAGCAGTTTCAGCTGGTGGGGCGCGTGGTTGGGGCAAAACCCGGGGAAATGCGTGTTGTCCCCCGAAAGGTGGTTTGCACATCTGCCGGTCTCTGATGCGATATGCGATACCTGGATACGGATATAGACGACGCCATGAAAAGAAGCGAAAGCATAATTGGTGAAATAGTCCGAGGCATGATGATGAATAAACAGGTCGGCCATTTATTGGATAAAAAAACGGAAGTTCTACTCTTTGCAGCGATAAGCTTTTTCCTTTCGGTTTCGGTCGTGTTATGTATGGAATTGAAATTTCGATCGGAACGTATCTCCTATAGCCTGTCGTCCATTTTTGTTTATGTTTTCTGTTTTATCATAAGCAGGAAGGCATATCAGGTATATTGTATACACAGAGAGCGGAAAATGCTTTTTGTCAGCATATTGGGGGGCATACTATTTTCTTTCTCTTTATTATCTGGTATACTCCTAGAAGTAGAGGGGTGTGTGTTTGACAGGACGCGATTTGAGGTTCGGTATTTCTATATCTGGATCGGGCTGGTTGTGTTATGGACAGATATCATTATCCTTCTTTTCCATGGATTGGATCGATGGATCGCAAAAAATCCGATCAGGGAAGGAGAAGAAAGGCATTATAAGGGAGCCGGGCCTTTTGTTTGGAACTGGCTTGCGATCATGGCTGCCTGGCTGATCCCGTTACTGGCCTATTATCCGGGTATTTTTGCATATGATGCGTCGGTGCAGGCGGAACAGGTCATTTCAGGGACGTATTCTACGCATCATCCCCTCCTCCACACCTTGCTGTTGGGGGGGGCAGTTAATTTTGGCCATAGGACAGGCAATCCCAACACGGGTTTACTGCTTTATTCCCTCATGCAGATGGGATTGTTATCCGCAGCATTTTCCTCTGCAATCCTATGTATGAGAAAAAAGGGGGCGGGTATCCGGTTCCGCCTTGCATCGCTTATTTTTTATGCCCTGTTTCCCGTAAATTCCGTTTTGGCCATCAGCGCAACAAAGGATGTATTGTTTGCGGGCTGCGTCTTATTGCTGGTAATAGGGTTACAATGTACTCTGCCTGGGAATAAAACCAGGGGCTTATGGGGCAGCCGGATCTTTGTGATCGCAATAGGGATATTATTTCTTTTGTTTCGGAACAATGCCATATATGCTTTGGGGCTTTATATCCTGTTTCCCATGATGTTAACAAAGGAAAGAAGGAAAGATGTTATAAAAGTATTTCTGCCCATGCTATTGGGATATCTGATCGTCAATCAGTCCCTCATGATGATGACGAAAGCGTCCGCAGGGAGTTTTACGGAGATGCTGAGCGTTCCCTTACAGCAGATCGCAAGAGTCGAGAATAGGAAAAAGGACGGCATGGATAAAGAATTGCTGGAGAGGATCCATTTTTTCATTCCGGAAGAGGTGGCGGCGGAGTATGGGGAATGTATTGCGGATGGGGTCAAGGATAATGTGAACGCGGATGTGATCCGGGGAAATTTGGCGGAATTTACGAAGCTTTATGTATTGACAGGGATCAGATATCCCTTCACATATCTTGACGCTTTTCTGGCAAATACGCGGGGACTGTGGTTCCTGGAAGACGATACCAATGCCAATATCTATGGAAGCGGGGAGGGATCGCGTCTGGGATATCTGCTCAGTAATTGTAAGGCGATGCCGGAAGGATATCAGATAACGAATAGGAGCTTTTTGCCAGGGGTAGAGAAATGGTACGAAGTGCTTTTTTCGGAAAACCGTTATTTGGATGTGCCGATACTATCGGTGTTGTTTGCCCCTGCATTTTCCTTCTGGGTATTGGTATTTTGCTGCCTGTATTGGGTCTGGAAGAAGGAATATGCAAAGGCTTCCCCTTTTCTGTTGCTGTTTTATTACTATTTTACTTTACTGCTTGGGCCGACATATGTAATAAGGTATATGTACCCTATCCTGGTCTGTGTGCCCGTGGTCGTATTCTCGCTGGGAGAAGAGAGAAGGACCGTATCCGGATGAGAAACAGAAAACGTGATCGGCGCTTGGGGGAGATGAGGAGAATATGAAGAAGATCAGCGTAGTGATTCCATGTTATAACGAAGAATTGAGCGTCATGAAAATGTACGCACGGTTAAAAAAGATATTTTCAGAGGAATTATCGCGGTATGACTATGAGATCATCTATGTGGACGATTATTCCGTTGACCATACCAGGGAATATATTGAAGAGTTGTGTTCAAAGGACACGAAAGTAAAAGCTGTGTTCAATGCGAAAAATTTTGGATTTGACCGGAACGTTTTCCAGTCGTTCCAGTATGCTTCGGGGGATTGTGTATTCATGATATTCGGAGATTTGCAGGACCCGCCCGAAGTGCTGCCCCAGTTCGTGCAGAAGTGGGAAAACGGGGCGAAATGCGTAGTGGGACAGCGCAAAAGAAGCGATGAAGGAAGAATCATGTATCTGCTAAGGCAATTATATTACAATGTCGTAGATTCTTTGGCGGATCTCAAACAGATCAAAATGGTAAATGGGTTTGGGTTATATGATCGCTCCTTTTGCGATGTCCTTGGCAAAATCGAAGAAACGAAGCCCTTTTTTAAAACGATATTAAGCGAATATGGAATGGATTTATGCGTTGTTCAATATGAACAAGCTGTCAGCAACCGCGGGAGGAGTAATTTCAATTTCTGGAAAAATTATGATTTTGCAATGCATGGAATCACTTCCTCGACTAAGCTTTTGATGCGCGTTGCCACATTCGCGGGATTATTTGTAGCGTTTATTTGCATGTGCCTTGCGATTTATGTATTTGTCAGGAAACTTCTTTTCTGGGACACCTATCCTCTGGGGGCGGCATCCATTATGGTCGGCGTTTTCTTCCTGGGTGCTGTTCAGTTATTTTTTATCGGGGTATTGGGCGAATATATTTTGAATATTAACGAACGCGTGGAGAGAAAGCCCCGGGTAGTCGTGGAAAAAACGATCAATATGGAAACCGAGTGAGAAGATGGGAAAAGTTAGAGATGGTATTCAACTCAATCAATTATCTGTTCTTTTTTTCTTTTTTTATTTTAATCTATTATGGGATCCCTCGGAGATACAGGTATCTGCTTCTCCTCTTGGGCAGTTATTTCTTTTATGCCTGCTGGGATGTGAGATATGTCACTTTTCTTCTCCTTGTGACGACAATCACTTACTCGGCTGCTTTCCTGCTGAATGGGATCCACGGATCTGCCGGAAGAAGGGTATTGCTGGCGCTGTCGTTTTTCCTGTGTTTTCTGCCGCTATTCATTTTTAAATATTATAATTTTACCGTTTATAACCTTAAGAGTGTTTTGAAGTTCCCAGACAGTTTTTATGGGTGGCCGCAGTTGGATGTCGTCCTGCCGGTCGGGATATCCTTTTATACTTTTCAGGCCATGGGATATGTGTTCGATGTCTATCGGGGCAAAGTGGAAACGGAAAAAAATTTTCTTCGGTATGCAGCCTTTGTTTCATTCTTCCCCAATTTGCTCTCAGGGCCGATAGAGCGTGCGGATAACCTGCTGAAGCAGATACGGTCTGAACAGGCGGGATTTGATCTCGAAAAGATTCGGAGAGGATTGTTGGAGATCGCATGGGGGCTTTTCTTAAAAATGGTCCTTTCCAATCATATTTCGCCTGTTGTGGATGAGATCTTTGATCATTATACTGCTTACAGGGGAATTGAGTTTGTGATCGCCACTTTTTTATTTGGGATTCAGATTTATTGTGATTTTGCCGGATATTCTCATATGGCGATTGGAAGTGCGCGGATATTGGGTTATGAACTTAGAAAGAATTTTGACCTGCCGTATTTTTCCAAAACGACGGGAGAGTTCTGGAGACGGTGGCACATTTCCCTCACAAGTTGGTTTCGGGATTATCTCTATATTCCGCTGGGCGGGAATCGAAAAGGGAAGTTCCGTAAATATATCAATACGATGACGGTATTTGCGGTGAGCGGTCTATGGCATGGCGCAAGCTGGGCCTTCATTTTCTGGGGCGTACTCAACGGATTGTTTGTGGTGGCCGGGGATATCCGCAGACATTTATCTGCAGGAAGGGGACATACGGTTTCTGACGGCAGACAGAAGCTGTCGGGTTGTATTTCTGCAGTTGGCACCTTTATCCTGGTTGATTACGCCTGGATGTTTTTCAGAGCGGACAGTTTCAGCCAGGGATTTGCAATGACAAAGGCGATCCTTTTGGATTTTTGGCCGGATAGCTTTTTCGTTGCGGATTTGTTGAGGGAATTTGGCGGTATTGAGACGTTGGCATTTTTGGCGGTCATCGTAGGATTCCTTTTTTTCGTAGAATATTTACAATACAGGACAGGAGATCTGATCCGAAAGATATTTGGCCTGTCGCTGCCTGTGCGGTGGGGGATTTATCTGGGGCTCCTTTTTCTGATCATTGTTTTTGGTATTTATGGGTATTCTTATGAACAGACTCAATTTATTTATTTTGAATTTTAAAACAAACCGGAGATTGCATATTTTCCTGTTCAAATGTATTATATTGACAGGGTTTCTTTTCCTGTTCTGTTTTGGGGTGATCATGCCGCAATATCTGTACGGATTCGATGCAGCGCTTCTTGATAAAACAAAACGGGCCGGGGAATTGGAAGGGCCGAAAATCATCCTTTCCGGGAATTCCAATCTGATCTTTGGGATCGATTCCGCCAGAATTGAGGAAATGGTCGGAATGCCGGTAGTGAATCTGGGGATGCATGCCGGATTGGGGAATGCTTTTTTGGATAATATTGCCCCTTATTTTGTAAAAGAAGGGGATATTGTGATCTATTGCCATACGGAATATGCGGATGATGACCGTATTTTAAACGAACAACTGGCATGGATCACGCTGGAAGATCATTTCTCGCTGTGGAGGTTTTTACGGCCTAAGGATATTCCGGGGATGGTCAAGGCTTATCCGACATATCTGAAGGACTGTATCGATCTGTGGCTTGCAGGAAAGGGAAATCAAAAAACGGGAGAAGCATATACGAGAGAATACTTCAATATTTACGGAGATAATGTGTTCCCCAGGAAAGAACAGCAAATGCAGTTCACTGAGGGGCAGATCAATGTCCCTGCGATCAACGATACCTGCATAGATCGAATGAACGCCATAGAAAAAAAGATTCGCAAAAAGGGCGGGACAATGCTGGTGGCCGCCTATCCGGTCGTAGTTTGCAAATTTACGCCGCCGGAGGAAGAATACAGTGCTTTTTGGGAGCGGTTGGATGCAAAACTGGATTGTGAGATCATTTCGGATATTTCTGATTACAGGTATGATGAAAAGTATTTTTTTGATTCGGCGTACCATCTGAATGATGCGGGAGTGAAACTTAGGACAGAACAACTGATTCGGGACATTATTAACTGGAAAGCGAATCAGGGCAAGGGCGGAGGAAGAAAGTGATGGCTTTATCGGCGATGTGGAAGGAAAAGAAGGAACGGGGAAAGCTGTTGCTGGCCACAGCGGTTGCCGGGATCAGTTTGATCTTTTTCTACAGTTTTATCTATAATGATATCCTGGAAACCATGCGGGTGGGGATCAGCTTTTGGACGGAATTGTTCTCAGGAAATCTTAGGTACTTCTATGCGGGAAGGTGGGAGATGACGCCGTTTGCCTATACGAAAGAAGTGCAGGCCGTCTATGATTTCCCGATCTATCTCGTCTTTGCCGTCTGGAATTTCCCGCTCTGGCTGCTGGAGACCTTTGGAAAGGTGGATGTTTTTAACTCCGTGCTTTGCCTGATGTGGGGCAAGACGCTTCTTTTGCTTTTTTCCGTCCTGATCACGCGCTCCCTTTACAGGCTGTGCCTGACACTGGATATGGAGAAAGAGACGGCGCAGCTCGTCTGCGTCCTGTTTCTGACTTCAAATTTCTTTATGACCTCGGTCATTATCATGAGCGCATATGATATGATCCCCCTGTTTTTTGTGTTGGAAGGGATCAATTTCTACTTCAAAGGAGAGAACAGGAAATTCGTCGGATGTTTTATGTGCGCGATCCCGCTTAAATTTTTTGCGCTGCTGCTTTTTGTTGCGCTGGTTTTGCTGCGGGAGAAGAGGATCCCCCATATTGTAGGGAACGTTGTCATGAGCATATTGCCGATCCTCATTTTCCGGCTGCTGATCCCCTGTCAGGCGGTTCCCGGGGACTTACAGGGCGCGCCTTTCAGCCTGCTGGATATGTTCCGGTCTACCGATTTAAGCAACCTCGCGATTTTGTATACCGTCGCTTATGAGCGGCCGTTGGTTCTGAGCGCGGTCTATCCCTCCTTTATCTGCTGGCTGGTTCTGTATCTCGTCTGCTATTTTCTTAAGCTCGATACGGAGGAAATGCAGAAAAGGATGGGGATATATGTCTGTTTTCTGGCATATGCGATCCTTTTTGTGACCTGTATGCAGCATCCGTACTGGCTGTTGATCCTGGTTCCTTTTCTCGTGCTGATCATGGGACAGAACCGGCGGTATCTGTATGTGAACCTGGTATTAGAGACGATTCTTACCTGGGGAATGATCGCTGCGCAGATCTTTAAGTTTCCCTGGTGTTTTGGGAACGCGCTCGCTGCGGGGATGTTCTGGCCCAGGATACTGGGCGCGCAAAAGGCCTTTGCGGCTGTGACGCCTATGACGGTATATACGAAGCTGACGGGGTCGGAAAGCTCTCAAGGCTATCTGATCCGTGCGGGCTGTTCTCTTTTTGTGGCGGGAATACTGCTTTTTGCGCTGATCAATTTCCAGTTTTGGAAAAAAACGCTGCCGTTTATCGAGACGGATAAAAAACCTGCCTGGTGGCTGATCGGCCTGCGTATACTGGCGGGATTTGGTCTCGCGCTGATTCCGGTCGCCCTGCATGTGGCGGGAGTGATCTTTTTGGGCTGACGTTGGTAAAATTTGCAGATTGCAGGATAAGGAGAATGAAGAAAAAATGAAGCTGGTGGTTGCGGGAACCGATTATGTCGGTCTTGTATCCGGCGTGTGTTTCGCGGAAAAGGGACATGACGTGACCTGCGTGGACGTTGATGAAAAAAAAGTAAAGCTGATGGAGAGCGGGATTTCCCCGATCTTTGAGGAAGGCCTTGAAGAACTGATGCAAAAAAACTATGCTGCCGGCCGTCTGCATTTTACGACGGATTATAAGGAGGCGTACAGGAAACCGGATGCGATTTTTATCGGCGTCGGTACGCCGGAACAGCCGGATGGATCGGCAAATCTGAATTATATCGCCGCGGTGTGTCGGCAGATCGCAGAAAATGTGGAGAAAGACTGCCTTGTGGTGGTGAAATCTACGGTGCCCGTGGGGACGAACGACCGTGTGGAGCAATTTATAAAGGATTTTCTGGTAAGGAAAAATCTGCATATTGAAGTCGCGTCCAACCCGGAATTTCTGGCCCAGGGCTCCGCGGTGCATGATACCTTTCACGCGGCCAGGATCATTATCGGTACGCACAGCGCGCTGGCGGAGAGGATATTGCGCGAGATATATGCCCCTTTCGGATTGCCGATGGTTGTGATGAGCCGAAGATCCGCAGAAATGACAAAGTATGCATGCAATAATTTCCTTGCGCTGAAAATTTCCTATATGAACGATATTGCAAACCTTTGCGAACTTATTGACGCAAATATTGATGATGTCGCAAGAGGGATGAGCTATGATGCGAGGATCGGGGCCAACCTTTTGAAAGCCGGGATCGGCTATGGCGGCAGTTGTTTCCCTAAGGATACAAAGGCCCTGAAATTCCAGGCGCAGAAGGTCGGATACCATCTGCGGACGGTGACGGCCGCCGTTGAGGTGAACACAGAACAAAAGACCAGGCTCTTCGCCAAGGCCAGCAATCGGATGATCAGCTTTTCGCATTTGAAGGTGGCCGTCCTGGGTTTGGCGTTCAAGCCGGGAACGGATGACCTTCGGGAGGCGCCTTCTGTGGATAATATCCGGCTTTTGCTGAACGAAGGGGCGGATATTTATGCGTATGATCCTGCGGCGGAGCAAAATTTTGGCAGGCTTTTCCCGGAGGGACAGCATGAAAAAGGGTCTGTTACCTATGTTTCAGACTATGACGCCGCGCTGGAAGGGGCCAATCTCTGCTTTATATTTACGGAATGGCAGGAGTTGAAAGCGATCCCTCCGGAACGCTTCTCTTCCCTGATGCGCACCCCGCTGGTCTATGACGGCAGGAACCTTTATGATGTAAAGGCGATGCGTGATGCGGGCGTCGAATATTACAGTATTGGAAGATAAAGATATGGCGGAACGCTGCGGATGGTGGCCGAAAGTTATTTTTCCTGGCAGGGAACATTTACCTCCATTTTTCTGATGGCGTTACAGCCCGGGGTCTGGAAGATCGAATAATATCATTTTGGGGAGTCGTCCTGTTATTGGTGATTTTGGAGCAGCCGGCAAAAGAGGTTATCATTAAACGGCCCCCAAGGGAACCGGATATTTTCTGCAGTAATGATTGAGGAATGGCGTTATGGCGCCGCCGCTTATTTTGGGAAGCAAAAGGTTCGCTATGAGGATGAGGCAGAAACACGATAAAGAAAGATTGAAAATTTGCGCTGCGGGCGGAATGGAGAAAAGATGCTAAAGGGGAATGGGCTGGAAGAAAGGGAAGGGACGGTCCTGATCACGGGCGCCGCAGGATTCATCGGTTTTTATCTCGCAAAACGGCTATTGGAACGCGGGGTGGCGGTGACGGGCCTGGACAATATGAACGGATATTACGACGTAAGGCTGAAAGAGGAGCGGCTGCGCCAGCTTGCCGCCTTCCCGCAGTTTTCTTTTGAAAAAGCGGATATTTCCGATGCAGCCGCGCTCAAAAGGATCTTTCAGGCAGCGAAACCGGATCTGGTCGTCAATCTGGCGGCGCAGGCAGGCGTGCGGTATTCTATTACCAATCCGGATGCTTATATCTCCAGTAATATCGTGGGCTTCTATAATGTTCTGGAAGCCTGCCGGCACTCTACTGACGGCGGCGAAAAGGGCGTTTCCCATTTGCTGTATGCGTCCAGCTCTTCTGTTTACGGATCGAACAAAAAAGTGCCCTACAGCACAGAGGATCAGGTGGACCACCCGGTATCGCTGTATGCGGCCACCAAAAAATCCAATGAACTGATGGCCTACGCCTACAGTAAGCTGTATGGGATCCCGGTGACCGGGCTTCGCTTTTTCACAGTCTATGGGCCGCTGGGCCGTCCCGATATGGCGTATTTTGGTTTCACCGACAAAATGGTAAAAGGGGAGAAGGTTTCCCTGTTTAATTACGGGGATATGTTCCGGGATTTCACCTATGTGGACGATATCGTGACCGGCATTGTCAATGTGATGGCAAAAGCGCCCGGACCTGACGGGGACGGCGTGCGCTATAAGCTTTATAATATCGGAAACAGCAAGCCGGAAAGCCTCTTATACTTTGTGGAAACGCTGGAGGCGTGCCTGATGGAAGCGGGCGTGATTCATTCGCCTGCGCAGAAGGAATTTTTGCCTATGCAGCCGGGGGACGTCTACCAGACCTATGCGGATGTATCCGATCTGGAAAAGGATTTCGGGTTCAGGCCGCAGACTCCGCTGAAGGAAGGGCTGAGGCGGTTCGCGGAATGGTATGCGGCATTTTACGGTATGTAGACAGCGCAGCCGCCATGGGTACGATCAGGGTATCCTCAAAATGTGTAAGGAGAGAATGATAATGGTCTCAGTATGCAAACGCCTGATAAGTCGTTTTTCACGGGAAAATCTGTTTCTTGTTCTGGTAAGTGTGGTATCCGTTCTTGTGGTCTTTTCGCCCAATATACAGAAGGATATCGTGATCGGGTCTGATTCCCCCTTTCATCTGGCGCGGATCGAAACGCTGGCCCTTTCCCTGAGCCGCGGAGAGTTTCCCGTCAAGCTGCATGAGGAGCTTTGTTACGGCTTCGGGTACGGAGTGGGTTTTTTTTATCCCAATTGTTTCCTGTATATTCCCGCTGTCTTAATCAATCTGGGGCTGTCGCTGGAAATCGCGTACAAGCTGTTTGCGGGGCTGATCCAGGTGTGTATCTTTCTTGGAATGTTTTTTGCCGCCTGGAAGCTGACGCGGAATAAATATGCCGCTGTCGTCGCAGGCGTTTTATATCAGTGTTCGATCGCGGTATTGGAAAGCTTTTATACGCATTTTACCCTGGGCAGATCGACCGCCATGGTTTTTCTTCCGTTAGCCATTGTGGGGATTTACAGGATCGTACATGAAAATAAGGGCGAGGGGATGCTGATCCTGGGTTTTACGGGACTGGTTTACTCCCATGTGCTGACGTCCGTACTGGCGGTCACGATATGCGCCATGATCGCATTGATCTATCTTGGCGATTGGATCAAAAGCCGGGAAAAATGGACAAAACTGTTGCGGTCAGTTGCCGTCGTGCTGGTTTTGACGGCGGCGTTCTGGATCCCCCTGTTCGAGCAGTGGACGGCGCAGACTTACAGGGCTTCCCAGCCCTGGACCTATGTGGATGAAAATGTCATGCGGGTTTTCGACCTTTTCAGCGTTTCCGGCATAGGGGCCCCTTTGCTTTGCCTCGCCCTTTTTCTGGGACTTTGGATGATCGGACATCCACAGACAAAAACGGTGAAGGTGTTCTTTTTCTCTGGGGTCGGTTATCTGGCCCTTACGACGGTATTCCCGTTTTGGCATCTGATGCGGAATTCGTTGAGGTTTCTGCAGTTCCCTCAAAGGCTGTTTGTGATTGCGACGGTCGTGCTGATCCTTGCCATTGCGGCCTGGCTGGCCCAGTTTCATTTTAACCTGGAAAAGTGGCAGTTGATCGTCAGCGTCATACTGATCGTGAATCTGTATTTTGCCACGGATTTTATGAGCGAAAAGGTAAACAATTTGGAAGATTTCGGGAACCGTACCTTATACGAAGAGATCGCCGGGTTGGGTTCCGGGGAAGAATGGCTGCCCCTGCAGACGACGAGAGAGCTTCTGGTGGATCCGGATCTTGCACATGACGATAAAGGGAATCCCGTAGAGGGAGTTCATGAGAATGGAAAATATATTTTCCCGGCGGACGGTAATGCAACCTATTACGATGTTCCCCTTGTCTGGTATAAGGGTTTTGCGGCCAGGGCAGGCGGAGTGGATTTGACAATACAAAAAAATGAGCGGACCGGCCTTGTACGGGTACTGATGCCCCAGGGCGGTTCCGGAGGGGAAACGGTCACGATCTGGTATGAAGGGACGCGGCTTCAGACGGCGGCATACCTGATAACGTTTTGCGGAGGAGCTGTACTGGCAGCGGTGGTGCTGCTTGCACGGACGAAAAAAGGAAAGAAGGCCGGCGTCGGGCATAGGGAACCGCAGCGCGTAGGGAGTTGAAATGAGGATAAAAAAGGCGATTCAAAAGATAGATAACCGTAAAATCGCGGTGGGCGCAGCCTGTTTGTTCCTGTTGAGCATGCTGCCCATCTGGTATCTGGCCCGGTACGCGCGGCCCAGCGGCGATGATTACGGATATAGCGTCTATACGCACGCAGCCTGGCTGGAAACGCACTCTCTTATCGCGGTCTTTCGCGCTGGGATACAGACGGTGAAACAATATTATACTTACTGGAACGGAGACTGGTTCACCACCTTTTTGTTTTCCCTGATGCCGGAAGTGTTTCGGCCGTGGACCTTCTGGATCGTCCCGTTTATCATGACGGGCGCGCTGATCCTGGGGACCGGCGTTTTGCTGTATGAAATGTGCGTTTCCATCGCAGGGATGAAAAAGGAAGATTTTGTGATTCTGTCCTGTCTGATCCTGACGGCCAGCTTTCAATATATCCCGAGTACGGCGATCGGTATGTACTGGTATGTGGGGGCGACGCATTATATCATTCCCCACATGGCGGCGCTGCTGACACTGGTATTTTCCTGGCGTTTCTTTAAGGGCAAACGCTGGCGCTATCTTTTGGCCGCCTCTCTTGGGGCCTTTGTGGTAGGGGGAAGCAGTTATTTTTCTTCCCTGCTGCTTTTTATGCTGCTCCTTGTCCTGATCGCGCTCGGTACTCCCAGGAATAAAAAGGCGCTTTGGCTGTTTCTTCCGTTTCTGATCTGTCTGGCGGGATTCGTGATCCAGTGCAAGTCGCCGGGGAATGTGGCGCGGGGTGGGGAAAGCTTTGGCTTTCATATGGACTGGGCCCTGCAGACAATTTTAGAGTCTTTAAGACAGAGCGTAGTCACGGTCGGGGTCTGGATGCGCGAAAAGACGATGGTCTTTATCCTGCTGCTGCTTTTTGGCGCGTTTTCTTGGGATGCGCTGTTGGGCGTGCAGAGAGCATTTCATTTCCGCTTTCCGCTGTTGTTTCTGGCGCTGATGTACGGTTGTTACAGCGCGCAGTTTTCGCCCGCCATCTACGCGGCCGTAGACGTCTCCCTTGGGCCTGCGACGATGGAGTACCTTACTTTTTTGCTTACGGCAGCCGCTTCTGTCGTCTATGTGGAAGGCTGGGCTATCGACAGGCTGAGGGAAAAAGGAAAAGCGGTTGGCGCTGGCGGAAAATATCGGATGTGCTTTTTATTTCCGGTTCTTGGGATCTGTCTTGTGCTGACGTGCCTGAATCCCGGCTGGATAGGGAAAAGCGTGGACAGAAGGGCAATAGAATATGTGGTCAGCGGCCAGGCGGAGGATTTCAGGGAACAGATCGCTTCCCAGATGGAGATTCTTCTGGATGATTCGATTAAGGAGGCGTATCTGGTGCCGATCAATAATGAGCAGGGGCCTTTGATGCATATGCCGGTGACTTCCGATGAAGAGGCGTTTACCAACCGCGTCGTAAGGGATTTCTATCAAAAGGACAGGGTTGTGGTAAATGTAGAAAAAATGCAGGAGAAAACAAAATGATAGAAAAAGAAGTGGATCATGGATGTTGTAAGTTTATTACTCGAGTGCTGATAATTCTAGTGGCAGGAATTTTTATTGCGGTTCTTCTAATGACAGCCGTATATTTTATTCCTACGAGTCGGATGGAAGAAAATGTGCGTCGCTCTATTGACATTTTTTATAAAGAAGGCGTTTATCCGCAGCAGGTTGCAGGCTATAAATCATTTCAGTTGGATAATGAGACGGATGCAATTATGCTTTTGGGGGCGATTTACGATGGAAAGGAATTGTCCCCGCTGAAACAGGCGATGCGAGTTGCAAGGGTAAATATTAAGGACGAAAATTCCGGAGCTGCAACTTTGGTAAGAACAATTTGGGAAAATGAAGAAGCAGATGGAGAGTCAACTTATACGAGATACTGGCATGGTTATATGCTGTGGTTAAAGCCACTGCTATTTTTTTTAGATTATGCAGATATTCGTGTTTTGAATTTTGCAGTTCAGATCGTTTTGTTGCTAGTACTCGTACAGAAACTGGTAGAGCAGGGAATGAAAAAATATCTGTTGCCCATAGGAATGGCTCTTATTGCAGTCAATCCAGTCGCAACTGCGATGTCCCTGCAATTTTCCTGTATATATTTTCTTATATTGATTGGGATGATATTAATTTTAAAATACAATCAAAAATGGGATAAAGGACATTGTTATCCATATGTGTTTCTAATCTTGGGTATAGTGACTAATTTCTTTGATTTTTTGACGTATCCTATGGCTGCATTATGTATGCCGCTTATATTACTGCTTTTGTTGAAAAGCGACGGGCTGCGTCAGAGAATGTGGATAACCATAGAGTATTGCTTTTGTTTTGTCGTAGGGTATGGTGGGATGTGGTTGGGAAAATGGTTGGTATCCAGTATTATTCTAAATGAGAACATTTTACTAAATGCTTTTAGTCAAATAACTGTACACTCTGGGAATGCGGTAGTAAATGGAGAACATCTGTCTCGATGGGATGTGGTGTGGAAAAATTTATGCGTTTTAGCCCGTTGGCCGTATATCTTGGTTTATGGAATTGTGGGGGGGGGTATATTTGCAGAGGCGGTTTGTGCGGAAAGAAAATTAAGGATAATTTTAAAAATATAATTCCAATTTTATTTACAATGTTGATTCCGGTAGTATGGCTATTTTTTACTTCCTCTCATGCGGCTTGGTGTTACTGGTATACTTATAGGGCGTATATGGCAAGTATTTTTGGCTTTTTTTGTAACTTAGTCTTATTGTTCAGCCCAGGGAAAGAAAAATATGAGTTTTGAACGGTGCGTTTCACTCTTGAATCTGTCGGCCGCATCGGATAGAATAGACCATAAGGAAGGGCGCAGGAGAAGGCGCCGCGCCTGCGATGGAGGAGAGGTTCATGAAAACCACGGTATTATATCTGGTCGTGCCCTGTTACAACGAGGAAGAGGTGCTAATGACCTCCGCGGCCAGGCTCAAAGATAAAATGCAGCGCCTGATGCGGGCGGAAAAGATATCGGAGGAGAGCCGTGTGATGTTTGTCAATGACGGCAGCCGTGACCGGACCTGGAAGCTCATCTATGATCTGACGCAACAGGACGAACTTTTTGCGGGGCTGAGCTTTTCCCGCAATTTCGGGCATCAGAGCGCTATCCTGGCGGGAATGCTGGCGTCCCGGGAACGGGCCGACGCGGTGGTCACCATCGACGCGGATCTGCAGCAGGATATCGAGGCGCTGGACAAGTTTATAGAATGCTATGACAACGGATGCGATATCGTATACGGGATTCGGAATGACAGGGATACGGATGGGTTTTTCAAGAAGACGACGGCGGGGATCTTTTATAAGCTGATGCATCTGCTGGGCTGCAGGACGATCACCAACCATGCGGACTACCGGCTGCTTTCCAAAAAGGCGCTGGACGCGTTGGCCCAGTTTAAGGAGGTCAACCTGTTTTTGCGGGGGCTGATCCCGACCATGGGCTTTTCCTCCGACGTCGTTTATTTCGATGTGAAGGAGCGGGAGGCCGGGCAGTCCAAATATACGCTGCGCAAGATGGTGGCGCTGGCAGTGGACGGCATTACCTCCATGAGTACGAGGCCGCTGCAGATCATTACGGGGGTCGGTTTCTTTACTTTCCTCGTCAGCTTAGGGATTTTTATCTCCAGCATTGTGGATTGGGCCCGCGGCAGAGTGGTGGCGGGCTGGACGACGATCGTGGCCATGATCTGTCTGATCGGCGGGATGATGATGATCTCCCAGGGCATTATCGGCACATATCTGGGCAAGATGTATCTGGAGACGAAGGGAAGGCCCCGTTACATTGTGGACGCCATGATCCTGCATGGCGCTGCGCGGACGGATGGGACAAAGCGGCCGGAGGAGGCAGCAGGAGCCAGGGAATCCCAAACCGGCCGGGAGGACAGCGATGGGCAGGGTTGAGATTCACGCGGACGATTTTGGGGAATCTATACATGCGTCAAGGGATATCCTGGACTGCATCCGGGCGGGGAAGCTGGACAGCATCAGCGTGTTGTCCAATATGAGTTGTTTTGAAAAATGCGTAGGGCTGTACCGGGAGGCGCAGGCGGATTTTCCCAGGCCGGTAAAGCTTTCGGTACATCTCAACCTCATGGAGGGCAGCAGTCTTTCCGATGCAAAAAAGTTGCCGGATCTGACCGACAGCCAGGGGCATTTTGCGGTTTCCTGGGGGAAGCTTTTTGTAAGGTCCCACTTACCGGGCAGCAGCGGATTAAAAGAGCAGCTTAAACGGGAGATCCGGGCCCAGATCGGCGCCGTGCGCAGGGCGTTTCCGGAGATCAGGCGCCTGCGGATCGACAGCCATCAGCATACGCATATGATCCCCATCGTAAACCGGGCGGTCTGGGAGGTGCTTCGGGAAGAGGGATGGGAGGCAGAGTATGTCCGGGACGCAGCGGAGCCGCTGCTTCCTTTTTTGAAAAAACCGTCCCTTTATGGGACTTACCGGCCGGTAAACCTGGTGAAAAACGGGATTTTAAATTATTGCTCCCTGCGGATGCAAAAGCAGCTTCGCCGGGAGAAGATGGCGCCCATGTATTTATGGGGCCTTTTGATGAGCGGACGTATGGACGAACGGCGGGTACGCATCCTGCTGCCGGAAATGGAGCGGTACGCACAGCGCCGTGGGCGGGATTTGGAGATCCTGTTTCATCCGGGGCAGGTTCAGAAAGAGGAGATCACGCCGGAATTCAGCCAGAAAGAGGCCATCGCCTTTCACGTCTCTGAGGATCGCAGGACGGAGAAAGCGGCCGTGATGGGGCTGTGAGGCAAATCGTTTATCGTTTTTTGGGATCGGAGGAGATCGGGGGGCCTATGGATAAAATAGCGGTGCTGATACCCTGTTATAACGAGGAAAAAACCATCCGTAAGGTGGTGGAGGATGCAAAAAGGGCGCTGCCGGAGGCCGTGGTCTATGTGTATGACAATAATTCCACAGACGACACCGCCCGGATCGCCCGTCAGGCGGGGGCCGTCGTGCGCAGGGAATATCAGCAGGGCAAGGGGAACGTCATACGCCGGATGTTTCAGCAGATCGACGCCGCCTGCTATATCATGGTGGACGGGGACGATACCTATCCGATGGAAAGCGCGCCGGAAATGGCAGAGCTGGTGCTGCGCCACAATGCGGATATGGTGGTGGGGGACAGGCTTTCTTCCACCTATTTTGAAGAGAACAAGCGCCCTTTTCATAACCTGGGCAACAGCATGGTGCGCGCATCCATTAACCGGCTCTTCGGATCGGATATCCGGGATATCATGACCGGTTTCAGGGCCTTTTCCTATCGCTTTGCCAAAACCTTTCCGGTGCTGTCCAAGGGATTTGAGATCGAAACGGAAATGACCATCCATGCGGTCTATAATAATCTGCAGGTAGAGAATGTGGTGATCGCCTACCGGGACCGCCCGGAAGGAAGCCAGTCAAAGCTCAACACCTATTCCGATGGCTTGAAGGTGTTGCGGATGATCTTTAGGATGTTCCGCCAGTACCGGCCCTTTGCCTTTTTCGGCATCCTGGCCCTTTTGCTTATGCTGACGGCGGTGGGATTTTTCATCCCGATCGGGATAGAGTATCTCGAGACGGGGCTTGTCCCCAAGTTCCCTACGCTGATCGTCTGCGGATTTGCGGCGTTGGCGGCGATTCAGTCCCTGTTTGCCGGGCTGATCCTGCACAACCTTGGCATGAAGGACCGGCGGGATTTTGAATTCCGTCTGCAGATCGTGGAAGCCGCCTGCAGGCGGCCGGACGAACGCCCATCGGAGGAAAAACTGTAAGCGGGAGAGAGGGAAAGGTATGCAAAAAGAACTGGAATATCCCTTTGACAGCGAATATATCCTGAAAAAATCAAAGAGCATCAAACAGCGGCTGCTGGCGGATACGGCTGCCCGGACGCCCAAAAAGATCGCGGTGCTGGGCGGTTCCACCACCCACGACATCGTGCGCATCCTGGAACTGTTTTTGCTGGACCGGGGTATCGCCCCTGTTTTTTATGAATCGGAATACGGGCAGTACTGGGAAGATGCCATGTTCGGCAATAAGGAGCTGGACGCTTTCGGGCCGGATGTGATCTTCGTGCATACCAGCCTGCGCAATATCCGTACCTTCCCGGCCCCTGGCGATTCCGGGGAGCGGGTGGAACGGCTTCTGGAGGCAGAATACGGCAGGTTTGAGACGATGTGGGAAAAGCTGGCGCAGACCTGGCATTGCCCCATCATCCAGAACAATTTTGAATATCCTTATTTTCGGCTTCTGGGCAATCAGGACGGGGCCCAGATCAGTGGCAGGACGTATTTTGTCAGCGAGTTAAACCGGAAGTTCGCCTGCTATGCCAGGGAACATGACAGCTTTTTCATCAATGATATCAATTACCAGTCGGCGGTTTACGGACTGGACGAATGGTCTGCGCCCTTTTACTGGCACATGTATAAATACGCCCTCTGTTTAAAGGCGATCCCCTGGATGGCCCATAATCTGGCCAATATCATTAAATCGATCTTTGGGAAAAATAAAAAATCGCTGGTGCTGGATCTGGACAATACGCTCTGGGGAGGGATTGTGGGCGACGACGGGCCGGAGAATCTGGAGATCGGCCAGGAGACGAACATGGGGCAGGTATATGCAGAGTTTCAGTCCTATGTAAAGCTGTTGAAGGACTGCGGCGTGATCCTGAACGTGGCTTCCAAAAACGAGGAACAAAACGCGCTGGCGGGGCTCAATCATCCGGCGGGGATCCTGAGGCCGGAGGATTTTCTGCTGATCTGCGCCAACTGGGAACCCAAAAGCAGCAATCTTTTAAATATCGCGGCTCAGATGAACATTCTGCCGGACAGCCTGGTGTTTGCAGACGACAATCCAGCGGAACGGGAGATCGTGCGCTGTCAGGCGCCGGAGGTGACGGCCCCCGAGATCGGCAGGCCCGAGGATTATATCCGCGTACTGGATCGGGGCGGGTATTTTGAGGTGACCGCCCTTTCGGAGGACGACCGCAGGCGCAGCCAGATGTATCAGGCCAATCTGGAACGCAGCCGGCAGCAGGCTTCTTTTGCAGATTATGGAGAGTATCTTCTTTCCTTGCAGATGAAGGCGAGGATCCGTCCCTTTGAACCGGTCTATATGGCCCGGATCGCCCAACTGACCAATAAGAGCAACCAGTTCAATCTGACCACCAGACGTTTTACCCAGGCCCAGATCGAAGAGATGGCGGCGGATGCAGGCCGTATTACCCTGTATGGGAAGCTCGAAGATAAATTTGGCGACAACGGCGTGGTGTCCGTGGTCATCGGGCGCGTGGAGGGATGCTGTGCGCATATCGAGCTGTGGCTGATGAGCTGCCGCGTGCTGAAAAGGGACATGGAGTTTGCCATGATGGACGCTTTTGTCCAGCGCTGTCAGGCGGCAGGCGTTACGACGGTTTTCGGCTATTATTATCCCACGGCCAAGAACGGGATGGTGCGGGATTTTTACTCCCTGCAGGGATTTGAAAAGGTTTCTGAGGATGCAGAGGGGAACGCGGTCTGGAAATATGAGATCCCGGTCCCTTATGGGAAGAAGAACCATGTGATCGAAGTGGAGGGGCAGGATGCTCTTTAATTCCTATATTTTCATTTTGCTCTTCCTGCCTCTGTGCGTGGACGGTTTTTATACGTTGGAACGCGACTGGCGGCATGAACGGGATCTGCCGTACCGGGCCGGGAGGGCGAAGCTTTGGCTGGTGGCCTTTTCCCTCTGGTTTTACGGCTATTTTGACCTGGGTTATCTGGCGATCATGCTATGCAGTATCGGTTTTAATTATCTGATCTGCCGCCTTCTGTACCGGGCCCGCGACCTGCGTTCTGCCGGGGAAGGGGAGCGGGTTTTTTCCTGCCGCCCGCTGGTCGGCGTCGGCGTGACGGGCAATCTGGCCCTGCTATTTTATTTTAAATATTACGATTTCTTTGTCGAGAATGTCAACGCGTTGTTTGGCTCCCATCTGGCGCTGCGGCACGTTTTGCTGCCGCTGGGCATCAGCTTTTTCACCTTTCAGCAGATCGGGTTTCTTGTGGACGTGTACCGGGGGGAAGCGGATCTGACGGAGGGCGGCAGAGCGCCGGGGCTTTTGGAATATATGCTGTTTGTTTCTTTTTTTCCACAGCTGGTCGCCGGCCCTATCGTCAGCTTCCGGGAGATGGCGCCGCAGTTTCGCAGGATCGGCAGGCGGACGTTTTCCTGGGAGACGTTTCTTAGCGGTATCGTGCTGTTCGGCCTGGGGCTGGGCAAGAAAGTGCTGCTGGCGGATACCTTCGGACAGGCTGTGGACTATGGCTATGGGAATATCCCCTCTTTAAACGGGACGGACGCAGCGCTGGTGATCCTGTTTTACGCCCTGCAGCTGTATTTCGATTTTTCCGGCTACTGTGATATGGCCCGGGGGGTTGGAAAGATGCTTGGGTTTGAACTTCCAATCAATTTTGAATCTCCCTACCGGTCCGCCAATCTTGTGGAGTTCTGGAAGCGCTGGCATATGACGCTGAACCGTTTCCTGACCCGGTACGTTTATATCCCCCTGGGGGGCAGCCGCAGAGGGGAAGGGCGGATGTATCTCAACCTGCTGCTGGTGTTTTTGATCAGCGGCCTGTGGCATGGCGCGGGCTGGAATTTCATCGTCTGGGGACTGCTGCACGGCGCCCTTTACGCGCTCACCAGGCTGTGGCAGCGCCGGAGAGGAGCCGGTATCGCGGCTGGGGAAAACAGCTTGTCCGGGACAGGGCGGGCGATGCGCGCCGCCGGTACGGCGGCCACGTTTTTATTCGTCTGCTGCGCCTGGGTCTTTTTCAGGGCAGAGCGGCTGGGCGAGGCGTTTTCCCTGTTTGAAAGGCTGGTATCTGGAGGGATCGGGCTGCCTTCCGCTTCGTTATGCGGCGTTTTTAACCTGAAAGAATTCTGGTATGTGATCAAGCTGCTGCATCTGGATTTGCTGCCCGGCAGTACCTCTTATCTGTGCGCTGTTTTCACGCTGGTTTCTCTGGGGATCGTGTTTTTGCTTCCAAACGCCGGACAACTGGCGCAGCGCTTTCGCCCCCGCGTCTTCAATATGGTGGCGCTGGCGTTGTTGTATGTCTGGTGCATCCTGTCCCTGTCCGGGGTGAGTACGTTCCTTTATTTTAATTTCTGATCGATGGGGGTTGGCCTGCAGGCCGCATGAAAAGGAGTTTTATGAATCGCTGTCAGAAGTGGTTTGCCGGATTCCTGGCTCTTATGCTGGGCGTTTTGGCCCTGGCTGGCGCCCTGGTGATCTGGGTGGATCCGTTTTTTCAATATCATAAGCCGCTGCCCTGGTTTCCGTATCTGGTGGACAATCAGGTCAACCAGAACCCGGGACTGGCAAAGAACATGGAATATGACGCCGTGCTTTTGGGCTCTTCCATGACGACCAGTTTCAATACGGACTGGTTTGAAGAAGTACTGGGTTTCAAAACGCAGAAGCTGTCCTATAACGGTTCCTACCCCAAGGATCTGGCCAACATCATGGATCTGGTCTTTGAGGCGAAGCAGGACAGGGTAAAGGCGGTCTTTATGGCGGTGGACGAGAGAACCTTTTCCGCAGACCCGGAGGAAACCAAATATCCGGTCACGCCCTATCTGTATGACCATAAGCTGTATAACGATGTGCAATATCTGTTCAATAAGGATGTGATCCTGGATTACATCCTGAGGCCCCTGGCCGATCCCAAGGACAAATCGGACTGGTCCCAGCTCTATCGGCCCATGTTGGAAGAGGAAAATTATTCCAAGGCCAGCGTGCTGATGTATTATGAACCCGCCCCCCAAAAACAGGAGCCTCTGCCCGAACAGTATTTCGTGGAGGCGGTGGAGAAAAATATGGACGTAAATATCTGTCCGTATATCGAGGCCCATCCGGAAACGGAATTTTATATTTTCTTTCCGCCCTATAGCATCCTGTATTGGAACGATGTGACCCGCGCCCGGGAGCTGGACGCCGTGACGCGCAGGATGCTCTGTATGGCGCAGCGGCTGACGGAATATGAGAATGTGCGCCTGTTCAGCTTTATGGAAGAGGAACAGATCGTCTGCAACCTGAACAATTATGCGGATTATATCCATTATCATAAAGATATCTGCCGCTATATTACGGACTGTTTTGACTCCGGCGCCTGTGAACTGGAGCGGGAGGATCTGGAAGACTATTTCACCGCGCTGAAAAAAATGGCGGCGGAGTACGATTATGAAGCCATTTGGGACGACTGGTACGATGCCGGGCCGCGTTTTTACAAAGGGAAGGGGTGAGGAGCTATGATCCAAAAGGTGCTGGGCCTTTTCTTTGTATTCATGTTGGCGCCCTGCGGTATCGGCCTTCTGTTTACGGCAGGTATGGGAGAGCGGGGGCGCAGTCCGGTCAGATTGTATCTGTCGGGGTTTTTGACGGAACTGGCCGTTTTTCAGCTCATTGCAGTTCCCATTATGATCCGGGAACCTTTCGGTATGGACGCGTTGGTGATCGTAGTGACCCTGGTTCTGGCGCTGCTGATGGCGGCAGGCGGATTTACCGCCTTTGCCCGCATAAAAAAGAGGGGCACAAAAGCTGCCGCAGCGTTATCCGTTAAAACTTGTGCCGGGCGGATCAGGGAACTGACCTGGGAATGCCGCCTTTTTTGGCTGATCGCCCTGGCCGTTATCGGCTTTCAGGTAGTCATGTCTTATCTTTACGCTTCCTTTGACGGCGACGATGCCTATTATGTGGTGCAGTCGGTCCTGGCGGATCAGACCGGCGTCCTCGACCGGATCCGTCCGTATACGGGGCTTTCCACGGATCTGGACCTCCGCCATGCCCTGGCGGCCCTGCCGCTGTGGATCGCCTATGTGTCGCGTATGACCGGCATTCATGCCGCCATCGTAGCGCATACGCTGCTGCCGCTTGTGCTGATCCCGCTGACTTACGCCGGTTATCTCGAGATCGGCGGGAAGCTGTTTGCGCCCGGGGACGTCAGACTGCCGGTCTTTCTGGCCCTGGCAGGGATCGCCCAGATCTTTGGCAACATTTCCATCTACACCAATGCGACGTTCTTTTTGATGCGTACCTGGCAGGGCAAATCCATCCTGGCCAATCTGGTGCTTCTGGTGATCCTGTGGCTGCTTTTGGAGATCCTGGATGAAAATAACAAAGGGACTGCCGGCGGCTTCTGGGCGCTCCTTATCGTGGTCAACATCGCATCCGCCATGATGACCAGCATGGGCACGTTTCTGGCGGCGATGTTTACCGGGATCGCCGGGATCGTGGCCGCCTGCCGACAACGCAGTATAAAACTGCTGTTTTGCTTCGGCCTGTGTTGTCTGCCAAACCTGGTCTATCTGGTGCTGCTTTTGCTGTTGGCGTAGGAGGCGCGGCCGGTGATGTTGGAAATTTTGAGAATTTTCAGAGAATATTGCGGAAGCGGATGGTATCCGGTACTGTTTTTGATCGCGCTGGTTTATTTGCTGGTTACGGAGAAAGACAGGAAGGTGCGCATCGTGCTGTTGGAGACTTCGGCTGTCATTGTTGTTTTGTTTTTCCTGCCGCCCTTTAAAATGCTGATGGATTTTCTGGATGAGGGGACTTATTACCGGGTGTTGTGGCTGCTGCCCATGACGGTGGTAACGGTATATGCGGGGGTGAAGCTGGTCGGCAGGCATATCCGCCTTGGGTTTGCCGCGCTGGCGCTTCTGCTTATGCTGACGGGACAGTATGTTTACGGGAACGTGAATATTTCCAGGGCGCAGAACCGTTACCATATCCCGAATGTGGTGATCGCCATCTGCAACGAGATGATGCCGGCAGAGGACGAGGAGCGGGTATGGGCCGTCTTTCCGGACGAACTGATCCATTATGTGCGCCAATACTCCTCTAAGATCCAGATGCCCTATGGGCGTGAGATGCTGGTACCGGAGTGGGGATGGAACTGGGATACCCATCCGATCTATCGGGTCATGCGGGAGCAGCCGGTGGATTTGGACGCGCTGGCGCCGCTTTTGACCGAATATACCTGTCAATATCTGGTTCTGAACCGGGCCGTGCCCGTATCAGGCAGTCCGGAGGAAAACGGGCTGGTGAGGATCGCCCAGATCGAGGCCTACGATGTATACCGCAACGAGGCCGTGGAGATCTTCAAAAAGCAGGCTGATTAACGTTTGAAAATATCCGCGAAGCGGGCCGCCACCTTCTGGCGGCCTTTTTGGTTCAGATGGAAACCGTCCGTCAGGCAATCCGTATCCTCCATGCTGACCGCGCCGTAGTAGTTGTCGATGAAGGTAATGCCGTTGCTGCGGCAGGCCTCCAGATACCAGTTGATATAGTCCGCCAGGGTGCCGTTGCCCAGGTCGTCCAGATCGGCGTCTATGAGGGCGCCGTTTTCATCCGTATAAGTCCCGTATGTGGGGCAGAGCAGATAGAGCCGGATATACGGATAGGTGTCCTGCATCAGTTGGATGGAGGCGCTGAGGGCGCCGAAGCAGGTGTTCAGGTTTTTCAGGTTATTTTCGTCATAGACGATGCGGCCGTCTTTATAATCCTGCAGGTCGTAAAACAGCACCAGGGCGTCCACTTTCTCCATGTCCGTTTCCTTTAAAGTCTGCAGGGCGGCCGACGCCGCTTCGGAACCCATCATGGGAACGATGACGTCCATCAGTTCGAAATTCTGGTTGCACAGGGCGGCGACGATCCAGTAAAGGCTTACGCCGTCCAGGGGGTACTGGTTTTCAAATTCCGGGTTTTTCATGGAGATGGTGCTGCCGGGGAAGGCCGCGTTTAAAATGGTAGCGCCGGTGGCCTTTTCCATCAGGGCGGCAAGGCCGTCTTCACCGCGCTCATCGCTGAGAGGATCGTTGCCCAGAGCCAGTATGGTCGTCACGCCGTCGTCCGTCCGCCCTTTGAGTACCTCCGGATCCAGGGGCTGCACATAGTCCAGCAGTTCCGTATCGAATTCGGCGTTGTGTTCGTTGGGATCATAGTCGGATTTTTTTCCGATGTTCCAGACCAGCAGGCGGATTACGGTCAGGACAAAAAGCAGGGCTGCCACAGCAAAGAAGATCGTGTGTTTGCTGACGGCCTTCTTCCTGCGCCTGCGGGAAGAGGCCTTATGGGCGCTCTTTTTCCTTTTCCCGGAACGGGATTTTTTGGCGGAATGGGTTTGGCCCGTTTTCTTTGTCCGCCCGTTATATTCGTCGTTTTCTTCCTGTTTTGGATCGAACCATTCTTCCTCAGTCGGTTTCATACTGCTCCTATCCGGCTCCCTTTGGGAAGCTGTCTTTTTTCCTATCTTATCATTCCGCCGGGGCAGTGTCCAGAAAAACGCCGGGAATTAAGAAAATCTACAGAATTTTCCGGTTTCCAATTGTTGGCGCAGGTGGTATAATGCCGTTAGGTATTCTGCCGCGCCGGTTCGCGGCCCGATGAAAACGGGAAGGCTTCCGAAGCGGACCGGGCGCATGCAGCATAGTTTTGCAGGAGAGGCCGCCGCCATGAGAAATGTGAAAATGCGGGATATCTTCCGGCTGCAGGCCGTAGTCGTCCTCTATACGTTTGCCGCCGTCATCGGCAAGTTCGCCGCCCAACAGACGGGAACAGCCTTTTTCCTCCTTTATGGGGCAGAGATCGGCGTCCTGGGGCTGTACGCCATTTTCTGGCAGCAGATGATCAAGCGGTTTGAGCTGTCCGTGGCCTACGCCAACCGGGCGGCAGCGCTGCTGTGGTCCCTGATCTGGGCCGTATTCATTTTCGGCGAACGGGTAACGTTTAAAAAACTGTTTGGCGTCGCCCTCGTTATCGCCGGAACTTTTGTGATCAACGGAGGGAAGGAGGGCGCGTCCGATGCCTGATCTGCATTACCTCTTTCTGATCGCTTCCGTGCTGGTGGCCTCCTGTTCCCAGCTCCTTTTAAAAAAGGGTGCCATGGGCCGGTACGATTCCCTTTGGAAGGAGTATTTAAACGGCTGGGTGATCTGCGGTTACCTGCTGTTGTTTGGCTCCGTGTTCCTGACGATACAGGGGCTTAAGGGGCTGGATTATCTGAACGCGCCGGTCGTGGAATCTTTGGGATATGTGCTGGTGCCCCTGCTTTGTGCCGCCGTATTCGGCGAAAAGCTGACGCGGCGCAAATTATTGGGAATAGGCTGCATAGTGGCCGGAATGATAGTTTTCTATATTTGACGCAGGGATCTGCAACCACTTGGCGTGTTCATACGTCTTTTTGGAGGAGGCGGAAAGCAGGAGGAGTTCTTTGGGGTTCGCGCAGTGTTCCCGCAGCGTTTTGCGCTCCTCTTTATCCAGATTGACATATTTCATATAAGAGATCTTCAGTTCCGTCAGATGGCCCTTGCAGCGGGGGCAGTAGTTTTTATGCCCGTTTAGGATATGGATGCGTTGACAGTATTTGCAATAGTGTATGTACATCATGGGAATGCGCTCCTTTCTTACACAACCCCGGAGGTTTTCCGGCGTCAGGATTTTTTGTTTGCCGGTGCCGACTTGTGTTCGTTGTGAGATAATTGTGTCATGAAACCATGAATCCTGCAAGAAAAAGCGTTCGACAAAATCCGCGCCTGTTTGATAGGGCAGACAGAGAAGTTTGGAGGAAAAGCGTTGAAAAAAGAGCAGGGGAAATCCCCAAAAGCGGTGAAAAAAAAGGAAATCTCCGCCAAAAACACGCAAAAAGGCGTTTCGGAAAAGAAAAAAAAGAACCGGCTTGTGGTGGAGGATTTTGACCGCAGGGACGACAAGGCCCCGCAAAAGGGGTCGAAATCCGCGTCCGAAGAATATGGCGGGCAGATGCCGTCCAAACCCGTAACCGTCGGATCGGAAACGCTGGAAATGCTGGATCTGGAAGACTGGCTGCCAAAAGACGCTCCACAGCAGTCCGACCGCGCTGCGAAGAAGATCTCTTCGGAAAAAAAGGCGGCGCGCGAAAAGGACAGACAGAAGAAGGGGAATAAGGCGGATCAGGAGGAAGGCTTCCTGGATTTCGTGCCCCGGAGGATGACGAAAACGGCTGCGGCTCCCGCCAAAAAAGCGAAGGCGGAGGCAGCCGCGCCCGAAAAGAAGCCCAAGGCGCAACCAGCCGTTTCCGGCAAAAAGCCGAAGGGCGAGGCGGACAAAGCGGCTCCCGCCCGAAAGGGCGGATCCGGCGGCAAAACGAAGCAGCATACCTCACGGCTGAAGGAGTTTAACGCCATGGACGCGGTGATCGCGGTGACCGGCGTGGTCGTGCTGCTGGTCGCCGTACTCACCGTGGGCATCTATTCCAGCGCCCGGACTGTGGAAGGCCAGGTGGCCGCCATGGCGGAAGTCGGGGAAAAAATGGAGGCGATCGGCATTGCCGGCGACAGCGTTTTTACCGCAGTGGCAGACGCCAGGACCGCGGCGTTGGAAGCGGCCCGGATAGAGGTGCCCGCGCAGGAGGAAAGCCGTCAGGAGGAGTATCAGGAGAAAGAGCTGACGGTAGCGGTGGATGTGGGGTTAAAACTGACTTCCGTACAGAAGGACTTAAAGATCAAGCTCACCAATAAATCTTCCGGCAAGCTCATCGGCAACCACGCTTTTTCCGTGGAGATCAAAGGGCCGGAAAGCATGAACAAGACCGATGAGGATAAAGACGGCATTATTTACATAAGCAGCATTACGCCGGGCGAATACACCGTAACGGTCACGGCTCCGGATCAGATCGACGGCAGCCGCGCCGCAGGCGTGTCCAGCGTGGTGACGGTAAAGGATAAGATCGAATATAAAAAGATCGACGTGGCGGACGAGGTGAAGTCCGAGGCAGAGGTCAATACCGCCAGGGAGGACACGGAGGTTAAGGCCCAGGTGGAATCCGTCAATACGGATACCGTGGAATGGACGACGTCGACGACGACCCCCGTGGAAGGGGCGGGAGACGACGTTTCTTATGAAGAAGTGCCGAAGTCGGAAATCCCGGAGCCAGGGACGGTGGCGTTTCTGAAAGGCATTGTGGAGCCGGATGTCCCGGCCGCTTCGCAGGCGGCAGTTTTTTCTGCTTTCCCGGCGGGCGTCTATTTTTCGCAGACGACAGTGTCAGGGGAGACGCAGCAGGAAACCCAGTCCCTTTCCGAATCCCCGGCGGAAACGCAGCAGCCTTCCGAGGCGCCGTCGGAGTCCCAGACGGAATCCCTGCAGTCCTCGGAATCCCAGACGGAGCCGTCGCAGCCTTCCGAGGCCCAGACAGAATCTTCACAGACCTCTGAGTCCCAGACGGAGACGCAGCGGGAGGAAACGCAGCAGGAGAGCCAGACGACAGAGACGCAGCCTGTAGAGACAAAAACGGAGGAAACGCAGACGGCGGAGGATTCGGACGTCAGGATCTCTCTGGAGGCGCCGGGAAGTATCCGGGTCGGGGAAGAAAAACAGCTCAAAGCCGTGTTGGAGGGAAATTATGATGAGGATTCGCTAGAGTGGAGCGTATCCTACGACGGCCTGCTCGCGTCCATCGATGCAAAGAGCGGCAGGGTTAAGGGACTGGCCGTGGGCCAGGTGGTCGTGACGGTCAAGGTGAAGAGTAAAGACGGTCAAAAGACTGCTTCGGCCACCGGGGAACTGAATATGACCGCCGGAGAGGAAGGGTTTAGGCTGGATCCTGTCAATGTCACCGTCAGGGTCGGCGCCCAGCAGACGATCAGCGTGGCGGTCAATACGCAGGAGGATAAAGCCGTGGACTGGTCCGTTTCAGACGGGGAGATCCTTCGGATTGTAGAATCCGGGGACGATCGTTGCGTCGTGGAAGCGGTGAAGGCCGGCAGCGCCACCGTGACGGCTGTCAGCAGGGCAGATCAGGACAAAAAGGCATATTGTGAGATCAAAGCAGCGGAAACGGACGGTTCCGCTCCGTTAAAGGATAAGGACGGCAACCAGCTTTATTACCGGGAGAACGGGGAATACAAGCCGGCAACGGCGGCAGATTACTATAAATACGCCCAGTTTTTCCGCCGGAAAAGCAATGGCCAGTATCGCTATACCGGCTGGCAGAATATCGACGGGAAGCGGTATTACTTCGATAAGAACGGCGTCCCGGTGACCGGTGAGCAGGTCATCCAGGGGATGAAATATGTGTTCAATGCCGATGGCAGCCTGCAGGTCAACGGCATTATGGGAATTGACGTTTCCAAGCATAACGGGAATATCGACTGGAATGCGGTCAAAAACGCCGGGGTAAATTTCGTGATCATCCGCTGCGGGTATCGGGGTTCCGCTACCGGCGTACTGGTGGAGGACCAGAGATTCAAGAGCAATATCCAGGGGGCGGCGGCGGCCGGCCTCAAGGTGGGGATTTACTTTTTCAGCCAGGCGGTGAATGAGATCGAAGCGGTGGAAGAGGCGTCCATGACCATTGACCTGATCCGCAGGTACAGCATTACCTATCCGGTCTATATGGATGTGGAAGAGGCCAACGGGCGGGCGGACAAGCTGGACGCGGCCGCCAGAACCAGGGTGATCCGGGCCTTTTGCGAAACGGTCCGCGCAAGCGGCTATACGGCGGGGGTTTATGCCAGCAAATCCTGGCTCGCTGAGGAGATGAACGCCGGGGAGCTTTCCAATTATAAGATCTGGCTGGCCCAGTATGCGGCGACGCCCTCTTACGGCGGACGTTACGAGATGTGGCAGTATTCCCGGAGAGGGCAGATATCGGGCATCCCGGAGAAGGTCGATCTCAATATCAGTTAAATGAGTTATTGATCGATGCCGGCGCAGGTTCCTGCGCCGGTAAATCATGCTCCCCCAATCTTTCACACTTTTTCCTGTTTGTGGTTGGAAAAGGGGAAAAAATGTGATACACTAATACATAATATCATGCAGGAGGAAACGGACCCAATGAGGACTTATCTCGTGACGGGAGGGGCCGGATTTATCGGTTCCAATTATATTCATTATATGTTTCGCAAATACGGAGAGGCCATCCGCATCATCAACGTGGATGTCCTGACCTATGCGGGCAACCTGGAAAATCTGAAGGATATCGAGAATCTGCCGAATTACACGTTTATCCGGGCGGATATCAGCGACAAAGAAGCGATCGCAAAGATCTTTGCGGAGAACGAGATCGACCGGGTGGTGCATTTTGCAGCGGAGAGCCATGTGGACAGGAGCATCCGCACGCCGGAAGTTTTTGTGCAGACCAACGTATTGGGGACGGCGGTGATGCTCAATTGTGCGAAAGCGGCCTGGGAGCTTCCCGACGGGACTTTTCAGCCGGACAAGAAGTTTTTACATGTTTCCACCGACGAGGTTTACGGTTCCCTGGAGGAAGACGGCGGCTATTTTTATGAGACGACGCCTTACGCCCCCCACAGCCCCTATTCCGCCAGCAAGGCCGGATCGGACATGCTGGTGAAGGCCTATATGGATACCTATCATTTCCCGGCCAACATCACCAACTGTTCCAACAATTACGGCCCTTATCAGTTCCCGGAGAAGCTGATCCCGCTGATCATCAACAATGCGCTGCACGGCAGGAAGCTGCCTGTATACGGGGACGGCAAAAACGTCCGGGACTGGCTGTATGTAGAGGATCACGCCAAGGCCATCGATATGGTGCAGGAGCAGGGGAAGCTGTTTGAAACCTATAACGTGGGCGGCCACAATGAGAAGCAGAACATCGAGATCATCCATATCATCCTGGATACGCTCCGGGAGATGCTGCCGGATTCCGACCCCAGGAAGGCCCTGGTGAGCGAAGAACTGATCAGCTATGTGGAGGACCGCAAGGGCCACGACCGCCGGTACGCGATTGCGCCGGATAAGATCAGGGCCGAGATCGGCTGGTATCCGGAGACAATGTTCAAAGAGGGGATCAAAAAGACCATCGCCTGGTACTTCGAGCATGAGGACTGGATGGCGAACGTGACCAGCGGCGACTATCAGAAATATTACAGCGAGATGTATAAGACCGAAGAATAGGCAGGATTTTTCTATGAAAGGTATCATACTGGCGGGCGGATCCGGTACCCGGCTCTATCCGCTGACTAAGGCAGTTTCCAAACAGATCATGCCCGTTTATGACAAGCCCATGATCTATTATCCCCTTTCCACGCTGATGCTGGCGGGGATCCGGGAGATTTTGATCATATCCACGCCCCGGGACCTGCCGGTGTTTGAAGAGCTGTTCGGCGACGGGAAGCAACTGGGGCTGTCCATGTCCTATGCGGTACAGGAAGTGCCCAGGGGATTGGCCGACGCGTTTCTCATCGGGGCGGATTTCATCGGTTCCGACAGCGTGGCGCTGGTGCTGGGGGACAATATCTTTTACGGCCAGAGCTTTTCCAGGGTGCTGCGGCAGGCTGCAAAGCGGGAAAAGGGCGCGACGATTTTCGGCTATTTTGTCCGGGATCCCAGGGAATACGGCGTGGTAGAGTTCGATGAAAACGGCAGGGCGCTGTCCATCGAGGAAAAGCCGGAGCATCCGAAGAGCAACTATGCGGTTCCGGGGCTGTATTTTTACGACAACGACGTGGTGGAGATCGCCCGGAATGTAAAGCCCTCTGCCCGGGGCGAGATCGAGATCACTTCGATCAACAACGAATATCTGCGGCGCGGCACGCTGATGGTGGAGACTCTGGGCCGCGGTTTTGCCTGGCTGGATACCGGCAATCACGACGCGCTGCTGGACGCTTCCGATTTTGTGGCGGCGGTGCAGAAGCGGCAGGGCATGTATATCTCCTGCATCGAGGAGATCGCCTTCCGCCGCGGGTTTATCGACCGGGAGCAGCTTTTGAAGCTGGCGGAGCCGCTGATGAAGACGAATTACGGAAAATATCTGGTGGATGTGGCCAATGGCCTTTGACGAGATCCTGCGAAGGAAGAATGAGAGGGAAAATGGGTAAACTGACCGTAGAAACATGTCATATCGAAGGGCTGAAGGTGATCACGCCCCAGGTGCATGGCGACCATAGGGGCTATTTTATGGAAACCTATCAGTATCAGGATTTTGCCGCGGTGGGGATCGACCAGGTATTTGTGCAGGACAACCAGTCCGCGTCCAAAAAGGGCGTGCTGCGGGGGCTGCATTTCCAGATCCAGTATCCCCAGGATAAGCTGGTTCGGGTGCTTCGGGGAGAGGTATTCGATGTAGCGGTGGATATGAGGAAAGGTTCCCCTACCTTCGGACAGTGGTTTGGCGTGGTGCTTTCCGAGGAGAATAAAAAGCAGTTTTTTGTTCCCAAAAATTTTGCCCACGGATTTCTGGTACTCTCCGACTATGCGGAATTTGCGTATAAATGTTCAGATTATTACCATCCCAACGATGAAGGGGGACTGGCCTGGAACGATCCTGAGATCGGCGTGAAATGGCCGATCCCGGAGGGGATGGAACCGGTCCTGTCCGAAAAAGATCAGAACCGTCCCTGGGGAGCGCTCAGGGAGTATATGGGAAAATAAATATGAAGAAGATCTCAAAGAAAACAGGAATCACCATCTTTACCACTCTGATGGTGATTCTTGCCGCAATTATCCTGATCTACCACAACCCGCTGGCGGATCCGGCGGACGAGCTGCTCAAAAAGTCCATCGCCTGCGCCCTGATCGCGGCGGCTATCGCAGCCTTTATCCTTTTGTATGACAAGATCACCGTGCTGCCGGTGGAACTTTACCAGAACAGGCGGCTGATCTGGAAACTGGCCAAAAGCGATTTTAAAAAGCGCTACGCGGGCTCCTATATGGGGGCGTTCTGGGCACTGGTGCAGCCGGTGGTGACGGTGGCGCTCTATTATGTGGTATTTGAAATCCTTTTGCCCAACCGCCAGCAGATCGTGTCCGGCGGCGTGATGGACGTTCCTTTTGTGCCGTTTTTGGTGGCGGGGCTGGTGCCCTGGTTCTATTTTTCGGAGGCCCTCACCAGCGCTATGATGGCGCTGCTGGAATACAATTATCTGGTTAAAAAGGTGGTCTTTAAGATCAGCGTGCTTCCGATCATCAAGATCATCTCCGCCACCTTTATCCATGCGTTTTTTGTGCTGGTGGCGCTGCTCATCGCCTGTCTCTACGGCTATTATCCCAGTCTTTATACGCTGCAGGTCGTCTATTACAGCGCCTGTATGTTCATTTTTGTGCTGGCCCTCAGTTACACGACCTGCTCCGTGGTGATCTTTTTCAGGGATCTGCAGTCCATCGTCAATATTCTTCTGCAGGTGGGCATGTGGGCTACGCCGATCCTGTGGCCCATCGCGCAGTTTTCGGACAAGGTGCAGATGTTTTTAAAGATCAACCCGCTGGTTTATATCGTGGAAGGGTACCGCAGCGCGATCTACGGCAGACAGTGGTTCTGGGAGGATTTTTATTCCACCGTCTATTTCTGGGTCATTACGGTGGTGCTGTTCATCCTCGGCGCGCTGATCTTCAAACGGCTGAAGATCCATTTCGCGGACATCATGTGACGGCAGAAACAACGGTCAGGTAAAGGATTGGAAGATGGAAAACAGGGAACTGGCCATCCATGTGGAGGGCTTAAGCAAAGTATATAAGCTTTATAACCGCAACCGGGACCGGCTGATGGAATCTCTGGGGCTTTCCCGGAAACCGCGCTCTACTCCCCATTACGCCCTGCGGGAAGTGGATCTGGATATCTATAAAGGGGAGACGGTGGGGATCATCGGCACCAACGGCTCCGGCAAGTCCACGATCCTCAAGATTATCACCGGCGTGCTGCATCAGACGGCGGGCACGGTAGAGGTAAACGGCCGGATCTCCGCCCTTCTGGAGCTGGGGGCGGGGTTCAATATGGAGTACAACGGCATTGAGAATATTTATTTAAACGGCACCATGATCGGGTTTTCCGAAAAGGAGATCGACGAGAAGCTGCAGGATATCCTGGACTTTGCGGACATCGGCGATTATGTGTATCAGCCGGTCAAAACCTATTCCAGCGGCATGTTCGTGCGGCTGGCCTTTGCGGTGGCCATCAATATCGATCCGGAGATCCTGATCGTGGACGAGGCCCTGTCGGTGGGGGATGTTTTTTTCCAGGCGAAATGCTATCGGAAATTCGAGGAATTTAAAAAGAAGGGCAAGACGATCCTTTTTGTCAGCCACGATCTGAGCGCCATCAGCAAATACTGCGACAGGGCGGTTTTGCTAAACCAGGGGGTCAAGCTCGGGGAAGGAAGCCCCCGGGATATGATCGACGCCTATAAACAGGTGCTGGTGGGCCAGTATGAGCTGCCGCAGCCGGCAGAAGGCGTGCCGGATCTGACGGCGGACGAACAGGTGCGCGCTGCGCTGGAAAAGAAAAGGGCGGCGCAGGCAGGCGTCAATCCGGAGAAGCTGGAATACGGTACGCAGCAGGCGCAGATCGTCGATTATTTTATCACGGATAAGCAGGGGGCCCCTACGACGGCGATCCTAAAGGGAGACGAGTTTACCATGCATATGACGGTGCAGGTCAACGAGGACCTTCCGGCCCCTATTTTTGCCTTTTCGATCAAAAACATCAAGGGCGTGGAGATCACCGGCACCAACACGATGTTTGAAAAGACGTTTCTGGACAGCGTAAAGGCAGGGGAGAAAAAGGAGATCACCTTTACCCAGAAAATGCGGCTGCAGGGGGGCGACTATCTGATCTCCCTGGGCGTGACGGGCTATGAGAAGGACGCCTTTGTCGTATACCACAGGCTGTACGATGTGCTGGATATTACCGTAGTCTCGGATAAGGATACGGTGGGTTATTTCGATATGGAATCCGATGTGAAAGTGAAGGACGTTTGAGGATGGACGATAGCAGGACGGAGAAGATCGGCGGCGTGACGCTGGACTATAGCCGGTATCCGGGGGAGGATCTTTACTGCGACGGCGCGGTGGAGGACGAGCTTTTGCGCATCGCCAGGGAAGTGCCAGCGGCGCAGTATCCGGCCCTGATCCGGGAAAAGAAGAGCTGGGAGGTGCTTTACCACCTTTCGGATCTGCGGGAGAACGTCGTGGCGTGGCTGCCCATAGACAAAACGATGAAGGTGCTGGAGGTGGGCTCCGGCTGCGGCGCCATCACCGGCTGCCTGGCGCGGATGGCGGGCAGCGTCACCTGCGTGGATCTGTCCCGAAGGCGGAGCCTGATCAACGCCTACCGCCATCGGGACTGCGATAATGTGACGATCCATGTGGGCAATTTTACGGATATCGAGCCGGATCTGCCTGCGGATTACGATTATGTCTGTCTGATCGGGGCCTTTGAATACGGACAGAGCTATATCCCCACGCCCACGCCCTTCGAGGATTTTTACCGCATTGTCAAAAAGCACGCAAAGCCCGGCGGGCGGGTGGTCATCGCCATCGAAAATAAGATGGGCTTAAAATATTGGGCCGGCTGCCGGGAAGACCATCTGGGCACTTTTTTTTCCGGCCTGGAGGACTATCCCGGGGGAGGCGCGGTCCGCACCTTTACAAAGGACGGGCTGGAGCGCATCCTGCAGACCTGCGGGGAAACGGAGTACCATTTTTATTATCCCTATCCGGATTATAAATTCATGACGACGGTTTATTCCGACCGGCGTCTGCCGAAGGTGGGAGAGCTTTCCAACAATCTGCGCAATTTCGACCGGAACCGGATCCTGCTCTTCGATGAAAAAAAGGTGTTCGACATGCTGATCCGGGAAGGGCTTTTCCCGCTTTACAGCAATTCCTATCTGATCGTCACGGGAGGGGAGCTTTCCGTGGCCTACAGCCGTTTTTCCAACGATAGGGCGAAGCGTCTGTGCATCCAGACCCAGATCGGCCAGGACAGCCAGGGCCGCAGATGTGTACGCAAACTGCCTGCCTGGCCCCAGGCCGTGGCCCATGTGCAGAAAATGGCCCAAAGCTTTAAGGACCTGACGGCATGGTTTTCGGGGAGCGGCCTTTTGGTCAACCGCCTTGAGGAGAGGCGCACGGCGGATGGCGTGCCCTTTGTGGAACTGGAATTTCTGGAGGATACCCGGACGCTGGAGGAGCTGTTGGACGACTGCCTGCAGAGAAATGACGAAGAAGGCTTTGCGCGGCTTTTTTCGCGGTACCGGGAAGTGGTTTCCTGGGATGGAAGACGAGGCGGCGGCAGGCCGATCCGGGATTTTGACCTGACCTTTCCCAATATCTGTGTCAGGGAAGGGGTATGGACCGTCATCGATTATGAGTGGGTCTGCGAAGAAATGGATCCGGAGGAGATCGTCAGGCGGGCGCTGTATTGTTATATATTGGAGAATGGCAGGCGAAAGGACCATCCTGCCGTACAAAAGGCGATGCGGGAAATGGGGATGGGGGATGAGGTCTGCTTGCAACTTTCCCGTCATGAATTGACATTCCAGCAGGAAATTATGCAGGAATCCGACGGAACGGTGCGCACCGCGGTAACGGATATACGCCATCTGATCGGGAACCTGGCGCTGCCTTTTGCAGAGGCTTTCGGAGGGTTTCTGAACAGGCGGATCGAGATTTTTGAAGATTATGGGGACGGCTACAGGCCGGAGAACTCCTATCATATCCAAAACGCCTATGTGACGGACAGCCTGATCCGGGCGCAGATCCTCTGCAAAAAGGGGGTCAGGGGGATCCGGCTGGATCCTGCGGAGGAGCCATGCCTGGTCCAGGTGCGCCGGATCGCCCTGGGGGGCTATGAACTGACAGCGGCGCAGCTTAAACAGGCCGTGGTGACAAACGGGGAGACGCTGGAGACCGAAGAGGAGCCAAAAGAGGGCATGGCCTGCGTGTTTTTCGATACGGCGGATCCCAACATCAACGTGCGGCTGGACGGATTGTGGGGGGAGGGCCAGACGGCGGAGGGCATTCTCACGCTGGAGGCGTATATCCTGCATCTGACGCCTGATATGCAGACAGGTTTACGGGCGAAGACCACGAGGAGGAAACGTTTTTGGTTTCAAAAGTAAAAGACATCGTACAACAGAGCCTGATCAGAAAACAGCATGCCTGGTATGAAGAACAGGTGAGCAGGCAGAGCCTTTCCTATCATGACTGGATAGGGGAAAAGGAAACGGCGGAACGGGAAAGCCTGTCCTTAAAGGGCAAGGGGAAAAAGGCCGAGGTCATCCCCTACGACGCCTGCCGCAGCGGTTTTTCCCCCAGTCGCTTTGCGGACGCGGATTTTCTGATCTTTCACGCATCGGACGGGACGCCGGATCTGAGGGAGATCGCGCTGGTACAGGATTATTTTGAAAGGCATCCGGAAACGGCCCTTCTCTATGCGGACGAAGATGAGATCAAGGACGGGCTGCGTCAAAATCCCTGGCTGAAGCCCGACTGGTCGCCGGATACGCTGATATCCTATTTTTATTTCGGCGGATTTTTCGCGGTGCGGAAGGAGACGGCCTGCCGGATCCCCTGGCTGGGGGAGGAGGACGTTAGGCGCAACCTTTATGATTTCGTGCTTCGGGCGGTGGAGATCACGGGCGGCGCAGCCCATATCGACAGCGTGCTGTTCCATTGCAAAAAAATCGAACCCTGGGGGTTTGAGGACCGATACGACGATCTGAAGCGGGAGGCCTATAAACGGCGGGGATGGCCCACAAAGCCTTCGGGCAGGGTTTCCATCATCATTCCCAGCAAGGACAATCCCCGGGTGCTTTCCAACTGTATCCATTCCGTGCTGGAGGCCAGCACCTACCGGGATTTTGAGATCATCGTCGTGGACAACGGCAGCAGTGAAAAAAACCGGGAGCGCATCCTTTTAATGCAGAATATGCTGGAGCCCTCCTGCCGCTTTGCCTATCATTATGAACCGATGGAGTTTAATTTTTCACGGATGTGCAACATCGGCGTGTCGATGGCCTCCGGGGAGTATATCCTGCTTTTAAACGACGATATCGAGATCACCCAGGAGGACTGGCTGGAAAAAATGATGGAGAAGGCCGTGCTGCCCCATGTGGGGGCGGTGGGGGCAAAGCTGATCTATCCGGGGACGGAGATCATCCAGCACGCCGGGATCACCAACATCCATCTGGGGCCGGCCCACAAGCTGCAGTTCCGCTCCGACGCCAACGAATATTATTTCAAAAAGAACCGTCTGCCCTTTGATGTGCTGGGCGTGACGGGAGCCTGCCTGCTGGTGAAAAAAAGCGTGTATGAACAGGCGGGAGGGTTTCAGGAGAAACTCAGAGTGGCCTTTAACGACGTGGAGTTTTGTTATCACCTGCACGATCTTGGCTATGTCAACGTGGTGCGCAACGACGTGGCGCTGGTCCATCATGAGTCTTTGAGCCGCGGGGCCGACGACAGCGCGGAAAAGCTCCGCCGGCTGCACCAGGAACTGAATATGCTCTATGAGCTGCATCCTTCCCTTTATGGCCGGGATCCCTATTATCACCGCTATCTGATCTCGGACGTGCTGGATGCGGAATACTTTACGGCCTGCCGCTATGATTTTGACCGGCGGGTGGAGACGGCAGTCCCTCAGCGTATGCAGGACGGCCTGGATCCGGTCTGGCATAACGAGGTGCTGCGCATCGGCGTAGAGTTCGCCGGCGATCTGGATAAATGGTACACCGGTAAAAGCGGCGGCGGAAGCTGGCTGATCCAGGGATGGACCTGGGCCCTGAGGGTCGACAACAGCCATTACAGGTTCCAGCTTTTGTTAAAACCCGTGGACAAGGGCTATATGTGCGACGGCGCCAGCACCCGGGCGCTGCCCGAGGATCGAAAGATCGTCTACAGGATTCCCTGTACCAGGCAGTACCGGCCGGATATCGACGAGAATTTAAACGGGATCATCCACACGAAGCTGCCCGGCTTTTGCGTCACGATCCCGCGGGAAAGTTTGCCGACGGGGGAATATCTGATCGGCGTATTGTGGGAGGATACCTGCTCGCGCCAGAAGCTGTACCGGTTTTCTCCGGAAACGCTGACGGTGGGATAAAACGGGAGAGGTTTTTGGCATGGAAGAACGAAAAGAGGCGCAGGGCGGCCGGGAGCCCATGGATTATCGGGACGAATATGAAAAAGAACATTATAAGGCGGTTTATTTGGCCGGACGGGTGGCCGAACTGGAGGAGCAGGTGGATGATCTGACGTTTAAACTGAACCGGATCAAAAACAATCCCCTTTGGAAGGCGTCGGCGCCTGCGCGCAGTTGTATGCATTTTCTGATCCGGCAGAAGGATCGTTTGAAAAACTGCGGCAGCCTCAGGGGCGTGGTCGACAAGCTAAAGTACAAGTCCCGGGAAAAAAAGGCCATGGTGCATTATGGAACGGCCAGCTTTCCCTCCGAAGAGGAGCGCAGGGCTCAGGAAGAGACGGCCTTTCCCAGGATGGTGAAGATCAGCATTTTGGTTCCCCTGTGGAATACGCCGGAGGATTTTTTGCGGGAAATGCTGGATTCGGTGAAGAGGCAGACCTATGCCAACTGGGAACTCTGTCTCGCGGACGGGTCTGACGAAAAGCACGATTATGTGGGACAGATCTGCCGGGAGGAGGCGGACAGGGATCGGCGCATCGTTTACCGGAAGCTGGAAAAAAACGAAGGGATCGCCGGCAACACGAATGAATGCTGCAAGATGGCTACAGGAGAGTATATCGGCCTCTTCGACCACGACGATATCCTGCATCCGTCGGCGCTCTACGAATATGTAAAGGTGATCAACGAAAAAGGCGCGGATTACCTGTACTGCGACGAGGCTACCTTTAAAAACGGCGATATCGATCAGATGATCACCATGCATTTTAAGCCCGATTATGCTATAGACACCCTGCGGGCCAACAATTATATCTGCCATTTCAGCGTGTTTTCAAGGCAGCTTTTGGATGGGACGGAGTTGTTCCGCCCCCAGTTTGACGGCAGTCAGGATCACGACATGATCCTGCGGCTGACGGACCGGGCGAAGCGCATCGTGCATGTGCCGAAGCTTTTGTATTATTGGCGCAGCCACGCGGGCAGCACGGCCGCCGATATCAACGCCAAGCCCTATGCCGTCGAGTCCGCCAGGGGGGCGGTGGCGGACCACCTGCGCAAGCACGGTTTTTCCCGTTTTACGATCACCAGCACCCGTGCCTTTGATACGATCTTTAAGATCACCTATGAGATCCTCGGTCAGCCAAAGATCTCCATCGTGATCCCCAATAAGGACCATGTGGAGGATCTGCGCAGATGCATTACTTCCATCGTGGAAAAATCGACCTGGGACAATTATGAGATCTTGGTGGTGGAAAACAACAGCTCTGCCAGGGAGATCTTTTCTTACTATGAGGAGATCTCAAATAATCCGAGGATCCGCGTCCTGACCTGTGAGGGGGAGTTTAACTATTCCCGGGTGAACAATTTCGGCGTCTCACAGGCCGAAGGCGAGTATGTGCTGCTTTTAAACAACGATACCCAGGTGATCACGGTGAACTGGATGGAGGAACTTCTGATGTACGCCCAGCGGCCCGACGTGGGGGCGGTGGGAGGCAAGCTCTATTATGAAGACAAGACCATCCAGCACGCCGGCGTGGTCATCGGCCTGGGCGCACACCGGACGGCGGGCCATGTACACTACCGGCAGAAAAGGGAGAATCTGGGCTATATGGGAAGGCTCTGTTATGCCCAGAATCTGACGGCGGTGACGGGCGCCTGCCTGATGGTCAGAAAGAGCGTCTATGAAGAGGTGGGAGGGCTGGACGAAGCCTTTGCCGTCTCCCTAAACGATGTGGATTTCTGTCTCAAGCTGCGGGCTGCCGGTTATCTGAACGTGTTCACGCCTTTTGCGGAACTGTATCATTTTGAATCCGTTTCCAGAGGGCGGGACGACGAAGGAGAGAGGGCGGCGCGATATGACCGGGAAGCGGCGCGTTTCAGGGAAAAATGGAAAGCGGAGCTGGAAGCCGGGGATCCCTATTTTAATCCGAATTTTTCCCTGGATAAGCCGGACTTTTCTTTACGGGTCTGAGTTTTTGGTGTATACTATAAACGAGCAGGACCGCTGCGTCTGGCAGAACGTTTCAAAAGGCCGACAGCGGCAGAATAACAGCAAAGGGAGGTAATGTGTCATGGGGTACATGGATGAGTACAAATTTTGGCTGGAGGATCCCTACTTTGACGAAGCGACGAAGGAAGAGCTGCGCAAGATCGCGGACGATCCGGCGCAGATCGAGGACCGGTTTTATAAGGAACTGGAGTTTGGCACCGGCGGCCTGAGAGGCGTTATCGGCGCTGGCACGAACCGGATGAACATTTATACGGTGCGCAAGGCCACCCAGGGCCTTGCCAATTACATTCTCAAGCAGGGCGGACAGGCCAAGGGCGTGGCCATCGCTTATGATTCCCGTTATTTTTCGCCGGAGTTTGCGGATGAGGCGGCACGCTGCATGGCGGCCAACGGCATCAAGGCCTATGTGTTCGACGAACTGCGCCCTACGCCGGAGCTTTCCTTTGCGCTGCGCACCCTGGGCTGCATTTCCGGCATCGTGGTGACTGCCAGCCACAACCCGCCGGAATACAACGGCTATAAGGTGTACTGGGAAGACGGCGCGCAGGTCACGGCCCCGAAGGACAAAGAGATCATCACGGAAGTCAAGAACGTGACGGATTACCATACCGTAAAGACCATGAGCAAGGCGGACGCCATGAAGGCAGGGCTGTATCAGATGATCGGCGAAGAGATCGACGTGGCCTATATGGCGGAGCTGAAAAAGCAGATCCTCCATCCCGAGATTATCAAAGAAATGGCGGAGGAGTTAAAGATCGTCTATACGCCGTTTAACGGCACGGGCAACAAGCCGGTCAGAAGGATCCTGGCGGAGCTGGGCTTTAAGCATGTGTATGTGGTGCCCGAACAGGAACGGCCCGATCCGGCCTTTACGACGCTGGATTATCCCAACCCCGAGGATCCCAAGGCCTTTAAGCTGGCGCTTCAGCTTGCGAAGAAGGTGGACGCGGATATCGTGCTGGCCACGGATCCCGACGCCGACCGGCTGGGCATTTATGCGAAGGATACGAAGAGCGGCGAATACGTTTCCTTTACGGGCAATATGTCCGGTATGCTGATCGCGGAATATATCCTGAGGGAGAGGACGGCCACCGGCACGATGCCGGAGGATCCGGCCATGGTATCCACCATCGTGACCACCAATATGGCGGCGGCCATTGCGGCGGATTACAACGTGCGCTTCATCGAAGTGCTGACGGGCTTTAAGTACATCGGGGAGCAGATCAAATGGATGGAAGCCGCAGGCAAGGGACATTATGTGTTTGGCCTGGAGGAATCCTACGGCTGCCTGGCGGGCACCCACGCCCGGGACAAGGACGCCATCGTGGCGGTGATGTGCCTGTGCGAGATGGCGGCCTGGTGCAAGAAGTACGGCAAAACCTGCTGGGATCAGATGCTTGCCCTGTATGAGAAATACGGCTACTATAAGGAAACCCAGTATACCATTACCTTAAAGGGGATCGACGGAGCGGCGCAGATCGCCCAGATCATGGATAAGCTGCGCAGCAATCCGCCTAAAAGCTTCGGCCAGTGGAAGGTGCTGAAGGTGCGCGATTACGAGCAGGATGTGATCACGGATCTGGCCACCGGGGAAACGACCTCCACAGGACTGCCCCGGTCCAACGTGCTGTACTTCGAACTGCCTGACGACAACTGGTGCTGCGCCCGTCCTTCCGGCACGGAGCCCAAGATCAAGTTCTACATGGGCGTCAAGGGACAAAGCCTGGAGGATGCCCAGGAAAAGGTGGCGGCGCTGACAGAGGCGGTAAAAGCCGCTTTATAATCCGTGACAGCGGGAGATCCGCGCGGCGGCTTTTCCCTGTCCCTGAAAAAAGATCCTTGCGGCGCCCCGGACGGCGGTCTTTCCCCGTCCGGGGCCGCCTTGCAAAAGACCGTGGAGAGAGAGCATGGCGGCAGTTGGGCTTTCCGATCTGAAAAAGACCTGGTATTATCTGCAGAAAAACGGAATACGGGAAGCATGGAACGCGGTGCGGGAACGCCTTTATGAGCGCAGGCAGACGCCTTATCTTTTCATGCCGCCGGAGGAATCCGTCTTAAAGCGGCAGCGGCAGACGGCCGTCAGCGACCTGCGCATTTCGGTGGTGATGCCCGCCTATGAGACCGATCCTCGTTATTTGGCGGAGGCGATCCGCAGCTTGATGGGGCAGACCTACCCCCACTGGGAGTTGGTTTTAGCGGACGCGGGGCAAAGCCTGGGGGTCTATGAGACGGCGGCGGCAACGGCGCGGGAGGGCGCGCTGCCCTTTCTTGTGAAAGACGAAAGGGAGGATCTGTGGCAGGACCGGCAGATCCGTTATCTGAAACTGGACAAAAACGAAGGGATCGCCGGCAATACCAACGCCGGGATCGGCTGTGCCCTGGGCGATTATGTGGGGCTGATGGATCACGACGATCTGCTGACGCCGGATGCCCTCTATGAAACAGCGGCGGCTATTGAGACAGGAAAAAAGGCGGGAGAACAGCCTTTCGTGCTGTATTCCGATGAAGATAAATGTGACGGGAGCGCGCGGCGCTTCTATGAACCTCATTTTAAGGGTGGATTGGATCTGGATCTGCTGCTTTCCAACAATTACGTCTGCCATTTTCTGGTGATGGAGCGGGAGCTGATGAGGGAGCTGATGCTGCGTCCGGCTTATGAGGGTGCCCAGGACTACGATCTGGTACTGCGCGCCGCTGCCCGGCAGGCGGCTTTTTGCCACATCGGGAAGGTGCTTTATCACTGGCGCTGCCATGATGCTTCCACAGCCCAGAATCCCAAAAGCAAGGCCTATGCTTACGAAGCGGGCCGCCGGGCGGTAGAGGCGTTCTGCAGAGACGCCGGATGGAATGCGACCGTATCCCATCTGAAACATTTGGGATTTTACAGGGTAGACTATACGGACGGGGTTTTTTCCTCGCGCAGCGATGTAGGCGCCCTGGCGGGGCCGCTGCCCGGGCGGCGGGAATTAAAAAGCGGGATTTATGAATCCGACGGCTCCATGCGTTTTACGGGGCTGAAAAAAGGGTTTTCCGGCCCCATGCACCGGGCCGCCCTGCAGCAGGATGTGGAATGTGCGGATCTGCGCTGCCTTTCGGTGCGTAAGGAACTAATGCCTTTGTATCAACAGGCTGTTAAAGAGATGGGCG
>X22_European_Rabbit__coassemble_27_pt1 | contig 43576 bp, 37 predicted proteins | sample X22_European_Rabbit__metabat2_low_PE_003 | metagenome-assembled genome bin X22_European_Rabbit
GCGGAAGATCTGACGCATTATGCGGATGTGAGCCGGGAGCTTTCCCACAAGATCAAAAAAAGCCGTATGCGCTTTTCGGACTGGGAGGACCTGTGCGGTCTGCTCAAATCCAAAGAGCTTACATACAGCCGGATCAGCCGCGCCCTGTGCCATATTCTTCTGTCCGTCGACGCCCAGAGCCAAAAAACCGCCCGGGAAAAGGACTATGTTCCCTACGCCCGTATCCTGGGCTTTCGAAAAAATGCCCGGCCCCTGCTGTCCTGCATCCGTCAGAACGCTTCCCTGCCCCTTGTGTCCAAATTGGCGGATGCGGTCAAAACCCTGGAGGGCTTCCCCGCCCGACTGCTGCAGCAGGACATCCTGGCCGCCGATCTGTATGAGAGCGCCCTGGCTGCCCGGCAGAACCGGCCCATGCGAAGCGAAATCTCCCGGGAACTCATCCTTTTGCCGGACGGGCTTTGAGCTGACGGACTAAAAGAGGGGCTTCAAACAGGAGCATCACGATCCAGCCTGCCATATTTGCCCAGGCCAGGCTGGAAAATTCCAGAGAAAAAACCTTGATCAGGATCACTACCGCCAGCACCCTCCCCAGCATATTCATGAACGTACTCTCAAGCGTTACCTTCAGATCCCCGATCCCGCGGAAAAACCCCTGAATACCGTTGGTCAACCCCGGCAAAAGATACATGACGGCGATCAGTCTCAGATAAGAGGTGCCCAGCCTGATCACCTCCGTATTCTCCTCTTCTACGAATAACCCCATGATTTGCGGCGCCATGGACAGGATCACGGCAAGCAGCGCCGCTGAATACGCCATTTCAATAAACAATCCGCCTGCAAAGCCCTTGCGGATCCGTTCCTCATGCCCTGCCCCTTTATTCTGCGCAATAAAGGTCGTCATGGCATGTCCGATATTCTGCTGGGGCGTATAGGCAAAATCGTCCACCCGGTTGACGGCCGCAAAAGCCGCCATAACGCTGACTCCCTGGGTGTTTACCACCGCCTGGATGATGGTCTTTCCGATCTGCAGACAGACCTGCTGCAGGGCGCTGGTGCTGCCAAAGCGCACCGTCTTTCCCAAAAGGGCGCGGTCGAAGACCAGCCAGCGCTTTCCCAGGTTCAAAAGCGGCACCCGCCTGCGGATATAGATCAGGCAAAGCAGACAGCTAAGCCCCTGGCTTACCACCGTTGCCAGGGCGCTGCCTGCGACGCCCCAGGACAGCCCCGCCACCAGGAGCAGATCCAGAACCACATTCAGGATCGCGCAGAGGATCAAAAAGTACAGGGGCGTCCTGCTGTCTCCCAGCGCCCGCAGGGTATTGGCCAGCAGATTGTAAACGAAGGTGAACACCGTTCCCGCAAAAACAATGGACAAATAGGCAGACGCTTCCGGCACGACCCTGTCGGGCACCCGGATCAGATACAGCAGGGGCCGGACGCAGAGGATCATCACGACGGAAAGGACAAGGGAGAAAGCACAGCCGGCCAGCAGCGTGGTGCTGACCTGCCGCTGAAGGGTCTGATAATCCTTCGCCCCGTAATAGGAACTCATCAGGATACTGGCCCCCATGCACAGCCCGCTGATCAAAAGGATCACGATATTCATAATGGGCGTGGAAGTGCCCACCGCCGCAAGAGCGCCCTCGCCTACAAAGCGCCCCACCACAGCGGAATCCACCGCATTGTATAAAAGCTGAAACAGATTTCCCAAAACAAGGGGAATCGTAAAAGCGACCAGAGGCATCACGATGGGGCCCCTGGTCATATCGGTCTTTTTTCGTTCCATAGAATGTCCGTCATCATCAGTTCTTAAAACTGTGTATCGGCGCCGGGATCCGGCCGCCCCTGTTGACAAACGCTTCGCAGCCGTAGGGGTTGACCGGCATGATGGGAGCGTACCCCAGCAGCCCTCCGAACTCCACCGTCTCTCCTACGCCCTTGCCGATCACCGGGATCAGGCGCACCGCCGTGGTCTTCTGGTTTACCATGCCGATGGCCATCTCGTCGGCCAAAATACCGGATATGGAGGCTGCGCTGGTATCTCCCGGAATGGCAATCATATCCAGGCCCACGGAGCAGACGCAGGTCATGGCCTCCAGCTTTTCCAGCGTCAGCGCCCCTGCGTTTACCGCATCGATCATGCCCTGATCCTCGCTGACCGGAATGAACGCGCCGCTCAAGCCTCCCACATAGGAAGACGCCATGACGCCGCCTTTTTTCACCTGATCGTTGAGCAGGGCCAACGCCGCCGTAGTACCAGGCGCGCCTACCTTCTCCAAACCGATCTCGCAGAGGATCTCCGCCACGGAATCCCCCACCGCAGGCGTCGGGGCAAGGGAAAGATCCACAATGCCAAAGGGGACGCCCAGCCGTTCAGAGGCTTCCTTTGCCACCAGCTGCCCGACCCGGGTCACCTTAAAGGCCGTTTTCTTGATCGTCTCGCACAGCGCTTCAAAATTCTTCCCCCGCACCTTTTCGATGGCCGTCTTGACCACGCCGGGCCCGCTGACGCCCACGTTAATGACCAGATCCCCTTCCGTTACGCCGTGAAAGGCTCCCGCCATAAAGGGGTTGTCGTCCGGCGCGTTACAAAACACCACCAGCTTGGCGCAGCCCAGGGAATCCTGCGCGGCGGTGCGCTGGGCCGTCTCCCGGATGATCTCCCCCATCAGCTTCACCGCGTCCATATCGATGCCGCAGCGGGTGGAACCGACGTTGACGGAGCTGCACACCCGCTCCGTCCCGGCTAAGGCCATCGGAATGGAACGGATCAGCAGTTCGTCCGCCGCCGTCATGCCCTTGCTGACTACGGCGGAATACCCGCCGATGAAATTGACTCCTACCTGCCGGGCCGCCCGGTCCAGCACGCCGGCGATCTTTGCAAAATCCTCTGCCGTTTTGCAGGCGGCGCTGCCTATCAGGGCGATCGGCGTCACGGAGATCCGCTTGTTGATAATAGGCACCCCAAACTCCCGGGCGATCTCGTCCCCTGTCTTCACCAGATCCCGGGCCGCCGTCGTGATCTTATCATAGATCTTTTCCATGCAGCGGGTGAGGTCCGCGTCGACGCAGTCCAAAAGGCTGATGCCCATGGTGATGGTGCGCACGTCCAGATTCTCCTGCTCCACCATTTTATTGGTTTCTTCTACTTCATATATATTGATCATGAAACCTCCCGTCAGATCCTGTGCATCTGCGCAAATATCTCTTCCCTCTGGCACTTGATGATGACGCCGATCTGTCTGCCCAGTTCCTCCAGCTCCGTAGCCACGTCCGCGAAATGCTTTTCACAGGCGCTGCGGTCCACGATCATCATCATATTGAAATATCCCTGCACGATCGTCTGGGAAATGTCCAGAATATTGATCTGATTCTCCGCCAGATAAGTGCATACCCTGGCGATAATGCCTACGGTATCATGCCCTACCACTGTTATGATCGCTTTTTTCATAATCCATTCTCTCCGTTCTGCCGTTTAAGACGGCATTCGTGTATAAAGCTCAGAAAAAAACCGGGGCAGACACGCTGCTGCGGCTGGCGATCTGAATCGGAAAATCCCCTGATTTATAGGGATTATCGGCCATATCGATCTCCAGCCGTACCGTCGCGTCCGCCAGTTGGGGCAGATTGTTCTCCTTGCTCAAATGGCCCAGGATCACGCTCTGCAGCCCGTCGTGCAGCACGGACGCCAGAAGCCGCCCCGCATTTTCGTTGGACAGATGGCCCCTGTCCCCCAGGATGCGCTGTTTCAAGTAATAGGGATATCCGCCCACCTGGAGCATATGCACGTCGTGATTGGCCTCCAGCAAAAGCACATCCATGCCCTTTAAGCATTCCACCGTATATTCGTTGAAAACGCCCAGATCCGTACAGACCGCGGCCCGCCTGCCCCCGCAGGAAAAACGGAAAGCCGCCGGCTGCGCAGCATCATGGGAGACGGACATGGGATTGACGCTCAGATCCTTGATAGAAAAGGCTTCGTCCGGCTCCACCGGAAAGAAGAGATCCTCCGGCAGTTCCCCGATCCCTCCGCTTCTTCGGATCGCGGCGATGGTGCCCGGCGTGGCATAGATCGGCGTCCCGTACCGGCGGCAGAAAACGCCAAGCCCGGCGATGTGGTCGCTATGCTCGTGGGTCACCAGCACGCCGTCGATATCCTGTCCGGTCAGTTCCAGGGTATGAAGCCCCTCTTCCACCCGCTTTTTGCTGATCCCGGCGTCCACCAGCACATGGGTCGTATCCGTCCCCACATAAATACAATTTCCGCTGCTGCCGCTGGCGATGCTGCATAATCTCATCTGTACAAACCTGCTTCCTTGAGTATCTCGTCCACCTTCCTGTAAGTATCCGACAAACTGCCGCTGTTGTCAATGACTACTTTGCAGTGCGCCAGAAATTCCCCTTCGGAAAGCTGGCTGGAAAAAATCTGACCGATCTTCTCCAAAGAATACCCGCGGGAAAGCCTCAACCGCTCTTTTCGGACGTCCTTTTGCGCATAAATATACCACAGTTCGTCCAGAAGTTGTTCGTATCCGTCCTCTATCAAAAGAGCCGCCTCCACGAAAAAAGCGTCGATCCGCCGGTTTTGGCGTTCTTCTTCTATGGCGGAAAGGATATATTTTTTCACCGCAGGATGAACGATGGCGTTCACTTTTTTGAGCATATCTCCGTCCCGGAAAATGATCCCTGCCATCTTTTCCCGCTGGATCTGACCTTCCGAACCCAGGACTTCTTTTCCCAGGAGCCGGATCAGCGGCTCGTAACAGGGTCCTCCCGGCTCCTGCACCAGATGGGCGGCGTCGTCCGCCGGCAGGATCCGGCAGCGGCAGTGTTTTTCTATGTAGGCGAGGATCTGGGATTTTCCCGCACCCACGCCTCCCGTAATTCCGATCGTCTTCATTTTCTTCCCTATTTCGCGTCAAACCAGTTTTTACCGGTATGCAGATCCACTTCAAGGCTGACGGCCAGATCTGCAGCGTGCTTCATCTCGTGGATGAGAAGCTCCTTTACCTGCTCAGTCTCCCTGCTGTCCGTCTCGATCAGCAGTTCATCGTGGATCTGCAGGATCAGCCGGGATTTTAACCCCCGTACCTTAAGCTGCTCCCAGACATGGATCATGGCGATCTTGATAATATCCGCCGCCGTTCCCTGGATCGGGGAGTTCATGGCGACCCGTTCCCCGAAGGAGCGCTGCATAAAATTGCCGGACTTCAGTTCCGGGATCGGACGCCTGCGCCCGAACATCGTCGTCACATATCCCGTTTGGCGCGCCTGCTCCACCTGTCTGTCCAGATAGCGCTTTACATCCGGATACGTCTCGAAATACTGCCGGATATAGGCTTCCGACTCCTTACGGGAAATATTGAGATCCTGGCTGAGCCCGAAAGAACTGATGCCGTATATGATACCGAAATTGACCGCCTTGGCGTTTCGCCGCTGCAGATCGGTCACTTCCTCCGGCGGCGTATGGAACACTTTGGCCGCCGTAATGCGGTGGATATCCGCGTCGCTCTTATAAGCCTCGATGAGCTGGGCATCCCCGGACAGATGGGCCATCACGCGCAGTTCTATCTGGGAATAGTCCGCGTCGGTGAACACACACCCTTCCTTTGGCACAAAGACCTTGCGGATCTGGCGGCCCAGAGGCGTGCGCATGGGAATGTTCTGGAGATTCGGTTCCGTAGAGCTGATGCGTCCCGTGGCGGTGATCGTCTGGTTGAAGGACGTATGGATCCGCCCGTCGGCCCCGATGTAGTCCGCCAGCCCGTCCGCATAGGTGGATTTGAGTTTGGTCAGCCCTCTGTACTCCAGGATATCCGCGATAATGGGATGTTCCGGCGCCAGCCGCTCCAGAATATCCGCTGCGGTGGAATAGCCCGTCTTTGTCTTTTTTCCGCCCTTTAATCCCAGCTTTTCAAACAGGACCTCCCCCAGTTGTTTGGGGGAATTGATGTTGAAATTTTCTCCCGCCGCCTCGTGAATGGATCTCTCCAGTTCTCCGATCCGTTCCACCAGAGCGTCACCGTAGGACTTAAGCTCCTCCCGGCGCACAGCTACCCCTTCCCGTTCCATCTCATAGAGTACCCGGGTCAGGGGCATCTCGATCTCTTCAAACAACTTCCACATGCCGGTCTCCTGCAGCTTCTGCGTCAGCACGCTCCTGGCCTCATAACAGACCAGGGCCGCATATCCGGCATAGGAAACAAAGGACTCTGTCTTCTGCTTAGCCGCCTGGGCATAGGAAAGCTTATCGAACAACTGCTTACGGCCGGGCAGCATCCGCCCCAGATATTCCCTGGCCACATCCTGCACGTCGTAATCGTTTTTCAGAGGGTTGAGCAGATAGGCCGCGATGGACACGTCAAACAGCCCCTGGCTGCCGCAGATTCCGCGGCCTTTTACGTCCTCCTCTTCCGAAAGCAATATGCGATAGGCCCTTTTCACAGAAAAAGAGCCAAGCGCCCGTCCGCTCCGATACAGTGCGGCGAGTTCCCCGGACAGATATTGGGGCGTCAATCCCTCTCCCGAAAGGAACACATAGACCGTTCCTTCCCCCAGGCACAGGGACAGGGCCGTCAGCTCTTCCCTGCTTTCGTCTTCCGGGATCCAGAAGGCAGCGGATTCTGCCTCCCGCGCCTTTCGGAAGATCTCTTTTGCCTCCGCTAGATCCGAGATCCGAAAGAAACGCTCCGATTCCGGGCCCTTTTCTCCTGCTTTCTCCCCAAAACGGGCCAGCATGCTCTTAAATTCCAGCCGTTGGAACAGCGCGTAAGCTTCGGGGGTATAAAAATCCTTTACCCTTGCCTGTTCCCAATCCAACTCGATGGGGCAATCCACCCGGATGGTGGCCAGCGTCCGGCTCAGATACGCCAGATCGCGGTTCGCCATCAGAGACTCCCGAACGGCTTTTTTGGACACTTCCTCTACATGCTCGTAAAGACGATCCAGATCGCCGAACCGGATCAAAAGCTCTGCAGCCGTCTTTTCGCCCACCTTGGGAACGCCGGGGATATTGTCCGCCGTATCCCCCATCAGGGCTTTCAGATCGATAAACCCCTCCGGCGTGACGCCGTATTTCTCCTCCACATCCCGGGCGTAATAATCTTCCACCTCTGTGCGCGCCCCTTTGGTCTTGGGAATGCGGATCTTGATCCTGTCCGTGGCGATCTGTAAAAGATCCCTGTCGCCGGAAACCAGGGACACCTCCATCCCCTCCTCCTGCGCCCGCTTCGCCAGCGTTCCCAGGATATCGTCCGCTTCAAACCCCGCCTGTTCTACGATCCGGACGCCCATTGCGCGAAGCACGTCCTTCATCACCGGCACCTGTTCGTGCAGTTCTTCGGGCATGGGCTTTCTGGTCCCTTTGTAATCCGCATAGATCTTATGGCGGAAAGTGGGCTCCTTCACATCAAAGGCTACCACGATATAGTCCGGCTTTTCTTCCTCCAGGAAACGGAACATGATATTTAAAAACCCATGGATCGCATTGGTATGCAGTCCCTGGGCAGTCGAAAGATCCGGCACCCCATAGAAAGCCCGGTTCAAAATGCTGTGTCCGTCAAACAGGATCAGTTTCCCGCTCATGATCTCTTATCCCTCCATGCCTTTTTTAGCGCTGACGCATCCGGCCATCGCCCATACCACCGCCGCTCATACCACCATCGTCAGCAGCACCAGCAAAGACAGCAGGAGCGAAATGGCCTCTGTGGCGTATAGAACGCTGCGCAGAGAAGTCAGAATGTCCAGATGCCTGCGCTCTGTCGCCAGCTTGGTCTTTAGCTCCCTGTTTAAGTCAAAGGTATCCCCGTTTTCCAAACGCTGCATGCCTGTGGTCACCAAAAACTGGATGCTCAGCTCCTCCAGGCAGGAATCGCAATGCTCCAGATGGGAAAGGAACTTCCCTTTCGTGCGGTTATCCAGGGAATCCTTTAAGAAGGGGACGATCAGTTTTTCTTCCTGCTTACAGCTTAGCTCCATCCTGCCAAACACCTCTTTTTCTTTCTAGCCCTGCTTTTTCTCTGCGTCCTTACGCTGCGGTCAGGCCGACAGGATCGCCTTGCGTACCGGCAGTATCTTGGAGGGAAGGACGGAAAGGATATCCACCCCCATTTCCAGAAACCGCCCGGTCATCTCCGGATCCGCCGCCAGCTCCCCGCAGATCCCCACCTGGATCCCGGCCTGATGGCCGCTGTCCACCGTCATCTCGATCAGGCGCAGAACCGCAGGATGTTTTGCGTCGAAATACCGCTCCAGTTCCGGATTCTGCCGGTCCATGGCCAGCGCATACTGCGTCAGGTCATTGGTTCCTATACTGAAAAAATCCGCTTCTTTCGCCAGTTCCCGGCTCATCAGGGCCGCCGCCGGCGTTTCGATCATGACGCCCAGGGCAAGAGGGCCGAAAGGGATTCCTTTTTCGGCATGTCCATCCCGGATCTCTTTCAGGATCCCTCTGACCTGCCTGACTTCCTCCGGCGAAACGATCATGGGCAGCAAAACGCCGCAGTTTCCATAGGCGGCCGCTCTGCAGATGGCGCGCAGCTGAACCCGGAACACTTCTTCGCGTTTTAGACAGAACCGGATCGCCCGGCAGCCCAGCGCCGGATTTTCCTCTTCCGGCAGTCCCATATAGGGTTCCGACTTATCCGCGCCGATATCCAATGTGCGGATAGCCACCGTCCTGCCTTCCATACGCTGCAGCGCGTCCCAATAGACGGGGAACTGTTCTTCTTCCGACGGCCAACCGTTCTTTCCCAAAAACAGAAATTCGCTGCGGAACAGGCCGATACCGCCGGCGTCATTATAGATCGCCTGCTCCACTTCCTTCAGGCTTCCCACATTCGCATAAACGGCGAGGCTTCTTCCATCCTTACTGACGGCGTTTTGTCCCACCAGGCTGCGCAGCGTCTCCTGCTCCTTTTCATAACGGCACTTCCGTTCCCGCATCTTCTCCAGCGTACAAGGATCCGGGTCCAGAATGAGTTTTCCCTCCGAGCCGTCCGCTATGGCCAGCATACCGTCGCATTCCGCCAGCGGGCCAATCCCAGTCTGCACCAGCGCAGGGATATCCAGGGACCGGGCCAGGATCGCCGTATGGGAATTGACCGCCCCTTTTTTTAAAACCAGCGCCAGCAGCCCTTCCGTCTCCAGGAGCATGGTCTCGCTGGGGGACAGGTCTTCCGCCAGCAGGATGGCGGGAGGCTCCAGCCGGATCCTGTTCTCCTCCACCCCTTCCAAAAGGCGGACCAGCCTGCCGGAAACATCCCGCACATCCGCGCTCCGCGCCCGCATGCCGGCATCTTCCATCGCCGCAAAGGTATCTGCAAAGAGGATGCCCGTGACAAAGACCGCGTATGCCGCATTCACCCGTTCTTTTTGGATCATGCTGCGGATACTGCCCAGATAGGCTTCATCCTCCAGCATCACTTTGTGGGCGCGAAAAATTGAAGCCCTGGCTTTTCCCGTCTTCTCACAGGCTTTCGCATACAGCCCCTCCAGTTGATCTGCGGCCGCTTCACGGGCGCGTTCCAACTTCAGCAGCTCGCCGGGCACATCCTGTATCTCACAGCGCTCCACTCCAGGATCCCTGCCGCAGTATATGCAGATCCTGCCGATGGCAATTCCTCCCGATATGCTTTTCCCCTGATAAATCTCCATTTTCCTACCTGTCCGATCCCGTACAACCCCCGTCAGAATCCCTGCGCCAGTTCCTCCATTTCATCCAGCAGCGAAGCAAACAGGGAAAGGGCTGCGCGCACCGGTTCCGCCGTCCTCATGTCTACACCGGCCCCCTGCAGCAGGCTGACCGGATCCTTCGAACAGCCGCCGGATAAAAACGCCAGATAGTCCCTGACCGCAGGCTCCCCTTCCGAGAGAATGCGCTCCGACAGCGCCATGGCGGCTGAAAATCCGGTAGCGTACTGAAACACATAAAAATTATAATAAAAATGCGGAATCCTGGCCCATTCCAGATCGATCTGGCTGTCGACCTTTACATCCTTCCCATAATAAAAGCAGTTCAATTCCCTGTACATCCGGCACAGCATCTCCCTGGTCAGGCACTCTCCCCGTTGGCTGGCCGCATTGATCTGCATTTCAAACTCCGCAAACATAGTCTGGCGGTAGAGCGTCGTCCTGAACTGCTCCAGGAAATAATTGATCAGGCTGGCCCTCACCCCCCTGTCTGTGGTTTTGCCCAACAGGTGCCGCATCAGAAGCGCCTCGTTACAGGTAGAGGCCACTTCCGCCACAAAGATCCTGTACCTGCTGTCCACCGGCCGCTGATACCTGTTGGAAAACCAGGAATGCATGGCATGCCCCATTTCATGCGCCAGCGTAAATTCCGAGTCCAGGCTGTTGTTATAATTGAGCAGCACATAGGGATGCACCCGCTGCCCCGAGGAATAAGCGCCGCTGCGTTTCCCCCGGTTTTCATAAATATCGATCCAGCGGCTCTGAAAGCCCTGCTGTAATACGCTGCTATATTCCTCTCCCAGCACGGAGACAGCATCCAGCACATCCTGTTTCGCCCTGTCAAACGGCACCTCAAGATCTGCGTCCGGCACCATGGGAGCGTAGAGATCATACATATGGAGTTCTTCCACCCCCATCAGCTTTTTGCGCAGCCGCATGTACCGATGCAGATAGCCGATGTCCTCATGCACTGCCCGGATCAGATTTTGATACACCGAAACCGGCACATTGGTGGCGTCCAGGGACGCCTGCATGGTATCTTCGTACCTGCAGTTTCTGGCATAAAATTTCAGTTGATTGATCTGCGCGTTCAACAGGGCCGCCGCCGTATTCTGTATCTTTTCATAACCTGCGTACAGGGATTCAAAAGCGTTTTTGCGCAGCTTCCGGTCGTTTTTCTCCATAAGGGAAAGGAAACTGCCGTTGGTCACCTCATGGGCCTCTCCCCTTTCATCCAGGGCCGGCGCAAAAGTCAGATCCGCATTACACAGCATTGCATAAACCGTCTGCGGCGCGTCCGCCATCTCTCCTGCGTCCGCCAGCAGCTTTTCCAGCTCCGGAGCAAGCACATGCTCCTTCCTGCGCCGGATCTCACCGATACTGCGCCGATAATCCAAAAGGCCCGGCTGGCGCTCATAAAACGCGCTCATCTCCTCTTCGCCGATGGTCAAAATCTCCGGCCCCTCAAAGGCCAGCAGCCCCTCGCATTCCACCCACAGGCTGCGCGCCCTGGCGTTCATCTCCTGTCCCCTGGGGGCTGTCGTGTCCTGGTCGTGGCAGAGGGAAGCATATCCGCTCACATCCCTCATAAGGCCGGTCAGTTCCTCCTTCAACCGGCAAAACGCCAGCAGGCTGTCCGGATCATGCAGCTTTCCGGCATAGCCTGCCGCCTCCTGCGCCATCTCTCTGACCTTACCGCAGGACATCTTCCATTCCTGATCCGTGGCAAAAATATCCTCCACAGCCCAGGTGTTCTCCTTCGGCACGTCGCTGCGCGCCGGGATCTTTTTTTCGTTGTCCATTTTACAATCTTTTCCCTCCCTCATACGGCGATTTCTCTTTTCGTCTGCATCCATTTTAGCATAAACTGGAAATTCTCACAATGCCCTGCCGGGATTTCCTGCCGGCATTCGCTACGCTTCCCTTTGCGCCGTTTAAACGCGGCCCCGTCGGCAAAAGAACAGGCCCCTTTTCAGGGGCCTGTTCTTTTATTATAGAAAGGAAGAAAAATGAAAAAGTTTTGGCTTTTGCTTTTACAAGTATTATCTTACATGGGGAATATGAGTAAACTTTGATTAAATTATGTATTTTTTGTAAACTTTTCATGTCCTGTCTGCGCATAAAAGGGCCGGACGAAAATTCCTTTTTCCGCCCGGCCCTCTGATACGATCTTATGGGGCTATGCTTACATCATGCCCATTCCGCCTGCTCCGCCGGCCGGCGCTGCAGGGGTCTCTTCCTTAATATTGGCAACCACGGATTCGGTGGTCAGCAGCGTGCTGGCCACGCTGGTGGCATTCTGCAGAGCGCTTCTGGTCACCTTGACAGGATCCAGGATACCGGCCTTGATCATGTCCACATACTCTTCCTTGAGCGCATCGAAGCCAACGCCTGCAGCCGCTTCTTTAACCTTGTTGATGATCACGCTGCCCTCTAAGCCCGCGTTGGCCGCGATATAGTACAGAGGGGCCTCCAGCGCTTTCAGAACGATCCTGGCGCCGGTCTTTTCATCGCCCTCCAGCTTGTCGGCCAGAGCGGCTACATCCTTGGCGGCGTGAATATAAGCGGAACCGCCGCCGGCGATAATGCCCTCTTCCACTGCCGCACGGGTCGCTGCCAGAGCGTCCTCCATGCGCAGCTTCGCTTCTTTCATCTCAGTCTCGGTGGCCGCGCCAACGCGGATCACCGCTACGCCGCCGGCCAGCTTCGCCAGCCTCTCCTGCAGCTTCTCCTTATCGAAATCGGAAGTGGTCTCTTCGATCTGCTTCTTGATCTGGGAGATCCTGGCCTGGATCGCGCTGCTGTCGCCCTCGCCGTCCACGATAATGGTGTTCTCCTTCTGAACCTTCACGGACTTCGCGCGGCCCAGCATGCTCAGATCCGCTTCCTTAAGCTCCAGACCCAGCTCAGAGCTGATGACCTGGCCACCGGTCAGGATCGCGATATCCTCCAGCATGGCTTTCCTTCTGTCGCCATAGCCGGGAGCCTTCACCGCCACTACGCTGAAGGTGCCGCGCAGCTTGTTCACGATCAGGGTGGTCAGGGCTTCGCCCTCCACATCCTCCGCGATGATCAGAAGCTTCGACCCGGACTGTACGATCTGCTCCAGCAGGGGCAGGATCTCCTGAATGTTGGAGATCTTCTTATCCGTGATCAGGATATAGGGGTTATCCAGCGTCGCTTCCATCTTATCCATATCCGTCGCCATATAAGCGGAGATATAGCCTCTGTCGAACTGCATGCCTTCTACCAGATCCAGTTCGGTCTTCATGGTCTTGCTCTCTTCGATGGTGATCACGCCGTCATTGGAAACTTTCTCCATGGCGTCGGCTACCATCTGGCCCACCTCGTCGCTGCCGGCGGAGATCGCCGCCACTCTCGCGATATGGTTCTTGCCGTCCACGCTCTGGCCCATCTTCGCGATGGCTTCTACCGCACAGTCGCATGCCTTCTGCATCCCTTTTCTCAGGATGATCGGATTGGCGCCGGCCGCCAGGTTGCTCATGCCCGCGTTGATCATCGCCTGTGCCAGCACGGTAGCGGTGGTGGTTCCGTCGCCCGCCACATCGTTGGTCTTGGTCGCCACTTCCTTCACAAGCTGTGCGCCCATGTTCTCAAAAGCGTCTTCCAGTTCGATCTCCTTGGCGATGGTCACGCCGTCGTTGGTGATCAGCGGAGCGCCGAAGGATTTGTCCAGCGCCACGTTGCGGCCTTTCGGGCCAAGGGTGACTCTTACGGTATCCGCCAGTTTATTGACGCCCACTTCCAGGGCGTTGCGCGCCTCCGCGCCGTATTTGATCTCTTTTGCCATGATAAAAAACCTCCTTTATGCTTATGCTTCGACGATCGCTACGATATCAGACTGCTTCACGACGATATACTCTTCTTCCTCCAGCTTCACTTCCGTGCCCGCATATTTGGAATAGATGACCTGATCGCCGACCTTGACTTCCATCTTCACTTCCTTGCCATCGACCATGCCGCCGGGGCCCACCGCGATGACTTCCGCCTGCTGGGGTTTTTCCTTGCTCTGGCCGGGAAGCACGATCCCGGATTTGGTCGTCTCTTCCGCTTCCAGCTGCTTTAATACGACTCTGTCGCCTAACGGTACTAACTTCATGATTTCAGCCTCCTTATATCAATGTTTTCCTGCTTTCGTGTTTTGTTAGCACTCTTTCTTGTCGAGTGCTAAACACTATCTGTATATTAGTTTCGTTTCCATCATTATGCAACACGAAATAACTTTTTAAATCTCCCGTGATCTCTTTTTTTCTTCCGTTTTCTCTTTATATCTCTCTTTCTCTTATTATATCCAAAAAAATGCAATTTCATACTTTTTTTAGATTTGCCAAAAGGCCGGCATCTTACGGCATATCCGCCCGGAATGCGCAAAGAAACCCCGGAATGAAAAAACTTCACTCCGGGGCGCTGCTTCTTTTGGCTCAGACTCTGGACAGATATTCTCCGGTCCGGGTATCGATCTTGATCACATCGCCTTCATTGACGAACAGCGGCACATATACCATCGCGCCGGTCTCCACCGTGGCGGGCTTGTTGGCGCCGGTGGCGGTATCTCCCTTAAAGCCCGGCTCCGTCTCGGTGATCGCCAGCTCCACGAACAGAGGCGGTTCCACCGCGAACACGCTGCCGTTGTGGGAACAGATCCTGCAGGTTTCGTTCTCCTTGACAAACTTCAGAGAATCGCCGATCGCGTCCTTGTTCAGAGAGATCTGGTCATAAGTCTCCATATCCATGAAGGTATAAAGATCGCCGTCGTTGTAAAGATACTGCATATCCCTTCTGTCGATACGGGCGGTAGGACACTTCTCGGTCGGGCGGAAGGTCCGCTCCACCACGCCGCCGTTCTTGATATTCTTCAGCTTTGTCCTGACAAAAGCCGCGCCCTTGCCGGGCTTCACATGCTGGAATTCGATGATCTGATAAACGTTTCCTTCGTACTCAATGGTGACGCCGTTTCTGAATTCTCCTGCAGAAATCATAGTATATCTTCCTCCTGATTGAAAGTCACAGTATAACCTTCTACCAGTGTATCCTAAAAGCCGCCATTTTTCAACCACTTTTTTTGAAAAAGAAGAAGCGGCTCACTCGGCGGCAAGCTCCAGTTCAAACCAGAAGCAGACGCCGTCCTCGTAGTTGGTCACGCCGAACGCCTGGTGCATGGAATCCATAACAGCCTTTACGATGGAAAGGCCGATGCCGCTCCCGCCGTATTCCCGGGTGCGGGCCTTGTCCACCTTGTAAAATTTCTCCCACAGATGCGGCAGCGATTCCTCCGGGATCGGCGTGCCGGTATTGAACACGTTGATCCTGGCATGCCCCTCCCGGCAGAAGATCCGAATGTCGATCCGGCGCGCCCCGCTGCAGTGATGGACCGCATTGCTGAAATAATTGGTCAGCACTTCCTCCGTCATGAACTCGTCGCCCCAGACGTAGATCGGCTGCTCCTGAGAAAAATCCACCTCGATCTGCTCCTGTTGGGCCAAAAGCCGGGCCGACTGGAGATAATTGGCGATCAGGGCGGTAATGTCAAACCGCTCCATCGTCACCTGGTCGCCGCCCGATTCCAACTGATTGAGGGTCAGCAGCTTCTTTACCATCCCGTTCATGCGGGCCGCCTCATCCACGATGACGCCGCAATAAAACTGCATGCTCTCCGGGTCGTCCCCAAGCCCCTCCTGCAGCCCCTCCGCATACCCCTGAATCAGGGCGATGGGCGTCTTGAGTTCATGGGAAACGTTGGAGAGAAACTCCCTGCGCATCTCGTCGATCTGCTCTTTCTTCTGAATGTCCCGCTTCAACTCATTGTTGGCGGTCTTTAATTCGGAGATCGTCGTCTCCAGGGTATCGGAGAGTTTATTGATATTTTCCCCCAACAGGGCGATCTCATTATGGCTCTTCCCCTCATACCTGGCCTCAAAATCCAGATGGGTCATCCGCCGCGAGATCTCCGCCAGCTGCAGGATCGGGCTGGTGATCCTGCGGGAAACAAACCAGATGATCACCCCGCTGGCAAGCGCCGCCAGGATCCCCACATAGGCCAAAAACTGATTGGCAATGCGCACGCTGTCCTGGATCCCCTCCAGCGCCGTCCGGATCAGGAAAAAATCCTGATTGCTCAATATCCCCCATATTTCGATATATTCCATTCGGGTCATCGTATCCCCGATACGCTGGATCACATAACGGTCCGTCTCCTCCATGACCTGGGACTGCTCCCTGGACTGCATGAACACATGCTGCAAAAGCTGTCTGCGCATATAATCGGAGTCGTTCCCGGAGATCTTCACCGTCCGGGAATTGGCATCCACCACCAGCACGGACAGGTTATATTTTGCGCAGCTTTGCTGCAGCGCCAGGTCATAGTCTTCCGAATCCAGCGTTCCCTCGTCCACGGCCCGCTGCAGCTCCCTGTAGACCTTCAGCAGCACATCCTGCTTGTTGCGGATGTAGTACCGCTCCAGAAGGGTATTGTTCACAAACCAGTTCAGCAGGATGGTTCCCGCCATCAGGCCGATAAAGATGGCGGCAAACTGCCTGCGGATCGAATTTCTCATGATCGCTTCATGCCTCAAACTTGTAACCCATTCCCCAGATGGTCTTGATCTGTTCGCCCCTGCTGCCCAGCTTGCTGCGCAGTTTCTTGACGTGGGTATCGATCGTGCGCGCGTCGCCGAAGTAATCGTAGTTCCAGACGTTATTCAGGATCTTCTCCCTGGACAGCGCGATCCCCCGGTTCTCCAGGAAATAGGACAAAAGTTCAAATTCCTTATAGCTTAATTCCACGTCTTTGCCGTCCACCTGCACCATATGGGCCGCCTTATCCATCCGGATACCGCCCGCCTCCAGGATCTGACCTTCCCCCGCCGCGCCTGCCGTCCTGCGCAGGATCGCTTCCACCCGGGCTACCAGAATCCGGGGGCTGAAGGGCTTGGAGATATATTCGTCCACCCCCAGGTCAAAGCCCTGCAGCTCGTCCTTTTCGTCGCTTTTGGCCGTCAGCATGATAATGGGGACTTTGGAATAGCTTCGGATCTCCCGGCACACCTGCCAGCCGTCCATCTTCGGCATCATCACGTCCAGGATGATCAGGGCGATCTCTTTATCGGAAAAAAAGAGATCCAACGCCTCGCTGCCGTCTCCCGCTTCCAGCACTTCGTAATTCTCCCTCTGCAAAAAATCCCTTACCAGCTTACGCATCCGGCTTTCGTCGTCCACCACCAGAATTTTTCTTTTTTCCATATCCCGTTCCACCCCCCTTCCTGCAGCGTAAATTCCGCCCTTTTTCATGAGTATACCAGGAAATTATGTATAAAATGTGACGGAATGACAAAAAACACTTTCCGCTATAGCTGCATCCGTTTCCCCGCGAAAAACTCCTCCACCCGCTTCATGATCCAGAAATAGGCCGGGAACAGGAACAGATCCGCAAAAACCCAGGCCAGCGGATTGGCAAAGCACACCGCCGTGAAACCGAAAGCCGGCACCAGCACCATACCCGCCAGCCCCCGGGCCACCATTTCGCTGACCCCGGAGAAAATGGCCAGGGAAGAATAGCCGATGCCCTGGATCAAGAACCGCACGATATTCACAAAGGCCAGCGCGCAGTAAAAGGCGCTGTTACAGATAAGCATTTGCCGGACGTTGTCCAGGATCGCGGTCTCTGTTGGATCCACAAACAGGCAGGCGATCCTCCGGCCGAAGAAAAAAAGCACCGCAAAAGCTGCCGCCGCATAGATACAGCCCATGATATTGGCCTCCCGCAGCCCCTGGCGGATCCGGTCCGCCCGCTTCGCCCCCATGTTCTGTCCGGCGTAAGTAGCCATGGTGGCCCCCAGGGAATCGAACACGATGCTGAAAAACATGCTGATCTTGCCTGCCGCCGTCACCGCCGCCACCGCCGCGGAGCCGAGCATATTGACCGAGCTTTGCAGGATCACGCTGCCGATGGCCGTGACCGAATACTGCAGCCCCATGGGCACGCCCATGGTCAGAAGCCGGATCATCATCCGTCGCCTGGGCCGCGCCTCCTGACCATTCATCCGCAGGATCTCAAACCGGCGGATCATAAAGATAAGACAGCTCACGCCGGCCACGGCCTGAGAGACTACGGTCGCCACGGCGGCCCCCGCCACGCCCATGTGCAGCACCAGGATGCAGAACAGATCCAGTACGATATTCAGCCCCGCCGCCAGCGTCAGAAAATAGACCGGCGTCCTGGAATCTCCCATGGAGCGGATGATCGCCGAGGTCAGGTTATACAAAATCGTCACCGGGATCCCCGCAAAAATGATCACGATATAGCGGTAGGAATCCTCGATGATGTCCTCCGGCGTCCGCATCCAGACCAGGATCTGTCGGCACAGGGCCACCGTAAGGACGGTGATGACCACCGCCGCTGCTATTCCCAGCCAGGCGCTGTTGGCAACGTAACCGCGGAGCCCCTTTTCATCCTTCGCGCCGAAGCGCTGGGAAATAGGGATGGAAAAGCCGCTGCAGAGCCCCATGCAAAAACCGATGATCAGAAAGTTGATGGAACCGGTGGCCCCTACCGCGGCCAGCTTGGTCACGCCCAGGAATTTGCCCACAATGACCGTGTCCACCAGACTGTAAAACTGCTGGAACAGATTTCCCAAAATCAGGGGGACCGCAAAGCTTAAGATGAGCTTTCTGGGGCTCCCCTGCGTCATATCTTTCACCATGAAAAAAATCTCCTTTCGCATTTCCAACAAGCATATATAACACGCCTGCCGCAAAAATGCAATGGAGATTTTTTGCGTCTGCCCTACTTTTTTTTTTTTTTTTTTGGGAAGCATCCCCACGTCCTGCGATCTTCCAAACGCGTTCGGCCCTAACAGCACATAAACATCCTGCCGCCGCAGCAGAGATTGCAGACAAGGTTCGCCAGACAAAGCTTCCAGCAGAAATTCCCGCCGGGGGCCGTCGGCATTCCGCCGTAGCGGTCCTGGCGTCCCGTATACCAGGCGCCTCCCGCCTCCATCCGGTTCTTCCAACTGGAATACTCTGCGTTCTGCGGCTCCATGGACGCGGCCATCCGGGCCTGCTCCAAAGCCGCCGCGTTATTGCCCACTCCCTGGTTTGCCACCGAGCTGTAATAATACCAGGCGGCGGTGCGTTCCGAAATGCTGTTCAGCACGTTCAGCGCTTCCGTAAAGTGGCGGCTGTTGATATAGTTAGCGGCCGCCCTCATATGGATCGTGTAGGGATCGTCCCCCTGGGCGTCCCCATAGCCCGCCCTGCGCTGTCCGTAGCTGCCCTGGCCGAAACCGCCGAAGCCTCCGAAAAACTCATCAAAGAAGTCGTCAAACCCGCCATAGCCGCCTGCATAACCGCCGCCGGGACTACCCGTATAGCTGCCCGAAGCGCTACGCCCGTCTTCATAGGCATAGCCGCTTTCGCCCCGTTCCTTCTCCTTCATGATCTGCTGATACGCCTGCTGGATCTCCTTGAACTTTTCTTCCGCCTGCTCCTTGTTCGGATTATTGACGTTGGCATCCGGGTGGTAGATCCGGCTCAGCTTCCGATATGCTTTTTTCACTTCCTCCTCGGACGCCCCCCTGGGAACGCCGAGTACCTGATACGGGTCGCGCATCTTTACCTCCATGCCGCAGGCCAAAACGCCGGACGGCAAAAACCTCTGTCCGCCTTACCGCTTTTCCTTTTTCTTCTGCAGCATCTCATACCGGGACCATACCCCGGAATACAAAATATTGCGAAGGATCTCCACATTTTCCAGGATTGGCAGCTTTTCAAAAGCTCTGGAACACTCTGCCATCATCATCTGCAGCATGGTATAGGCATACCGTTCAAACGCCTGCGCATCGGGAAATTCCGCCTTCTTTTCCAAAAAAACATTATAGCTGCCGCTCTTTTGATCCCTGTCCATATCCTCGTAGGCGTCCATCAGATAGAGGAACTTTCCAAGATAAAAGCCCATCCGGCGCAGCGTATCCTCCCACTCATCCCTGCGCCATGCCAAAATTTCCGCCATGATCCTGCCAAAGCATCCGCTGGCCAAATCCGGATCCTTCTCCCGGGTTTTTTCATACAGATGGATATTTTCAAGCTGCCTATAGATCTCTTCCGCTTTTTCGGGGTAGGCACGGCTGATCCGTTCGTTTTTTTTGCGCAAAAGCCCGGCGGTTGCCTTTCCGGAAAGCCTGCGCTCATCGCTCCAGTCATCCATCCCTTTGTAATAGGAAAGCAGGAGATTCATATCCGCGGCATAGTCCGTAAAAGGATTGCGCCTGACAGCGTGAGAATGCACCGGATGCGGCATACACCGGCAGCTTTCTTCCTGCGTATCCGGCTCGTAAAGGGCGCTCAGCAGCATGACGAGGAAGGTCATATCGTAACTCAGCGTCATCTGTCCGCCTGCTCCGTATCGTTCCTTCAAGCTCCGGCACAGGCCGCAGTAATAGGAACGGTAGCAGTCATATTCTCTGAATTTCATTTCCTGTTGATTGACGATGATATAGCCGAACATAACTCTCTTCCTTTGATCTTCTGCCCCAGGTCAGCTCTTTTTCGTAAAATGGGCGCCACACTTCGGACACCGGATCTCCACCTTCCCGTGCCCTCTGGGAATCCTGATCTTCTGCCGGCAGGAAGGACACCTGTAAATGTGATGGGTCTTCCTCTGCGCCAATTCTCCCTTCGCCTTAAAAAACCGTGTCCGCACTTTTGCCGTCGCAGCCAGATACCGCTGATTCTCCGCATAACGCTGCGGAATATTGCGGGAAAAGATCCTGAAATACTGATAGATCAGCACCAACAGCGCCAGGGCGTACCATATCCGGTAACGTGAGAAAAGGGAAAGGATCAGAAACGCAAAACACAGTCCCGACAGGAATCTGCCGAACTGATCTGCCCCGTAACGGCCCTGCATAAACCGGATGATTTTTTCCTTCATAAGCTCCTATCCCCCGTTTGCCTACGCCACCGGGCGCAGGCAAACAGCGGGCGCTGCGCTCCGGCAGACGCCCGCTGTTCATGTGTTTTTTTATTTATAGTTCACGATCTTGCCAAAGTCGGCCTTCAGGGAGGCGCCGCCTACCAGGCCGCCGTCGATATCGGGCTGTGCGAACAGCTCCGCCGCGTTGCCGGCGTTAACGGAACCGCCGTACTGGATACGGACCGCCTGGGCAGTGTCTGTATCATAGATCTCCGCAATGCAGTCACGGATGCCCTTGCAGACCTCCTGCGCCTGTTCCGTAGTAGCGGTCTTGCCGGTGCCGATGGCCCAGATGGGCTCATACGCGATGACCATGCCCTTCACCTGATCGGCTGTCACTCCTGTCAGATCGGATTTGATCTGCAGACGGATCCAGTCCATCGTCACGCCCATCTCCCTCTGCTCCAGGCTCTCGCCGCAGCACAGGATCGGGATCAGGCCCGCTTTCAATGCCTGCTTCACCTTCTTGTTGAGCAGGCAGTCGCACTCCTTGAAGTAATCGCGGCGCTCGGAATGGCCGATGATGACGTATTTCACGCCGGCATCCACCAGCATCTCCGCGGAAATCTCCCCGGTATATGCGCCCTTATCCTCAAAATACAGGTTCTCGGCACCCACCTCTACGTTGCTCCCCTTTACCGCTTCCACTACGGGAATGATGTCGATGGCGGGAACGCAGTATACCACGTCCGCTTCCTCGGTCACGACCAGATCCTTTAAGGTGTCGCACAGCGCAACGGCCTGGCTGGGCGTCATGTTCATTTTCCAGTTGCCTGCGATAATCTTTCTTCTTGCCATAGATTTCTCCTCACTCTGTCTTATCGTCTGCCGCCGCTACGCCGGGAAGCTCCTTGCCCTCCAAAAATTCCAGGGAAGCGCCGCCGCCGGTGGAAATGTGGCTCATCTTATCCGCAAAGCCCAGTTGGTTCACAGCCGCCGCGGAATCGCCGCCGCCGATCACAGTGATGGCGTCGGTCTCCGCCAGCGCTTTCGCCACAGCGATGGTGCCTGCCGCCAGGGTGGGATTCTCGAACACGCCCATCGGGCCGTTCCATACTACGGTCTTGGCGGATTTTACGGCATCCGCAAACAACGCCTGGGTCTTGGGGCCGATATCCAGGCCTTCCATATCGGAAGGGATCTTATCCGCGTCCACATAGGAAATCTCGATGGGGCCGTCGATGGGATTCGGGAACGCCGCCGCAATGGTGGTGTCCACGGGAAGCAGCAGCTTCTTGCCCAGGCTTGCCGCCTTATCCATCATCTCTTTGCAGTAATCCAGCTTGGTGTCGTCCACCAGGGAATTGCCGACCTCATAACCCTGGGCCTTCAAGAAGGTAAAGGCCATGCCGCCGCCGATGATCAGGGTATCGCACTTCTCCAGCAGGTTGGAGATCACATTGAGCTTATCGGCCACCTTCGCGCCACCCAAAATGGCGACGAACGGGCGCACCGGATTTTCCACGGCGTTGCCCAGGAAGTTGATCTCTTTCTGCATCAGGTAGCCGACCGCATTGTCGCCGCCCTTTTCAGTAATAAACTTGGTCACGCCGGCCACGGACGCATGGGCCCTGTGAGAAGAACCGAACGCGTCGCAGACATAGACGTCCGCCAGATCCGCCAGCTCTTTGGAGAAGGTTTCGCCGTTCTTCGTCTCTTCCTGGCCGCGGAAACGGGTGTTCTGCAGAAGCACCACGTCGCCTTCCTTCATCGCGGCAACTGCAGCGGTCGCCGCTTCGCCGGTCACGTTATAGTCCGCGACAAACTTTACTTCCTTGCCCAGCTTCTCGGACAGCCTTGCCGCTACAGGGGCCAGGGACTCGCCTTCGTTGGGGCCGTTTTTCACTTTGCCAAGATGGGAGCAAAGGATCACCTTGCCGCCGTCTTCGATCAGTTTCTGGATGGTGGGCAGAGCCGCCACGATACGGGTCTCGTCCGTGATCACGCCTTCCTTTAACGGTACGTTGAAGTCGCATCTGACCAACACTCTTTTGCCTTTGACGTTGATATCGTCAATGGATTTCTTATTCAAGCCCATGATAAGGACCTCCTTTATTCTGGTTTGAAAAAGGGCCCGGCCCTATGGACCGGACCCTTTTGAGCCTATTCCTGAATCCGTATTGCGCATTGCGCGTCCGCAGCTGCGAAACGCCCCTGCGCTCTTTTCCTATCCCTTATGCGCCCAGCAGCTTGCCGAAGTGCTTGATGGTGCGGACCATCTGGCTGGTGTAGGAATTCTCATTGTCATACCAGGAAACAACCTGAACCTCTGCCAGATCGTCGCTGATAGGCAGCACCATGGTCTGGGTAGCGTCGAACAGGGAGCCGTAGGTCATGCCGATGATATCGCTGGACACGATCTCGTCCTCGTTGTAGCCATAGGACTCGTTGGAAGCAGCCTTCATCGCCGCGTTGATGGACTCCTTGGTGGGAGCGCCCTTGACAACGGCGGTCAGGATCGTGGTGGAACCGGTAGGGGTCGGAACGCGCTGTGCGGAACCGATCAGCTTGCCGTTCAGTTCAGGGATGACCAGGCCGATCGCCTTGGCAGCGCCGGTGCTGTTGGGAACGATATTCACCGCAGCCGCGCGGGACCTTCTCAGATCGCCTTTCCTCTGAGGGCCGTCCAGCGTCATCTGGTCGCCGGTGTATGCGTGGATCGTGCACATAATGCCGGACTGGATCGGGTAAGCGTCGTTTAACGCCTTCGCCATAGGAGCCAGGCAGTTGGTGGTGCAGGACGCCGCGGAAATGATGGTGTCCGCAGTGGTAAGGGACTCATGGTTTACATTGTAAACGATGGTAGGCAGATCGTTGCCCGCAGGAGCGGAAATGATGACGTGCTTTGCGCCGGCATCGATATGGGCCTGCGCCTTCGCCTTGGAGGTGTAGAAGCCGGTGCATTCCAGGACAACGTCTACGCCCAGCTTGCCCCAGGGAAGATCAGCGGCCTTGGCTTCCGCATAGATCTTGATCTCGGTGCCGTTTACGGTGATGGAATCTTCGCCTGCGCTTACGGTATCAGCCAGCGCATATCTGCCCTGGGTGGAATCATATTTCAGCAGATGGGCCAGCATCTTGGGGGAAGTCAGGTCGTTGATCGCAACGATCTCAAAACCTTCCGCACCGAACATCTGTCTGAAAGCCAGACGGCCAATACGGCCAAAACCATTGATTGCAACTTTTACAGCCATTGTAGTTTCCTCCTAATAATGATTTTATTATGTTCTGTCCCGCTTCCCGCGCCAGCGCGGGCCGCTTGACAAAATTTTATCATCGGTACTATTCTACCTAATTCTTTCCAAAATATCAAGATATAAATGCAAAATAATCGGAAAAGCTGTCCCGCCGCCGGATTTCTTCTGTTGCGAAGCGCAAAACTGTGTTATAGTAGGGAAAAGACGCCGAAAGGCCGCCTGGTGCGGCCCCAAAAAAGACCGGGGAGGAACCTGCTATGCCCATTCTGGCCGACTGCCACTTACATTCCTGTTTTTCCGGGGATTCCGACGCCCCCATGGAGGCGATGATCCAACGCGCCATTTCCCTGGGCCTTTCCCATATGTGCTTTACGGAGCATATGGATCTGGATTTCCCCCAAACGCCAGAAAGCCCTGCCGGGATGTTTGAACTGCGCACGGACGACTATCGCGCTGCGCTGATGGAATGCCGGAAGCGCTATGAAGGGCAGATACAGATCGGCTTCGGCGTGGAGCTGGGCATGCAGCCCCACATCAACGCAGAGAATGCGCGCTACACCAACGCCTGCGATTTTGACTTCGTCATTGCCTCCACCCACCTAGTGGACCGCATGGATCCCTACGAAAGCGCCTATTTTGCCGGGCGAAGCCAGGAAGAGGCCTACCGGCGCTACTTTGAAGCGGAACTGGAAAGCATAGCTTCCTATACGGATTACGACGTCTACGGGCACATCGACTATGTGATCCGCTACGGCAGGACCCGGGACAAAGAGTACTGCTACGAGAAATATGCCGACCTCTTCGACCGCATGATCGACCTACTGCTCTCCGCCCAAAAAGGCATCGAATTAAATACCGGCGGGCTGCGCAAAGGACTGCGCCAGCCCCATCCCTGTACGCCCTTTCTGAAGCGTTATCGCAAAATGGGCGGGGCTGTCCTGACGGTGGGCTCCGACGCCCACAGGGCAGCGGACGTCGCCTCCCATTTCGGACAGGCAGCCGAGGTGCTGACAGACTGCGGATTCACCCACTACTGCACTTTCCGGCAGCGCAGGCCCACTTTTCACAGGCTTTAAAAAGCATCCTTCATGTCCTCTTATGCGTCCACATAGGCGCGGTAGGCCTCCTGCAACTTTTCTGCCTGCTCCCGGACCATCTGCCGGCCGATATGGGCCGCCCCGCTTCGGGCCGCCTCCCCGACCCGCTCTAAAAAGGCTTGCTGTTCGGAGGTTTCCCAGTCCGCATCGCATTGCTGAAAGGCTTCCTCCAGCTTCAGGGACGCAGCATACCACGTCGGCCTCTCCGCCAGGAAATTCACATATTCCTTTTCCCCCAGCGAAAAACGCATGGCCATCAGGTATTGCCTGGCGCTGGCCGGATCATGTCCGAGTTTCCACGCCTGCTCAAAACAGGCCGCGGCCTCCGAAAACAAAAACAGCTTCGCCCGGGCCACGCCGCAGTTGTGGTAAACCTTTCCCAAAAAAGCGGGATCCATACCCGTCAGCCCTTCCGTCAGTTCTTCGTATTCCCGCAGGGCCGCCACATATTTCCCGGCCTGTAAAAAATAATCCCCTCTCGCCTTGCTCCGCTCCACCTCGCTGGAATTTTCATTGAGGTTTAAGATCTTTTCCACCTGTTGGATATCTTTGCCGGAGCAATATCCCGTATAGGAAAACAGCGTGCGGACGAAATCCATGACCGGATGCGGCCCCTGGACGGCCTGCCCCAACTGCCGGGCCAAATCCGCCAGCGCGCACTGTTCCTCCACCCACCGGACCAGTTCCCTATTCAGGATGGAAGGTTCCAAAACCCAGGCGTTTTCCCGCACGAAATAACACAATTCCTCCACGTTCCAGACGTGGATCCTGGCGCGTTCAAAATAATAGGGCACTTCCGCATTCTTCCCAAGGCACAGATAAACCCGTCCCATATGACCTCCCGCTGTCCGTCTCAAAGACGGATAGACTCTTCCCAGAATTTATGGGTCGCAGGGAAAAACTCCCCGAACCCGAGATCTTCCATACTGATATGTACCGTTGCAGCATCCTCCAGCTCCGCTTTCAAGCGGATCCTGGAGGTAAAGGCCGGCCTGTCCGGCAGCCCGTCCAGGGCCACCTGCACTTCCCGGATCTCCTTCCCGTCCAGCGGCGTGATCCGCAGCGTGAAAGCGCTGCTGTCCCCCAGCAAAAACTCGCATTCCTTTTTGGCGTCATACCAGTTGACGCCCGCGTCGAACAGCGCCAGATAAGCGTCCGCGCCGCGCCGCGAAACATACATGCCCACATTGGAGCGCAGCATATCCTTCCCCAGAAAAGCGTATCCTTTTCCTGTCTCCTGGGGCGCCAGCCGCTGCCTGGCCGCGTAACAGGCCCCCTTGCTATAGAGATTGTTGCCCAGAAAAACCCGCCGCCCGTCGCAGAGCAGCCGCAGGGATTCCTGATACCACTCCCCCTCAAAGCCTTCTCCGATCAGATAGACCGTGGAAACGGCCCTTTCCCTCAAAATCTGCTCCAGCGCGCGGCAGAAAGCCTGATCCAGACAGGCGCAGCGCCGGCTGTCCTCGTCCTCCTCGCCGGTCCATACTACAGGCCGCACCTCTTCCCACTCCGTCTCTTCTACGAAAGAGGCGACCGGCTTCGTATTTTCATTCACATAAAACAGCAGCGTCTTTAAATGCGCCGTTTCCAGCTCGCACATCAATACGTCCCGGATCCGAAGCTCCTCCGGCTGACTGATATTATAATAGAAAAAACTCTCCCCGCGCCCTATCACATACACCCGGTCCGCCGCGACCTGCAGCATGGCGGCAGCCGCCGTCAGCGCGTCGATCGCCGGGCGGCTCACATCCTCCACCGTAAAGACAAGGGCCTGCAGCCGGTCAAGGGGAAGAATGGGTGTCAACAGGCCGAGGGTCCTTTTCAAAAACAGGGATAAAAGCGCCACCGGATCGTACTGCTGTCCTGCCACTTCCACCTCTTCCCCCCGGGCCGCCGTCTGCAGAAGTTCACGCACCGGCACGGCTTCTCCCCGCTCTGCGGCCTCCTGGGCCTGATTCCCGTACAGCCAGAGATCCCGATCCGTGCGTTTTGCCAGCAAGGCAGGGATTCGGTATTCTTCCTCCCCCGCCACCTGGCTCACAGTCTCCGGTTTTACTTCTCCCGGCAGCCAATAGCTGATCTGCGCATAGGAACCGCTAAGATCGTATCCCGCCACCGCGCCTTCCCTGCGCCGTTTATCCGTCGGCTGCGTCCGCTCCAAAAACATCCCTGCGCCCCTTCCTTTTTACTCCTGTATCGTAAACAACCTGTTCACGCAATAATCCGTATAGAGATATTGCCGCATCAGCTCCTGCCCCTGCCACAGACCGCCGCCGTCCAAAGCGGCAGCAGACAGGGCGTTGAGCATGGCGTAGCGGCTGCCCTCCCTTTGTCCGCCCTCCTGGGCTTTCAAAAGGCCGCTGTCCAAAATGTCCGACGGATCCTGTGCGCTGGAAATATAATACTGCAGCGTCTCTCCCGCAAACAAAAGGAACTGCGCGCAGAAGATCCCCTCACAGACGTGCCCGAACGGGACGGTCTGATATTCCCTGTCCGTCTCGGCAGGCTGCAGGATCCGGTAGTTGAGCAAAAGCCGGTCCCCCGGATCCCCCATATAAGTCACAAAGGTCCGGTCCAGCAGAAGCTCTGCGTCCGGCACCAGGCCCGCGTAGGCTTTCAACACCGGCAGGATCTTGCCTTCCTTTCGCATCTGCGTCCCGATCCTGCATACCGCTTTTTTTATCTCCGGTTCGACCGGATCCGTACGGTTGGCGAAATATTTCAGACAGGCGATCCTGCACAGATCCCCCACCGGTTCTCTTGCCCGATCCAACCGGAGAATGCACTGGATCATATAGACGTGGATCAACTGCCCTGCGATCACATAACGGCGGGCACAGCAGCGCAGAAAGGCGATCTCCGTCTCACTTCTGCCGCCTCCGGCCACGAACTGCCGCAAAAGGTCCATCCGCTCCGTCACGTCCTGTCCGGTATAGAGCATCTGTTCCATGATCCGCTGGCAAAGGGAGAAGGTATCGATCTCAAAGCCTTCCGCCGCCGCCTTTACCGCTTCCATCTCGGCCACGCTGCCTTCGTAATGATCCGCCAGATGCCGGAGTATGTGTTCATCATACTTTCCCCGCAGCGCCGTCTGGAAGCAAAGCTGCGTCAGCCGCTCCTCCTGCTCGAAAGTCTGCTGCTGCAGCAGGGCGCTGCACAGCCGCATCAGGATCCTTTCCTCTATCATAGCAAGATCCAGCCCTTTCAGCCAGCGGTACGCCTTTTCATAAAGCCTAGCCTGCACCAGATACCCGACCGCTTCCGCCCTGTATGGCTCTCCGATATCCCCGTCCGCCATGGCGGACAAAAGGCCATAGGATCTTTCCTCCTGCCCCTGCTTTTGATCGTAGCGCAAAAGCCCCAGGTCTATTTCCTGCAAAAACTCCCTGCGAAGCCCTGTACTCTCCGCGATCCGGCGGCAGTGATCCACCGTTTTTTCCGTCACCGTCACGGCGCCGTCTCCGATGGCGCACAGATGATAGGAAAGCGCGCCCTGGGCATAGGGCCCGACCCGTTCAAACAGGTCGTCCTGCTCCCGGTCAAACAGCGGCTTTCTGACTGCTTCCCCCTGGACGCAGAAGCGGTTCCTGTTCTCATCCTCTGCAAAGAGCATATCCATGCGGCTGCAGATCCTGACCAGGCTTTTTTGATCCCGCACCGGATAGGCCCGTTCCTCCTGCTGCCTGTAGGGCACCACCACGAGTTTTGTTTCTTCCCGTTTAAGGGAAACCTCTTCCACGCACAGCAGGGAGGCCAGCGCGCAGGCGTTTTCCGGCGTAAAGAGCGGCCCTTTTAAAAGGGAGCGGTACAGATAGGCCAAATGCAGGCTGATCCTTCCCTTTTTGAGCTGATCGGTCACGAACTGTTCCATCTGGGGCCGGTAAGTGATATATAATTCCGGATCCTCCTCCCGGTGCTTTTCCATGTATGCGTACAGACAAGCCGCAAACTCATGATCCAAATTGCTCTGATAGGCGAAATAAATCTGTACGCTCCTGGGAATCTCCACTTCCTCCTTCAGATCCAGGCTCATCATATAATACTCATACAGGCGGGTGATCCTGATTTTTTCCTCTACCCCCCGCAAATACCAGGGATAGTATTCCTGTCCGCTCCTGCCGCCTTTGATCAAAAGCGTACAGATCGCCTGCAGCGTCTCGCTGTCCCTGGTCTTGTCCCAATACAGCGTCAGGATCCGGTACAGCGTCGGATCAAAATACTTTTCGCGGCCGGTCAGATAGAGGACATGCACCATCAGATCTTTCCCAAGGATCCCGTTTTTGGCGCCGTAGAGCAAAAGCCTTCTGGCAACGCTGTCCAACCCGGTCAAAAGCGTCGGGCACGCGTTTAAAAGCTGCAGCGCTTCCAGATAAAGCACCGGGCTGATGCATCCCCCCGAAAACTGGGCTTCCAGGAAGCTCCATTTCCTGGCAGCGCTCCGTCCCAACTGGCGCGACAAAAACAGGATCAACCACGCGATCCTCCAGTCTCCCGGATTCTCAGAAAAGATCTTTTCGATCTCCAGCGTCGTGCGGCGCACATAGTCTTCCTGCGGATCATAGAGGGTGGTCAGGTACAGATAATAACAGTAAACGGCAGGCGGAGCCTCGTCCAGCCAGTCCTGCAGGCGGCGCAGCACCCACGACGCCTCCTCTGCCTTATTCTCCGTCAGCAGCAGTTGGGCATAGAACAGCCGGGGCGCGATGCTTTTCTCCGGGGAAAGCTCTATCATCCTGCGCACACAGGCATAGGCCTGATCCCGCCAGTCCCCTGCTTCCAGCTTTTTCATCCTGAAATCCTGATACAGCTTTACCATCCGATACTGGCAGCCCTGCAGCTCCCGCCTGCGCCTGCCGGAAGCGGTATCCGAAGTTCCCCGCTTTACCGCGATCACCGGGATCTTTAAGCTTCCCCTGTGCCAGCGAAGGACCACTTCTCCCAGATTATTCCCGCCATGTATCTTCTCCTCATGGAAATACAGCGGCAGGCGGCACTGGCTGCCCAGAAAATCGTTTTCCGTCAGCAGGCTTTTCTCCACGGATAAGAAATCGCCCCTCGCCTCCACCTCAAGGCGGACCGGCCCCCAGCCGATCTTCTGCAGGGACAATTCCTCGCTGCAGTTTTCCCGGATATCCGTAAGCCGAACCTCCTTTGGCAGCGCCGTAAAAGAAACGGGCTGCTTCTTCCGGGCGGCCACCAGGAATTCCTCCACGTTGTTCTCGTTTCCGTAACAGGCGGACAGCCCCCGATAGAGCTGGATGAGCTGGCCGTCCTGTCCGCAAAGGCGCAAAAAATGGGCAGAGTAAAAAAACTTCACCGCTTCCTGCCACCTGGCCCTGGCAAGATTGGTAAACTGGAATAAATTCTCCATCTCGCCCAGGGAACAGACGGCGGGTTTTTCTTTCACCTGCACCTTCCAGCACAATTCGTATTCCCCATAGTTGGACACAATAAAAAAGCGGCCGCTGCGCGTCTCGCCATCCCGCATCCGCCCCGCGTCGAAACGAAACGCGATGCGCTCTGCATTCCCACAGAACCAGGGCGTCAGACACTCCATCCGCTCGTCCGCAGAACGCACGAACCCCTCCGGTATCCCGGCGCCGTTCCCCGCGATCTCAAAATCGCCCTCCGCCCGCCCGTCCGGCGGCACTACAAGCTCGACCTGTCTGACCGAAAAGGTCAAAGAACCCTCTGCAGGGCGAAAATCCTGTGCGCTGATCCGCTCTCTCATCTCCCGCATCAAAAACCGCCTCCCAAAACTCTCCTTTCATTTTACTCTATTTTTTTTGCCGATGCAACCTTTGCTTCCACGAATGCCGCCGGTAAAACCGGCCAAAAAAAACGGAAGCTTTCCTTGACATATCCCATTTTCTGTTGTATTGTTGTATTAAATAAATAGTACATATGAAAAGAAAAGGAGGAAACCCATGGCATGGACGCTTGACTCAGACCGCCCCATCTATGCGCAGATCGTGGACCGTCTGAAACTGCAGATCGTTTCTGGAAACTACCCGCCCGGCGCCCGGCTGCCCAGCGTGCGGGAGCTGGCGGCGCAGGCCAGCGTCAACCCCAACACGATGCAGAAGGCCTTTACGGAACTGGAACGCACGGGCCTGATCGTCACCCTGCGCACCAGCGGGCGCATCGTCACGCAGGACGGCGAACGGATCGCCGGAGCCAGACGCGAACTGGCGCAGGAGCAGGTGCGGCTCTTTTGGGAGCAGATGACGCAGTTGGGATATGACAGGGAGCAGATCCTCTCCCTGCTGCTTGAAACAGGAGGAAACACTCATGAATGAAACGCGCACGGACAGCCTCGTATCCATCCGGGGGCTGACCAAACGATACGGGAAGATAACCGCCCTCGACAACGTTAATCTGGAGCTGCCGCCGGGCCGCATCATCGGCCTCTTAGGCCCTAACGGCAGCGGCAAGACGACCCTCATCAAGCTGATGAACGGCCTTCTTGTCCCCGGCAGGGGGACGATCCTCATCGACGGCAATATGCCGGGGATCGCCACCAAAAGCTGCGTCTCCTATCTCCCGGAACGGTTCTACGCTTCGGATTCCATGCGGGTAGAGGACCTGCTTTCCTATTTTGAAGATTTCTACGCCGACTTTGACAAAAGCAAGGCTCTCGGTCTGCTGGAAAAACTGCAGATTTCCCTCAAAAGCCCTTTAAAGTCCCTTTCCAAAGGCACCCGGGAAAAGACGGCCCTCGTGTTGGTCATGAGCCGCCGGGCCAAGCTGTATATCCTTGACGAACCCATCGCCGGCGTGGATCCCGCCGCCAGGGACGTGATCCTTCGAACCATCATCCAGGAGTACGACGAGAGTTCCACAATCCTGCTCTCCACCCATCTGATCTCCGATATTGAAACCATTCTGGATGACGTGATCTTCATCCAGGACGGAAAGATCCTGTTATCTTCCAGCGTGGAAGACATCCGTTCTGCCCAGGGCAGATCCGTGGACGCATATTTTCGGGAGGTGTTCGCATGCTAGCCAAACTCATCAAACACGAATGGAAGGAAACCTGGAGGATCCCTGTGCTCATTTTCGGGGCCATCCTTCTTCTGACAACGGCCTACATGATCTATTTTTCCCTGTGCCCGCCCCTTACGGACCGAGGGGCGCTCCATGTCGGCAACCTTTTTTTGTTCGTCGCCTTCTGCTTTGCCATCAGCGCGGGCGACCTGCTGTGCATCCTGTACTTCGGCATCCGTTTTTACAAAAACCTTTTCACGGACGAAGGGTATCTGATGCACACGCTGCCCGTGTCCCCCGACCGGCTCCTGCTGTCCAAAACTGCGGTCGCCACGGTCTGGACTTATGTCTATAGCCTGCTCTTATACGCCATTATCCTGCCGGTCACCTTTTTTTCCGTGCCCAGGATCCAGCAGACGGACCTTTCTTTTCTGGAAGAGTTTGGCGAAATGCTGGCGGCCATCCTGGGCGGCAGCCCCTTAAGCGCCCTGGCTTTCCTTTTACCCTATACCCTGGCCGGCAGCATTTATTCGATCGTCCAACTCTACGCGGCCGCCAGTCTGGGACAGTTTTTCGGGAGACATAAGGTTTTTGGTTCCATCGTCTGTTACCTGGGGCTGCACACCCTGTTTGGTTGTGTCACTTCCCTTTTTATGCTCCCGTCCATGACGAAGCTGATCCTTGACACCAGCCAGCTCTCCTCCCTGTCCTCTTTCACCGTGTATTTTACAGGAATGTTTCGGCAGGTGCTGTTCGCTCAGTTTCTGTCCAACCTGGCGGTCATCGCCGCCTGCCTGTTTCTGTGCCATTATATTTTGAAAAAGAATCTGAATCTGGACTGACCAGGCGCTTTATCAGGCACCCTTTCCCCGTTTTCGCATACGATTAAACTAAGGGAAAAGGCCGCAGGCAAAATCGTGTAACCCACGGTTTCCCTGCGGCCCTTATTTTATGCGAGGAACTTTATGACCGATCTGATCCATGCCGCACAGACAGACTCCCCGTATTCCGGGACGCTGCAAATCAACGTCACCTCTTCCGTAGGTTTCGTGCCGGTCACAGGCGCCCGGGTTACCATTTCATCCAGCGATACCCCCGAGACGGCCATCGAAGAACTCACCACCGACGAGTCGGGACAGACGGATACCGTCACCCTGCCGGCCCCCAATCCGGAATATTCCCAGGAACCGGACCAGCCCCGTCCCTACACGGATTACAACATCCTGGTCAGCGCCCCGGGCTATGAGACGGTATCGGTGGTTGGCTCGGAAATCCTGCCCAACGAGGAAAGCATCCAGTCCGTTTCCATGAATCCCACTGAAATCGCCGAAAGCGCCTCCCGGGAAGAGATCAATATCCCGGATCACACGCTGTATGGCGACTATCCCGCCAAGATCCCGGAAGAGGAGATCAAAACAGACCCGGAATCCGGCGAGATCATTTTAAGCCGCGTCGTGATCCCGGAATATATCATCGTTCACGACGGCAACCCGGACGACTCCAGCGCGCCCAATTATTATGTCCGATACCGGGATTACATCAAAAACGTGGCTTCCTCGGAGATCTATGCCACTTGGCCGGAAAGCACCATCTACGCCAATATTCTGGTCATCCAGTCCTTTACCTTAAACCGGGTCTATACGGAATGGTACCGCAGCAAGGGCTATCCCTTCACCATCACCTCTTCCACCGCCTACGACCAGAAATTCATCTACGGCCGCAATACCTACAGCAACATCGACCGGCTGGTGGATTCGGTATTTGCCAACTACCTTTCCCGCCCCGGCGTGCGCCAGCCCATCTTCACCTCCTACTGCGACGGGCAGCGGGTGACATGCCAGGGGCTCTCCCAATGGGGTTCCAAATATCTGGGGGATCAGGGCTATTCGGCCATCGAGATCATACGCTACTATTACGGCAGCGATATGTTCATCAATACCGCCTCCGCCATCAGCGGCGTTCCCTCCTCCTGGCCGGGCTATAACTTAAGCGTCGGCTCCTCGGGAGACAAGGTGCGTCAGATCCAAGAACAGTTAAACCGCATTGCCCGCAATTATCCGGCTATCCCCACCGTCAGCGCGGACGGCATTTTCGGCAGCCGGACGGCGGAGGCCGTGCGCGCTTTCCAGCAGATCTTCAACCTGCCGGCAAACGGCATTGTCGATTATCCCACCTGGTATAAAATTTCCAACGTCTATGTAGCCGTGTCCAGGATCTCAGAGCCAGGATGAAAGGGCTTTAACGCAAAGGCGGCAAAGGGCCGGAACCGGTCTCTTTGCCGCCTTTATAGGCTATCGTATTTTTTGTTATTTTACTTGGCCAAAAGCATCATGATCTCGTTGGAACGGGTGATGAACTTGGTCATCGCCTCCGGGGAAAGGGGCGCGTTCTGCAGCTTGGCCAGATCGTATAGCTGTTCGCAGATCAGCTTCGTGTTATCCCCTTCCTCATGGGCGGTGATATAGGCTACCAGCGGATGGGCGGCGTTCAATACCAGGGTCTCCCCCTCTCCGCCGAACATCCCCATATCCATATTCCCGCCGTACATCTTCATCATATCCTGCATCCGCCTGGTCTCCTCGGAAACCGTCAGGACGGAGGATACCTTCTTGTTTTTCAGTTTTTCCACGGACACCTTGAGCTTATCGTTCTTCAAAGCCTTGCGCACCAGCTTCTGGATCTTCTCGCCCTGGGCTTTCAGTTCTTCCTGGGCCTTCTTGCCGGTCCTGGCCTTAAAGACATCGGTCAGATCCGCGTCGATGCGGGCGAAGTGAATGCCCTCGTTCTTCGCCTCCAGTTGGGAAATAAACGGCTGGTCGATGCGCTCGGGCAGGATCACCGCATCCATCTTGGCCGCCTTGAACATATTGATATACTGGCTCTGCTGCTGCTCGTCGGTCACATAGTAGATGGTCTTTTCCTTCTTCTCTTCTGCGCCAGAACCCTCTGCGCCTACGGCTTCGTCCTCCGCCTTGCCGGCCCCGTCGTCCACGACCTCGGCTTCCACTTTCTCGCCGTTTTCGTCCACAGCCGTCTCCTGCGTCTCGTCGGGATCCGTCTTATTGACTTCCAGGCACTCCAGCAAAGTCAGATACTTGCCTTCCAGATTCTTAAAGAGGATATAGTCCGTCATCTTCTGGCAGAATTTGTCATCCTTTAAGCAGCCGAACTTGATAAAGGGCGCGATATCATCCCAGTACTTCTCGTACTCCTCCTTCTGGGTCTTGCACATGCCGGACAGCTTATCCGCCACCTTCTTGGTGATATAGTCGGAGATCTTCTTCACAAAGCCGTCGTTCTGCAGCGCGCTCCTGGACACGTTCAGCGGCAGATCCGGGCAGTCGATGACGCCCTTTAAGAGGAGAAGGAATTCCGGAATGACCTCCTTGATGTTGTCCGCGATGAACACCTGGTTATTGTACAGCTTGATGGTCCCTTCGATGGACTCGTATTCCATATTGATCTTGGGGAAATACAGGATGCCTTTTAAATTGAAGGGATAATCCATGTTCAGATGGATCCAGAACAGCGGCTCCTTATAGTCCATAAAGACCTTGCGGTAAAATTCCACATATTCCTCTTTCGTACATTCGCTGGGGTTCTTCGCCCAGAGAGGGTTCGGATCGTTGATCAGCTCCGGCCGCTTGGCGATCTTTAATTTATCCGGATCCTCTTCCTTTTCCTTCTTGACCTCCTCGATCACCCGGTCGGTATCCTGCTTTTCGCTGGCCAGGATCGTCTGTGTCTCCGTGGTGTTCTCCCTGGAAAGCCAGATCTCGGTAGGCATGAAGGAGCAATATTTTTGCAGCACTTCTTTCGCCTTGTACTCGTTGCAGAACTGCAGGCAGTCCTCATTCAGGAACAAAGTGACGCAGGTGCCGACCTGGTCCCAACTGCCTTCCTCCATATCAAACTCTGTCCCGCCGTCGCAGGCCCAATGAACGGGCTTTGCATCCTTCTGCCAGGAGAGGGAATCGATGTGTACCTCATCCGCCACCATAAAGGCGGAATAAAAGCCCAGTCCGAAATGGCCGATGATCTGGTCGTCGCTGGCCTTGTCCTTATATTTGCTGATAAAATCGGTGGCGCCGGAAAAGGCGATCTGGTTGATATACTCCTCCACTTCCTCCGCCGTCATACCGATGCCGTTGTCGATGAACTTCAAAGTCTTTTCATCCGGATTGACGATCACCTGCACCCTGGGCTTATAATCATCCGGCAGGCTGTATTCACCCATCATATCCAGCTTCTTTAACTTGGTGATGGCGTCGCAGCCGTTGGAGATCAGCTCCCTGTAAAAAATGTCGTGGTCGGAATACAGCCACTTCTTGATAATGGGAAAAATGTTTTCACTGTTGATTGACAGGTTGCCATGCTTATTGGCCATGAAAATCACGATCCTTTCTTTTCTTTCCTTCTCCTGCAAAAACCGGTAATCCCTTTGCAGCTACAGGGAATACTCGCTTCAAAGGTTAGTTTAGACCTGTCCTGGGAAAAAGTCAACAGAAAATTAGCACTCATTTGATATGAGTGCTAACAGTGTGTGCAAAAGTCGCATAAATACGGGCTTTCCCAATTTCTAAATTTTTTATAAACACATAAGGCCCTTCCACTTTCGCCCAAATGCGCATTGCGCCGCGGGACAAACGCGGCTATAATAGAGGGCAGAACGCCGCGGTTTTTCGCGGCCCGGGAGGCACCTTTATGGAACAGGTATCCAAAGCGCAGATCCTGCGCAAGCTCTTTTTTTCCACCCTGTATTTAAGCGCATTCACCTTCGGCGGGGGTTACGTCATCGTCACGCTGTTAAAAAACCGTTTTGTCGACCAGTATCACTGGATCGACGAGGAGGAAATGCTGGATCTGGTCGCCATCGCCCAGTCCTCCCCGGGGGCCATCGCGGTCAACGGGGCCATCGTCGTGGGCTACAAACTGGCCGGCCTGCCCGGCGTGCTTCTCTCCGTCCTGGGGGCGGTGCTGCCCCCCATGATCCTGCTTTCCCTGATCTCCGCCTGCTATGACGCTTTCGCTTCCAACCCCCTGGTCGGCGCCCTGTTGGGCGGTATGCGCGCGGGCGTGGGCGCGGTCATCGTTTCCGTCGTCTACGACATGGGGAAAAAGGTCGTCCTGGAAAAGGACTGGCTCCACATCGCCATCATGATCGTAAGCTTCTGCCTCTGTTATTTCTGCAACGTCAACGTCGTCTTTCTCCTGCTGGCCGTAGCCGCCTTCGGCGTCCTTCGCGCCATCCTGGAGCAAAAGAAAGGAGACCGTACATGATCTACCTGCAGTTGTTCTTAAGCTTCCTGCAGATCGGAGCCTTCAGCTTCGGCGGCGGATACGCCGCCATGCCGCTGATCCAGGAGCAGGTAGTCACCCTGCACGGCTGGCTGACCGCAGATACCTTTGCAGACCTGGTGACCATCGCGGAGATGACGCCGGGCCCCATCGCCATCAATGCGGCCACCTTCGTAGGGACGCAGGTGGCAGGCGTGACGGGGGCCGTCGTCGCCACACTATTGCCTGTGTCCTGCCCTCCTGCCTTTTCGTCACCCTGCTGGCCATGGTCTATACGCGCTACCGCAATCTGGCCCTGCTGCAGCAAACCCTTGGCTCCCTCCGGCCCGCCGTCGTCGCCATGATCGCCAAAGCCGGCATGGCCATTCTGATCTCCGCCTTTTTCGCAGACCAGACCTTCCGGCTGGCAAAGGACAACGTTTCATTCCGGATGATCTGCTATTTTGCCGCCGCCCTGTTCTTTCTTCGCAAAAAGAAAGTAAACCCCATCCTGGTGATGGTACTCTGCGGCGTCTGCGAAATGCTCTTTACCGCTGCCGTCTCTTGATGGAGCGTTTGCATCGTCAGGGCGTTCCCATATATTTATCATATACCGAAAAGAAATCGGAAGTCTTAATCTGCGCGTCGTGGAACATCGTCACGGTCTGCCACAGTTCCTCATTCAACTGCCGGACAAGGCCCTCCACAAAAGTATCGTATTCCCGGTCGAAAGCCTCGTTGCGAATCCGCTCTACGATCCTCTCCTTGTTCTCCTGGGTGCGGGCCTGGTCGAAGGTGCTGATGCACTTTAAGATATAATAGCCGTCCTGCCCATGGATCACCGGGCTGACCTCATCCTTTTCCAGCCCAAAGGCGGCCTGTTCGATGGCCGGATCCATTTCCCCCTTGCCGAAGGAATAACTGATATTCTCTTCCCCGCTGTTGGCCCTCGCCAGGGCTTCAAAATCCGCCCCCTCTTCCTGGGCGCCCTTTTGAACCTCTTCTGCCGTCTGCGCATCGGGAAGGCAGATCATCTGCACCGTGATCGTCCTCGCCTCATCATCGCTGATCTCCGGATTCACGTCCGCCACGATCTGTTCGTAGACCGTCTGGGCCAGCGCATATTCCTGATACATCTGCCTGATCAGTTCCTCATCCACATTCAGCCGTATCCGTTCCGTCTCCCCCAGGGATCCATAATATTCCCCTGCAGCGGCATCTATCTGTGCCTGCTGCTCCTCGGACAGCAGGACGCCCCGGTCCTGCGCCAGAAGCACCATGGTCTTGATCTGCGCCAGTTCTCCCAACACCTGTTCTTTCACCTTTTCTTCCAGCGTGGCGTCCCCGTCCCTGCTCTCCCAGATCCGGCTGCCGTATACGCTTTCGTACTGGTTCTGCATGTTGGTCAGGTATACCATGATCTCAGGCCGCATGCAGGAGATCCCCTCGATACGGAACACCTCGTCTTCCTTAAACCCCGCCGTCAGCACCACCTTCGTCTCTTCCTGACAGCCCGCGGCCAGACAGCTAAACAGGCAGAAAGAAACGCAGAGGGCCGCTATCAGCCCCCTCTTTTTTCTCTTTTCCTGGCCCTTTCCCCGGCTCTTGATCCCCATTGGCCATTCCTTTCCTTTTTCCGGTCTGCAGCTTCACATCAAAAGGGGCGGCTCCTGCTGCCGCCGGACGCTTCCGGCGACGGCAAAAACGGCCCCTCTCATTTTGAATTCCTTTTTTACGGCCATAGGACGCCCTGCAGCGCCTTATAAGGCCGCAGGCAGCATTACAGTATGGTGCGGATCCAGCCTTTGGGCCCTTCGATCCTGCCCATCTGGATACCCGTCAGGGTATCATACAGCTTCTGGGTGACCGGCCCCATCTTCTCCATGCCGCTGGCAAAGCAGATCTCCCTGCCGTGATCCACCACCTTGCCCACCGGGCAGATGACCGCCGCCGTGCCGCAGACGCCGCACTCGGCGAAATTCTCCAGCTCGGCCAGTTTTACGGGACGCTCTTCCACTTCCAGCCCCAGGATCTCCCGGGCCACCACGGTCAGGGAACGTCTGGTGATGGAAGGAAGGATGCTGCCGGACTTGGGGATCACGATCTTTCCGTCTTTCGTCACAAACAGGAAATTGGCGCCGCCGGTCTCCTCCACACAGGTCCTGGTCGCGGGATCCAAAAACATATTCTCGTCAAAGCCCTGGTTGTGGGCCGACACATAGGCGTGCAGGCTCATGGCGTAATTCAGTCCCGCCTTAATATGCCCGGTGCCGTGGGGCGCCGCCCGGTCAAAATCGCTGACACAGATGGTCAAAGGCTTCACGCCGCCCTTAAAGTAAGGGCCTACCGGCGTCACGAACATACGGAACTGGTATTCCTCCGCCGGCTTGACGCCGATGACAGGAGAACTGGCAAACATATAAGGACGGATATAAAGGGTCGCGCCGCTGCCGTAAGGAGGCACCCACGCCGCGTTGGCCTTTACCACCTGATCCACCGCCTCCACAAAGCGCTCCGCCGGGAAAGGCGGCATCTCCAGACGCCGGGCGCTGTCCATCATGCGCTCGGCGTTTAAGTCGGGCCGGAAGGTCACGATATGGCCGTCCTCCGTGGTATACGCCTTCAACCCCTCAAAAACCTCCTGGCAATAATGCAGGATGCCCGCGCACTCGCTGATGCTGACAAAAGAATCCCCCGTCAGCACGCCCTCGTCCCAGGCGCCGTCTTTAAAATTCGATACATAGCGATAATCCGTAGGCATATAGCCAAAGCCCAGATTCGCCCAGTCAAGATTTTTCTTTTCCATGATCCGTCACACTCCTCATCCGTTTTTACAGCCCGATAGGCAGGACATCTGCGCCCTTTTGATCTAGGACGCCCCGCCGTCTTTTTGCCCTGCGAACAGTATAGCACCATTTGGGGGAGAAGAAAAGAGGGTTTTTGCGCAATATTTTGACGCGCTGCATCGGAAAAGCAAGGCTCATTTTTCCGCGGCGTTCACCGCGTCCTTCATCTGCCGCACATAGGCGCCGATCTGGGCGTGGGCCTGATCCCTGTACTGCCCGATCAGCTTCACCAGGGCGCTTCCCACGATCACGCCGTCCGCTTTTCCCGCAATCTCCCGGGCCTGGGCAGGCGTATGGATGCCAAAGCCCACCGCCGCCGGCACGTCGGTGACGGCCCGGATCTGCCCCAGGATACCGTCCAGATCCGTCCTGATCTCGCTGCGCATCCCCGTCACGCCCATGGATGACACCACATAGAGAAAGCCCTTCGCCTCTTTGGCGATCTGCGCGATGCGCTCCTGGGAAGTGGGCGCGATCATGGAGATCAGCGTTACGCCATGGCGGGAAGAAACCTCGTCGGCCTCCGCCTTTTCCTCAAAGGGCAGATCCGGAATGATGATGCCGTCGATCCCGACTTCCTGGCAACGGGCGAAAAACCGTTCGTAGCCATAATGGAACACGGGATTTAAGTAAGTCATAAAGACCAGCGCGATATCGGTCTTTTTACGCACGCGCTCCACCATGGAAAAGATCTGATCCGTGGTGACGCCGCCGGACAGCGCCCGCAGGTCCGCTTCCTGGATCACCGGGCCTTCCGCAATCGGATCGGAAAAGGGGATGCCGATCTCGATCAGGTCCGCCCCCGCCTTTTCGATCTCCAGAATATATTCCTCCGTCGCCTTCAGGCTGGGATCTCCCGCCGTCAGGAAGGCGACAAACGCTTTTTTATCCGCAAATGCTCTTTCTATCCTGTTCATAACTATCCTCACTCGCTGATGTTTTCGCCACGGTAACGGGCGATGGCCGCCACGTCCTTGTCCCCTCTGCCGGACAGGCAGATGATCATGCACTCCTCTTTCGGCAGCGTAGGGGCCAGCTTTCTGGCATAGGCCACCGCGTGGGCGCTCTCGATGGCGCAGATGATCCCTTCGGTGCGCGCCAGATATTCAAAGGCCTGCACCGCCTCCTCGTCCGTCACGGGCACATACTGGGCCCGTCCCGTATCGTGCAGGTTGGCATGCTCCGGTCCGATGCCCGGATAATCCAGCCCGGCGGAAATGGAGTAAACCGGCGCGATCTGTCCGTACTCATCCTGGCAGAAATAGGATTTCATGCCATGGAATACTCCCAGGGAGCCTTTGGCGATGGTAGCCGCGTGCAGCTTGGTATCGATGCCCTTGCCCGCCGCCTCGCAACCGATCAGGCGCACCTCTTTGTCCTCAATAAAGTGGTAGAACATCCCCATGGAGTTGCTGCCGCCTCCCACGCAGGCCAGCACTGCCGCCGGGAGCTTCCCCTCCCGTTCCAGGATCTGCTGCCGCGCCTCTTTGCTGATCACGGACTGAAAATCCCTCACGATGGTCGGAAAGGGATGGGGGCCCATGACGGAGCCCAGCACATAGTGGGTGTCCTCCACCCGGTTGGTCCACTCCCGCATGGTTTCGTTCACCGCGTCCTTTAAAGTCATGGTGCCCGTGGTAACCGGATGGACCTTGGCGCCCAGCAGCCGCATCCGGTATACGTTCAGCGCCTGCCGGTCCGTGTCCTCCTTCCCCATGAAGATCTCGCATTCCAGGCCCAGCAGCGCCGCCGCCGTGGCGCAGGCCACGCCGTGCTGTCCCGCGCCGGTTTCCGCGATGACCCTGGTCTTTCCCATTTTCTTCGCCATCAACACCTGTCCCAACACATTGTTGATCTTATGGGAGCCGGTATGGTTTAAATCTTCGCGTTTTAAATAGATCCTGGCGCCGCCCAGATCCTTTGTCATTTTCTCCGCGTAATATAGCAGGGACGGGCGGCCCGCATAATTTTTCAGCAGATCCTCCAGTTCCCGTTGAAATTCCGGGTCCTTTTTGAAATGCTCGTACGCCTCCTCCAGCCGGATGACTTCGTTCATCAGCGTTTCGGGGATATACTGCCCGCCGTGTATTCCAAATCTTCCTTTTGCCATCTCTTTTTCCTCATTTTTCCTTTTTGACGCAACAGGCCATCCCTTTTTCTTAAGCCCGCGCCAGCCTGATAAATTCCGCGATCTTCCTTTCGTCCTTTACGCCGTCCGTTTCCACGCCGCTGCTGACGTCCAGCGCAAAAGCGCCGGATCCTGCCGCCTCCGCCACGTTTTCGCAGTCCAGGCCGCCGGCCAGGAAAAAGGGGCGTCCCAAAGAATGAAGAAGCGACCAGTCGAAGCGCTGTCCCGTGCCGCCGGGGCCGTTATCCAGCAAAATATAATCGGCGCTGCTCTCCTTTGCCCGCCTGATATCCGCTTCCTGCGCGATGCCAAAGGCCTTGATCAGAGGACAGGAAACCAGTTCCCGCAGACGGGCCAGATACGCCTCGTCCTCCTGTCCGTGAAGCTGCACCATATCGATGATGCCTTCCCTGACGTATTCGGCGATGCGTTCCGGATCTTCGTCCACGAACACGCCCACGGGCACAATGCCAGGATCCAGCAGCGCCCGCAGCGCCCTGGCCTGTTCCCTGTCCAGCCGGCGCTTCCTGCGGGCAAATACAAACCCTGCATAGTCGGGACGGCTTTGGTTGACAAAGGCGACGTCACAGGGCCGGGTCAGGCCGCAGATCTTCACCTTTGGCCGGCAGGCCTGTTTTAGTTCGGCAAGCTTTGCAGCTTTGTCGGGGCTTCTCATCAGCGTTTCCCCGATCAGCACCGCATCCGTCCCGTTATGGTAAAGCTGCCCCACATCCTCTGCCGTGCGGATGCCGCTCTCCGAGACATAGAGGACGCCCGGCGGAATGAAGCTGCGCAGTCGGCGGGAATTGTTCACATCCACCGAAAAGGTTTTCAGATCCCGGTTATTGACGCCCACGATACGCGCCCCGGCCGCCAGCGCACGACAAACTTCCTGTTCGTCATGGGTTTCCACCAGCGCCGACAATCCCAGGCTGTGGGCGATATTCAAAAATTCTTTCAGTTCCCCGTCCGACAGCAGCGACACGATCAAAAGCACCGCCGACGCTCCCAGCGTCTTTGCCTCATAGATCTGATAGGCATCCACCGTAAAGTCCTTGCGCAGCACCGGCAAGGCAACCGTCCGGGCAATCTCTTGCAGATACCGGTCGCTGCCCAGGAAATATTCCGGCTCAGTCAACACGGAAATGGCCGAAGCGCCTGCCGCTTCATACTCCTTTGCGATCTGCAGCCATGGAAAATCCGGCGCGATCAGCCCCTTGGAGGGGGAGGCCTTTTTCACCTCGCAGATAAAGGAGACGCCTTTTGCCGCCAGCGCCCGCTCGAACGGGAAAGCGAAGTTGCCCTCTTTCTCCCGCTCCTGTTGGGCCAGCGCTTCCGCCTGCCTTCGAACCGTTTCAAAG
>X22_European_Rabbit__coassemble_28_pt1 | contig 43517 bp, 36 predicted proteins | sample X22_European_Rabbit__metabat2_low_PE_003 | metagenome-assembled genome bin X22_European_Rabbit
GCCTCAGGATAAGGGAGAAAAGGTTCGCGCCCTGCAGGAGCAGGGGAAAAAAGTGGCCATGGTGGGCGACGGGATCAACGACGCGCCGGCCCTGGCGCGGGCCGATGTGGGGATCGCCATCGGCGCGGGCACGGATGTGGCCATCGAATCGGCGGATATCGTGCTGATGAAAAGCGACCTGATGGACGTACCGGCGGCGGTGAGCCTGGGGCGCGCCGTTATGCGCAACATCCGGCAGAATTTGTTCTGGGCGTTTTTTTACAACGCCATCGGCATCCCCGTGGCGGCGGGAGTGCTGTACCCGGCTTTTCACATTCTTTTAAATCCCATGATCGCCGCGGCGGCTATGAGCTTTTCTTCCGTGTCGGTGGTCAGCAATGCCCTGCGCCTGCGGTTTTTTAAACCCGGGGGCGCGGATGGAAATAAAAAGGCGGTTCCCGCCGCCCGACAGGTAGCGGCCCCTGCCGCGCAGGCAGCGGCGTCCAATGCGAAAGAAGCGGCGGAAGGCATAAATGAAGAAAAAGGAGAACAGACCATGAAGAAGACGGTGAAGATCGAAGGCATGATGTGTATGCACTGTGTAAAAGCGGTGGAAAAGGCGCTGAGCGCGGTGGAGGGTGTGACGGCGGTGAACGTCAGCCTGGAGGAAAAGCAGGCGGTGGTAGAGGGCAATGCTTCCGCGGAGGCGCTGAAGGCGGCGGTGGCAGAGGCAGGCTACGAAGTGACGGAGGTCGCGTAAGGATCCCACGGCCTGGGAGAAGGTTTCGCGAAAAGGACAGGGGTGCGCTGCAGCGTACCCCTGTCTTTTTTCACGGATTTTTAGCAAAAAAAATATCGGAAACAGAACGAATTCCCGATAATTTATTATTGTTAAAGCATATTTTATTTTTCTTATAACTACATATTGCATCGTAACATATTTCGAAAATAAAGTCTAGTATTTTTTCTGTTTTCCGATACAATGATAGTACGGTTCGGCCGGCCGGAATGCAAAAGGGAAGGAGATACGGGAATGGGAGCGGAAACGGAAGAAAAGACGAAGCGCCACGGAACGTCCAGACAGGCGGAAGAGCGCCATTTGGCAGACACGCTGGCGGTGGTGCAGAAAAACGTGGTCAGTTACACCGCCCAGGTGACGCAGATGCGCGCCGATATCGATGAAATGCTGGAGCATTATCACGACAACGATGTGGAAGAACTCACAACGCTGAACAACACCATTACCATGCACGATCATATGAAGCGCGCCCTGGAGCGCAATGAGAAAGCCCTTGTCAAACCTTATTTCGGCAGGATCGATTTTTATGACGAGACCTACGAAAAGGAAGAATCCCTCTATATCGGACGGGGCGGCATCTTTCGAGATACCACGCACTGGGTGGTGGTGGACTGGCGCGCGCCGGTGGCAAACGCCTATTATGAAAACGGTCTGGGGAAATGCAGCTATGCTTCGCCCGACGGCGGCCGGGTGGATATCGACCTGCAGTTAAAGCGCACCTATGAGATCGAGGACGGGAAGCTTCTGGATTTTTTTGACAGCGAGGTGATCGCCAACGACGATCTGTTGACCAAATACCTGGCGAAAAACAAGCAGGCGGTGCTGGGGGAGATCGTGGCCACCATCCAGAAGGAGCAAAACGAGATCATCCGAAAGTCCCCCTATCACAACATCATCGTCCAGGGGGTGGCCGGTTCCGGGAAAACCACGGTGGCGATGCACAGGATCTCTTTTATCCTGTATAATTATGAGGAACGGTTTAAACCGGAGGATTTTTATATCGTAGGCAGCAACCGCATCCTGCTGAACTATATCACGGGGGTGCTGCCGAACCTGGATGTGTACGGCGTGCGGCAGATGACCATGGAACAGCTTTTCGTCCGGCTTCTGTACGAGGACTGGGACGAAAAGAAATACCGGATCCGCGCGGGCGGCGGGACAGGGAGCGCAGAAAGCGTCAAGGGAAAGCTGTCATGGTTTCTGGATCTGAAAAACTACTGCGACGAACTGGAATGGCGGACGATCCCGCGGGAATCCGTTTTCTTAAACCCGAGGCAGTTCGTGGAAGGGTATCGGGACGGGAAAAGCGGCGTATTCGATGAAACCGGCGGAAAACCGGCCGATCCAAGGACGCTTGTCCGGCTGATGGAAAAGGAAAGCATAGAACGGTATATCCGGCAGAACCCGCGCATTTCCGTCCAGAGCAAAATCAATATGCTCAACGAGCGGCTGTTAAACAGGGTGAAGGAGGAATTTCTGGGGAAAGGCGTCAAATATACCGATGCGGAGAAAAAGGCGATCCTGAAAGCCTATCGGGGCAGGTTCGGCGGCAGAAGCCAGAAACGCTCCATTTATGAGCTGTACCGGGAGTTCCTGGCAGGACAGAGCTTCAAAGGAAAGACGGCCGATGTGCCCCGGGACGCGTTCGACGTTTATGATCTGGGGGCGCTGGCCTATTTGTATAAACGCGTCAGGGAGACGGAGGAGATCAGCGAAGCCCATCATGTGGTCATCGACGAGGCCCAGGATTTCGGGATGATGGCGTACGCTGCCCTGCAGTTTTGTATGCACGGCTGCACCTATACGGTCATGGGGGACGTTTCCCAGAACATCCGGTTCGGCTGCGGACTCAACGACTGGGAGGAACTGAAAACCCTTCTGCTGACGGACGAAATGGACAGCTTCAACGTTCTGAAAAAAAGCTACCGCAACACCGTGGAAATTTCCGAGTTCGCCATGAAGATCCTTTATCACGGGCGCTTTTCGGTCTATCCTGCACAGCCCATCCTGCGCCATGGGGAACCGGTAGAGGTTCGACAGGCGGCGCAGGGAACGCTGGCGCGGGAAGCGGCAAAGGTATGTCGCAACTGGCAGAAAAAGGGTTTCGATACCATCGCCGTGATATGCCGGGATCAAAAGCAGGCCGGACAGGCGGCGGCAGAGCTGGAAAGCTATGTGACGATAAAGGACAGCGATCCGGAACGGATGGATTTCGGCAGCGGGATCATGGTATTGCCAGTAGAATATACCAAGGGACTGGAATTTGACGCGGTGCTGCTGTATGACCCGGATCGGGAAAGCTATCCGGTGGACGACGGGCACGCGAAATTGCTCTATGTGGCAGCTACCCGGGCGCTGCACGAGCTTTGTGTGCTGCATCTGGGGAATAATCTCACAGGTCTTATCGCCGATCCGGTTCCAAAGCGCTCCTGGCAGCCAAACGCCGATCCGGCTCCGGAGATCCCTTTGCGGCAAGCAGCCGATCCGGCCCTTACGGGCCTTTTGCAGCCGGAAGGGGCGGAAGGGAGGCAGCCGTCAAAAGCGTCGGGGACAGCAAGGCCCCGTGCCAGGATCTCCCTGGCCGGCGTACAGGCAGTGAGGCCGGGAGGGAAAATACCGGCAGATCTGGCCGGCGGGAGGATTGGCAGCCGTCTGCCGGAAAGGACGCCTGTTGGAAAGGACGCCCTCCGGCCGGCGCCTGCTGCTTTACGGCCTGCGTTTGGCGACTTGCCGCCCACGGAAATGCTGCGTCCGGCGGGACACGCGAAGATCGATCTGGGGATCCGCTGGGTCACAAAGGAGACGGACGGTCTGTATCTGCAGAGCCGTTACGGGGTGCTGCGCCTGTGCCCGGTGAGCGGCGGGATCGTGCGCGTTACCTTTGCCAGAGGCTCCCGGATCGCGCCGGGAGTTTCCCCGGCTGTCGCAGCGCGGCGCACGGAAAGCAGATGGATGTACAGGACGGCGGGAAATTTTGTGGAACTGTTGACGGACGAACTCTGTCTGCGGGTGGACAAGACCCAGGGCGCGATCCATTATCTGACCGGGGACAGGAAGCTTTTGCTGGCGGAGCGCTCTAAGGAGTGCCGTCTGCTGGAAGCCGGGCCTGAGGGCCTGCAGAAAAACCGGCTCTTTTTGGAATGGGCGAAGGCGGAGAAGATATACGGACTGGGAACGGGCCCGGTGGAGCAGATGCCGCTGCGGGGCACGGCCCGTTATATTTCCCACCGGGAGGAAGGAGAACTGCCGATGCTTCTTTCCGACAGAGGATACGCGATCGTTCCGGCGGCGCAGGGGCCTGTCTTTTGCTGCGATATCCCTGCCTATGGTTCCTATCTGTGTATACAGGGAGAGGAACAGATGGATTTTTATTTCCTCGTCGGCCGCCGCCCCGATACGCTTTTGGACGCTTACGGATATCTCTGTGGGAAATGAGGAAAATATTTTTGATTGCCTTTCCGGCGGGACTTTAGTATGATGAATCCAACGGACGCGCAGGAGGCGTTTGAGAGCGCGCAGGAAGCGTCGCTCTATGGCAATTGGGATGCGAAACGGGAACTGCTCCGGCTGGAAAAGAGGAAAAGTAAAAAAGTTTAAAAAAAAGTTATATAAAAAACATTTCCATATTTCTATTCTTGTGGTATACTAGAGAAATAATGGGAGGGTGTGGAAATGCGATGGGTGAAGATGTTTTCACGGAAAAACTATCTGCATTTCGGAATGGTGCTGGCAGGCGCCCTGGTGATCATCATGGCGGCAATGTTCAGCTACTATTTTAAAATACAGAATAAAGAATATCTTCTTCAGGTGGAATCGCTGAAGGATTTTTCCAATCAGGGAAGCGCGCTGGTGGAGCGCAAGCTGAACGAGTACCTGAGCGTATTGCGGACAGCGGCGGACTTTGTAGATACGACGGAGATCCATTCCGAGGCGAATATGCAGCATCTGCGCGCTATCGTGGAGCGTGGCGAGACGGATTTTGTGCGGATGGGCCTGATCGATGCGGAGGGCAACAGCCTGGTCACCAACGGCGGTACGCTTCAGGCAAAGGATACCGACTATTTTCAAAAGGCGATGCAGGGGGAGAGCAATATTTCCGAGAATCGGAAGCCGATCGAAGGGGATCAGCCCGTTTTCCTGGCGACAGTACCCCTCAGGGATGAGGACGGCAATATCTGCGGCGCCCTTTACGGCGTAGTGGAGACGGATTCCTTTTGGGTCTATGCGGACGTTACGGAGGGATCCACTTCGCGCTATTTCCGCGTTGTGGACCAAAACGGCGAATATATCCTGCGGGATGAAAAGGTGGAAAATCCTGTCCTGCAGGAGGGGAATCTCTTTGACGGGCTGCGCGGCCTGCGGACGGATATCGCGTACTGGGAAGCGCAGAACAAGATGGAGTCAAACGAGGAATTTCAACTGGAGATCACGAAAAAAGGAGAGAAATATATTGCCTGGTTCAGTCCGCTGGGGATGGGCGACTGGTATGTGGTAACCGTTATGAACCGGGAGGATATCGACAAGAGCGTGGATTTCCTGCTCGGCAGCGATGTCTATGTGCTGATCTTTGAAGTCATGATCGCGGTGGGCATTCTGGGCTTTGTCATTCTGCGGCATCTGCAGAAGGAGAGGGAACAGCTTACGGAGATGTATGAGCAGGTCAAGGTCAACGATGAACTGCTCCGGGCCGCCGTGGAGAGCAGTAAGGATCTGATCATGATCTATACCCCGGGCCAGGATATTTTGCGTATCTTAAATCCCTGGAACCGTCTGATCAAGCTCCCTTCCCGGGTGGAGAAGGCTTCTGAGAACATGTGTACCTATCTGCCTTCGGACGGGAATATGGGAGAGCAGTTAGAGAAGATTTTCTACAATCTGAAAAATACCGACGCAGATGTGACCATGGACTTTAAGATCTGGCTGTATAACCGGCTCAGGAGCTATAAGCTCCATATGAGGAAGATAAAGGATTCCAGCGGGAAAGTCATGGAGTGCATGGGCGTCCTGGTGGACGTTACGGAACAGGTTAATTTACAGCAGAGGGCGGAACGGGACTTTTTGACCGGCCTTTACAACAGGCAGAGCGCTGCGGACCTGATCGAAAATTATCTGCAGGATCAGCGGGGACACGAGTCTCAGAACGCGTTTCTGATCATGGATCTGGATTACTTTAAGGATATCAACGATACCCTGGGACACCAGACAGGCGATCTGGCGCTGCAGGATGTGGCGGAGACGATGACGCACCATTTCCGGCAGGAGGATATCATCTGCCGTCTGGGCGGGGACGAATTTGTGGTCTTTGTCAAAAATATTTCAAGAGAGACGATGGAGCGCAACGCAACTTCGCTGCTAAAGAAGCTGGCGCGAACCTATGAGGGTAACGGGGAATCCATCAACGTCACGGCTTCCATCGGCATCGCCATGTCGCCGGAGGACGGCGAGAATTTCGTCAAGCTGTATCACAAAGCGGACCGGGCGCTGTACCGGGTGAAGGAATCCGGGAAAAACGCTTTCCGGTTCTATCAGGAAGAAGATGAAAGGAAATAAGTATGCAGAAAGGGAAATATTATATTACGACGGCGATCGCCTATACGTCCGGCAAGCCGCACATCGGGAATACCTACGAGGCGGTGCTGGCCGACAGCATCGCCCGGTTTAAGCGAAAAGACGGGTATGAAGTGTTTTTCCAGACCGGGACGGATGAACACGGACAGAAGAACGAGCAAAAGGCCGCGGAGGCCGGGGTAACGCCAAAGGAATATGTGGATAATATCTCGGTGGAGATCCGCCGGATCTGGGATCTGATGGAGACTTCCTACGACAAGTTTATCCGTACTACGGACCCGGATCACGAGAAACAGGTACAGAAAATTTTCAAAAGGTTGTATGCGCAGGGAGATATTTACAAGGGCGCCTATGAGGGGCTGTATTGTACTCCCTGCGAATCTTTCTGGACGGAATCCCAGTTAAAGGACGGAAAATGTCCGGATTGCGGCCGCGAGGTAAAGCCGGCGAAGGAAGAAGCGTATTTTTTCAGAATGAGCAAATACGCGCAGCGGCTCATCGACCACATCAACAGCCATCCGGAATTTATCCAGCCCGTCTCGCGTAAGAATGAGATGATGAACAATTTCCTGCTGCCCGGCCTGCAGGATCTGTGCGTTTCCAGAACCTCCTTTAAATGGGGGATCCCGGTGGATTTCGACGACAAACATGTGGTGTACGTCTGGCTGGATGCGCTGACCAACTATATCACGGGCATCGGTTATGACGCCGACGGGGACAGCAGCGAGCAGTACAGGAAGCTGTGGCCGGCGGATCTGCATCTGATCGGCAAGGATATCATCCGCTTTCATACGATCTACTGGCCTATCTTTTTGATGGCCCTGGGAGAGCCGCTGCCGAAGCAGGTATTCGGCCATCCCTGGCTGCTGCAGGGCGACGGCAAGATGAGCAAATCGAAGGGCAACGTGATCTATGCGGACGATCTGGTGGATTTCTTCGGCGTGGATGCGGTGCGCTATTTTGTGCTGCATGAGATGCCCTATGATAACGACGGCGTGGTAAGCTGGGAACTTCTGGTGGAACGGATCAATTCCGATCTGGCCAATACGCTGGGCAATCTGGTAAACCGCACCATTTCCATGAGCAACAAGTACTTCGGAGGCGTCGTGGCCGATAAAGGCGCCGCAGAAGCGGTGGATGGGGAATTGAAGGCCCTGGCGGAGGGCTGCTACGACAGGGTGGAAAAGAAGATGGAAACCCTGCGGGTGGCGGACGCGATCTCGGAGGTCTTTTCGCTGTTCAAACGCTGCAACAAATATATCGACGAGACGCAGCCCTGGGTTCTGGCGAAGGATCCGCAAAAGGCGGACCGCCTTTCTACGGTGCTTTATAATCTGGTGGAGGGCATTATGATCGGCGCGTCGCTGCTGGAACCCTTTATGCCCAATACGGCGGCGGCTATCGCCGGCCAGTTGCATACAGAGCTGCGCGGGTTTGAGGAATGTACACACTTCGGCCTTTATCCTTCCGGCAACAGGGTGACGGAAAAGCCCGAGATCCTGTTTGCCCGGCTGGACGTGAAGGAAGTGGTAGAAAAGGCGGAGGCGATGTATGAGGCCCGCCGTCAGGCCGCGCAAAAGGCGGAGGAGACGAAGCGGGAAGAAGAGAACGACGCGGCCGATGCCAACATCGCGGCAAAGCCTGAGATCACCTATGACGACTTTGCGAAGCTGCAGTTTCAGGTGGGGGAGATCCTTCGCTGCGAGGAAGTGCCTAATTCCAGAAAGCTTCTCTGTTCCCAGGTGAAGATCGGAAACCAGGTAAAACAGATCGTTTCCGGGATCAAACCGTATTACAGCCCTCAGGAGATGGTGGGTAAGAAGGTCATGGTGCTGGTCAATCTAAAGCCGGCCAAATTGGCGGGCGTGCTTTCGGAAGGGATGCTTCTGTGCGCGGAGGGGCCGGACGGAACGCTGGCTTTAGTGACGCCGGAAAAGGAGATGCCTGCGGGAGCAGAGATCTGCTGATACGCTGACAGAGAGGGTATGGGGCCGTATGAAGAAAGAAGAGTTTTACTACGCTTCCAGGGATATGGAGACGCAGATCCATGCGGTCCGCTGGATCCCGGAGACCTCTCCGGTCTGTATCCTGCAGATCGTGCATGGCATGGCGGAGTATATCGACAGATATGAGCGGCTGGCGAACAGGCTGGTGCAGGCCGGCGTCCTGGTGACGGGAGAAGACCATCTGGGGCACGGGAAAAGCGTTGGCAGCGGGGGAAAGGAGCATCCGTACGGATATTTCTGCGCACAGGATCCTGCCACTGTCGTGGTGCGGGATGTGCATCGCCTCAAGAAGCTGACGCAGGAGCGGTATCCGGGCGTGCCGTATCTGATCCTGGGACACAGCATGGGCTCTTTTATCCTGCGCAATTACCTTTGCCGTTACGGCAGCGGTATCGACGGCGCCATCGTGATGGGAAGCGGCATGCAGCCCCGGGCGACGGTCAGGTTTGCCAAAGGGCTTGCGCGGCTTGGCGTTATCCTTGGCATGGGAAAGAAGCCCAACCATTTGCTGAACGCCCTGGCGTTTGGCGGTTATAATAAGAAGATCCCGTCTCCGGCCACCCGTATGGACTGGCTGTCCAGAGATGCGGATGAAGTGGGGAAATATATGGCGGATCCGCTCTGCGGATTTACTTTTACGTCCAATGGCTTTTTCACCTTGTTTGAACTGCTGGATCGTCTGTATGACAGAAGCGGCCTGGAAAAGATGCCGAAAGAGCTGCCGGTGCTGTTTTTGTCGGGAGACGCCGATCCGGTAGGCGGCTACGGGACGGCAGTGCGGCGGCTGGCAGAGGATTTTAGAGAGCTTGGTATGCGGCAGACAGAGATCACGGTCTATCCGGGAATGCGCCATGAGCTGGTCAATGAAATCGGCCGGGAAAAGGTGGAAGAGGATGTGCTTTCCTGGGTGCTGTCGCACGCTGAAAGGCGGGAATAGAGTGAGGATTGGAAGGAAATACGGGAAGGCCATGCGGCTGCTGGTTTTATTGCTGGCTGTTGCCGCTGTTGGCCGGTCTGTGACGGTATACGCGTCGGCATCGGCGGGCGCGCAGCAGGAGACGATACGGGCAAATGACGGCGATCTGGAAGAGACTTTTCGTAAGATACTGGATTTTATAAAGGAAAAATGGGAGAACGGCGATATTTCCGGCGCAGAGGACATCAAAGAGGTTATCGGGGAGGCGGAAGAACAGTTCGGCCTGTCCCTGGACGAGGAGACGAAGGAAAAACTCGCCCGGGAGCTTTATGAGCAGTACGGCGACGGCCTTTTAGAGAACGCCGGAGAGATCCTGAAAGAGCAGTTGGCCGGCCCTTTGGGAGACGCCGTAAAAGAACAGTTGGCCGAACCGCTGCAGGAAGCGGTAAAGGAACAGGTGGTGGAACCGGCAAAGGAAGCTGTGAAAAGCGCCGTTAAGGAGACTGCCGCCGGTTTTTGGAAAGATTTGACGGACAGCGTCTCTTCTTTCTTTAAAAAGCTTTTTTCCTAAACCCCATAGCCCGATGAAAACCGTCGATAGGATAAACCAATTGAGAGAGAGGACAGGCATATGAAAATTTTCAATCTGGACAGCCCGTTTATGATGTTTCTGACGAAGGTGGCGAATCTGATGATCCTGACCATGCTGACGCTGGTCTGTTTTATCCCCGTAATCACCGGAGGGGCGGCCATGACGGCCCTGTATTATGTTTCTCTCAAGCTGGCCAAGGGAGAGGATCCTTACATCGTAAAAAGTTATTTTAAGTCCTTTAAACAGAATTTTTTGCAGGCTACCGTTATCTGGATCATCCTGTTAGTGGTTACGGCCGTGGTCGCCGCGGACTGGCGCATCATCACCAGAAGCATGGAAGGAACCGGCGTGCAGTTCATGAGTATCGTTATGGCGATCGTCACGATCCTGCTGCTGATGACATCCGTATATGTTTTCCCGATGTTGTCCAGGTTTGAGAATACCATTGTGCGCACGATCAAAAACGCGTTCCTGATGAGCGTGCTGCACTTCCCCAAGACGGTATTGATCCTGATCATCCATCTTCTGCCTATCGCAGTGCTGCTGGTAAGCCAGCAGCTGGTTCCGGTGGTATTTTTGCTGGGGATAGGCGTGATCGCCTATCTGAGCAGCCTCCTGTTCGTGAAAATGTTTAAGCCCTTTGAACCGGAGGAAGAAGAGCCTACGTCCGATCCGAATGAATTGCAGCCTTTGTCTTTTATTGTCGAAGAGGAAAAGGAAAAACAAAAGGCTGCGGAGGCGGAAACAGAGGAAACCGACAAAATGCATAGTTGAGCGGAATTTGATTTGTACAATTTGCCGACGGCTTTTTTGGGGTAAAAATTTTTTAAGCACTTTTTACAACCTCCCCCAAAAAGTTTGTGGAATACTGGTATAGCCAAAAAAGGACGTTTCAGGTATACTGTTTTTAAATAAAGGCGGGGCGTAACCCGTCCAAAAATTCAAGGGAGGCTAAATCCAATGGCAAGTTTATCTTTAAAGAACATCTGCAAGGTATATCCCAACGGTTTTGAAGCTGTGAAGAACTTCAACCTTGAGATCGCCGACAAAGAGTTCATCATCTTCGTAGGCCCTTCTGGCTGCGGTAAGTCCACCACGCTTCGTATGATCGCCGGCCTGGAAGACATTTCTTCTGGCGAACTGAAGATCGGCGACAGGATCGTGAACGATGTGGAGCCCAAGGACAGGGATATCGCAATGGTATTCCAGAACTACGCTCTGTATCCTCATATGACCGTTTATGATAACATGGCGTTCGGCCTGAAACTGAGAAAGGTTCCGAAGGACGAGATCGACAGGATGGTGAAGGAAGCTGCGAAGATCCTGGATCTGACCCAGTTGCTGGATCGTAAACCGAAGGCTCTGTCCGGTGGTCAGAGACAGCGTGTTGCCATGGGCCGTGCTATCGTGCGTAACCCCAAGGTCTTCCTGATGGATGAGCCGCTGTCCAACCTGGATGCCAAGCTGCGTGTGCAGATGCGTATTGAGATCGCGAAGCTGCATCAGAGACTGGGCACCACGATCATTTACGTTACCCATGACCAGACCGAGGCTATGACCCTGGGCACCAGGATCGTCGTTATGAAGGACGGCGTTGTGCAGCAGGTAGATACCCCTCAGAATCTGTATGAGAAGCCCGGCAACCTGTTCGTAGCAGGATTCATGGGATCTCCTCAGATGAACTTCCTGGATGCGGTTGTGAAGGTCAACGGCAGCAATGTCGCTCTGGAAGTTGCTGGACAGAACATTCCTCTTCCGGCTTCCAAGGCTGCGAAGCTTACTGCTTACAACGGCAAGACCGTTACCATGGGTATTCGTCCTGAGGATGTTTATGATGATGAGCAGTCCCTTGCAGAAGCGAAGGTCGTGTTCACCTCCACCATCAGAGTATACGAGCTGCTCGGTGCAGAAGTGTTCCTGTACTTTGATCTTGGCGAGTTCCCGATCACCGCGAGAGTGGATCCCCGTACGACCGCAAGACCTGGCGATACGGTTAAATTCACTTTCGATGTTGAAAAGATCCATGTATTCGACAAAGAGACTGAGGAGACTATCACCAACTGATAGGAATGTAAGCAAGGACGCCCCCGGGGCCGCGAAGCGGCCGGGGGGCGTTTTTTCGTTAGGAAACTTTTTACCGGTTTTTGTTGCAATATGGGAGGGATGTTTTGTATAATGGAGACATCAGAAAAGCCGTCCGAAAGGGGCGGGAAAATGCATGAAAACGCGTTTAAGGAGGAGAAGGTTATGGATTTAAAATTAAGGCCCGCGAGTGAATGCAAGTTCGATGCAGTATCCCTGGGGGAGGTCATGCTGCGCCTTGATCCGGGGGAGGGAAGGATCCGCACGGCCAGGAGTTTCCGCGCCTGGGAAGGCGGCGGGGAATATAACGTGATCCGGGGCCTGCGTAAGTGCTTTAAACTCAATACCGCAGTGATCACCGCCTTTGCCGACAATGAAGTCGGTATGCTGATGGAGGATTTCATCATGCAGGGCGGTGTGGACACCTCTCTGATCAAGTGGATGAAGACCGATGGCATCGGCCGGACCTGCAGGAACGGTCTGAACTTCACGGAAAGAGGCTTTGGCATCCGCGGCGCGGTAGGCTGCTCCGACCGGGCCAACACCGCTATCTCCAAAGCGACGCCGGAGGATTTTGATTTTGATTATATTTTTGGCACCCTGGGCGTAAGATGGCTGCATACCGGCGGGATCTATGCCGCGTTGTCCGAGCAGTCCTGCGAGACCGTTCTGGCGGCGATCAAGACCGCGAAGAAATACGGCACGATCGTATCCTATGACTTAAATTACCGGCCTTCCATGTGGAGCGCCATCGGTGGCATCGAAAAGGCGCAGGAAGTGAACAAGGAGATCGCAAAATATGTGGACGTCATGATCGGGAACGAGGAAGATTTTACCGCCTGCCTTGGCTTTGCGATCGAAGGGAATGATGAGAACTTAAAGCAGCTCAATATCGAGGGCTACAAGAAGATGATCAATGAGGCGGTCAAGACCTATCCGAATTTCAAGGCAGTGGCGACCACGCTGCGCGAAGTGAAGACCGCTACAGTGAACGACTGGAGCGCGCTCTGCTGGGCGGGCGGAGAGATCTACAAGGCGAAGGATTACAAGGGCCTGGAGATCCTGGACCGTGTCGGCGGCGGCGATTCCTTTGCTTCCGGCCTGATCTATGGGCTGATGACCACCGGCGACGCGGAGATCGCTGTGAATTACGGCGCAGCCCACGGCGCGTTGGCGATGACCACGCCCGGCGATACGACCATGGCCAGCAAGAAGGAAGTGGAAGCGATCATGGGCGGTGCAGGCGCGAGGGTACAGCGCTGAAGCAATAAGTACGGAGAATGTGAGGAGAGAAGATGATTTCTAATCAGGTAATCCAGACGAGTATCGATGAACTGCGGGCGATCACGAAAGTGGATCTTTATGTTTATGATCAGGATGGAGGCCGGGTCGCGGCGACGACGGACGAAATGACGCTTGCCCGCGATATCATTGTGAGTTTTGCCAATTCCCCGGCCGACAGCCAGGTAGTCAGCGGATATCACTTCCTCAAGATCCTGGACGATGGGGAGATCGCTTATATTCTGGCGGCGCGCAGTGTTAATGACGATGCTTACATGGTGGCCAAGATCGCCGTGAGCCAGATACAGAATTTGATCATTGCCTATAAAGAGCGGTTTGACAGGAATAATTTTTTCCAGAACCTGATCCTGGATAATCTCCTCCTCGTGGATATTTATAATCGGGCGCAGAAGCTGCACATTGAAGTGGAATGTCCCCGTATCGTCTATGTGATCGAACCCCGGACGGAGAAGGACAACGGCGCCATGGAGATGCTCAAAGGGCTTTTCTCCAATCAGAACGGCGATTTTATCACCGCAGTGGACGAGAAGAACATTATTTTGATCAAGTCCGTGGAGCGGGATGAATCCCCTGCGGCGCTGGAGCAGACTGCGAATATGATCGTGGATATGATGAACAGCGAGGCGCTGCTCAATGTTCGCGTAGCCTACGGTACCGTCGTGCGGGAGCTGCGGGAAGTGTCGAAGTCCTACAAAGAGGCGATCATGGCGCTGGATGTGGGACGGATCTTTTACGCGGAGAAAAACGTCAGCGCGTATTCCACCCTGGGCATCGGCCGTCTGATCTATCAGCTTCCGGTCAACCTCTGCCGTATTTTTATCGAAGAGATTTTCAGCGGCAACCAGGTCTATGATCTTGACGACGAGACGCTGACCACGATCAATAAGTTTTTTGAAAACAATCTGAACGTTTCGGAGACCAGCAGGCAGCTATTTATCCACCGCAATACGCTGGTGTACAGGATCGAAAAATTACAGAAGGCTACGGGCCTCGATATCCGTACTTTTGACGATGCCCTGACGTTCAAGATCGCCATGATGGTGGTCAATTATATGAAATACCTGGATACAGTGGATTATTGATCGGTCCGCCGCAGGGCGGTCAGACGCAAAAGGCCGTCAGATGGGTTTGCCCGTTTGACAGCCTTTTTTGCGCTAAAAGCTTTTTTTTAAATAGAAAAAGAAAGAACCCGCGCCGCGGCCGCTGCCTTTGGCGGATCGGACGCGCATAGGAACGGCACGTCCCGAATAGAATGGGAATAAAGGAGGGACGGGCATGGCAGGTTATCAGAAAAGGATCGCATATCTGGACTATCTGGAGAACGGCATGAGGATCAGAAACGCCGGTTTCGTAAAATGGGAAAAAAACGGCGGACAGATCCGGCTGAGGGTACAGGTTCAGAATGTGCCGGAGCAGTTTAACGGGCAGTTTGCACTGAGCGCGGCCAGCGGCAGCGCCATCGACGAAATCGGGTTAAACCGTGGAAACGGCACATACAGCGGGGTCTGGGACAGCGGAAAGACAGAAGAGGGAAAACGCTGGGAGGAAGTGTACGGCGTCTATATCCGGCTGCCGGGCAGGCATCTGATCCAGGCGGTCTGGGAGGATCCTATGGAATTGCCGGTGGACGGCCAAAGAGAGGATCAGGCGGCAGAGCAGCCGTCCGCGCAGCCGGTTGATCAGGCGGCAGAGGAGCCGCTCGCACAGCTGGTTGATCAGGCGGCAGAAGAGCCGTCCGCGCAGCAAGACGATCAAGCGGCGGAACGTTTGCCCGCGCAGCCGGCCGACCAGGCGGCAGAGGAGCCGCTCGTACAGCCGACCGACCGGTTGGCGGAACAGCCGCCCGCGCAGATGATCGCGCAGACGGTAGGGCGGGAGATAGCGCAGCCGCCGGAGGAGGAATCCGATCGGGAGTTTTCACAGCGGGAGACGGCAGCAGAGGAGAAAGAGCCTGCTTGTTATAGCGATAAATGGACGCAGCTTTGCCATATGTTCCCGGTCATACACCCCTTTCGGGATGAACGGGAATATCTTTCCATTGCGCCGAAGGACTTCGTTGTCCTCTGCAGGGAATATCAGAAAATGGTACATAACAGCTTCCTGCTGCATGGGTATTATAATTACAGGCATCTGATCCTGGGAAAGACCGTCGCCGGGCAGGGCGGGGATAAAGCGCAGTATTTTTTGGGCGTACCGGGCAATTTTTACGACCGGGAGAAGATGGTAGCGGAGATGTTTGGGTTCGAGGCCTTTGAGGGGAGCAGGGATCCTGTAAAACCCGGCGATTTTGGCTATTATATGAAAAAAGTGGATATTTAGGAGCGGCAGAAGAAAATGTCGAGGATACGGACGGAAGAGGAAAAGCAGGTTGCCAGGCGGATGACAAGGGAAAAGCAGAAAGAGGATTGGCTGCAGCAGCAGGAAGAAAAGCGAAGCGGCCATGAACGCTATATGAAGGAAGCGGTGAAGCAGGCGAAAAAGGCGGCGGCCCTTGGGGAAGTCCCGATCGGCTGCGTCATCGTGCAGGAAGGGAAGATTATCGGACGAGGCTATAACCGCCGCAATACGGATAAGAGCACGCTGGCCCATGCGGAGATCGCAGCGATCCGCAGGGCGAGCAGGGCGGTCGGGGACTGGCGGCTGGAGGACTGCGCTTTGTATGTAACCCTGGAACCCTGTCAGATGTGCGCAGGGGCCATCATACAGGCCAGAATACCGGAGGTTTTCATCGGCTGTATGAACCCGAAGGCGGGGTGCGCAGGTTCCGTTTATAATCTGTTGGAGGAACCGGCCTTTAACCATCAGGCCCATGTATTTCGGGGGCTTTTGGAGGAAGAGTGCAGCCAGTTGATGAAAGGGTTTTTTAAGGATCTGCGTCTGCGGACGGGCCGGGAGAGTCAGGAAATGGCAAAAACGGAGAGACGGCGGGAAACGGCAAAAACGGAAGGACGACAGGAAACGGAATCTTGACAAAAACGGGATTTACAGGTATACTGAGGACACCGTGCAGCCGGGAGAGCAGCGGCCTCCTGTACCTGCAATCCGCTATAGCAGGGGTGATGGCGCGTTGAGGGTTTGAACTGATATCGCTGCCCTCTATAAGTGGCGTTGAAGTTTGGGTCTTACGCAACGGATGTCTGTGAACCGTGTCAGGTTGGGAACAAAGCAGCACTAAGCAGAATTTTCCGTGTGCCGTGAGGGTGCCTGGCGGAGTTAACTGTAGAGGTAACGGATGTGGGCGATGATTCGAGGCGTGCCGCACGGTCTTGTTTATGTAAGGCTATGGCGCGAAGCGGACCGGCCGCTGATTTTCGGGGGAAAGAAAATGCGAACAGGATCCAAAAATCCGTTGTCGGACTGTACGCTGTGTCCGCGGGAGTGCCATGTGGACCGTCTGGCCGGGCAACGGGGCTATTGCGGTCAGACGGCGCAGATCGTGGCGGCGCGGGCAGCGCTGCATTATTGGGAGGAACCGTGCATTTCCGGCAGGGCCGGATCGGGCGCGGTATTTTTTTGCGGCTGTCCTCTGCGCTGTTCCTTCTGCCAGAACCGCGATATCGCGGCCGGCAGGGCGGGCAGGGAAGTGGGGACAGAAAGGCTGGCGGAGATTTTTTTACATTTACAGCAGCAGGGGGCCAATAACATCAATCTGGTGACGGCGACGCATTTCGTCCCGCTGTTAGTGCCGGCGCTGGAGGCGGCCAAGGATCGGGGTCTGAGGATCCCTGTGGTTTATAATACCTCTTCTTATGAAAAGGTGAGTACGCTGCGGATGCTGGACGGACTGGTGGACATTTACCTTCCGGATCTGAAATATGTGTCATCCGCCCTTTCAGGGCTTTTATCCAATGCGCCGGATTATTTTGAAACGGCGCAGGAGGCGCTTGCCGAGATGGTGCGCCAGACAGGAAAGCCGCTTTTTTTGTCCCCGGAAGGGAAACGCCTGGATGCGGAGCAGATGAACGAAGCCTGCTGTGGGGAGGAGGGAGATCTGGCGGATGCGGATTTCCTGATGCAAAAGGGCGTGATCGTGCGCCATCTGGCACTGCCGGGGCAGAGAGAGGATTCCAGACGAGTATTGCGTTATTTGCACAGGACTTACGGAAACCGGATCTATATCAGCCTGATGAACCAGTACACACCGATGCCGGGAGCGGCCTTAAAGCTGCCGGAGCTGGGGAGGAAGCTGACGCAGGAGGAATATGAGGCGTTGACCGGGTACGCCATTGCCCTGGGGGTGGAGAACGGTTTTTTACAGGAGGGGGATACCGTGGGAGAGAGTTTCATCCCGGATTTTGACGGGACGGGACTGTGAGGGAAAGCGCCGGGATCGGAAATTTCCATTATAATGCCAAAATCCCTTGAACCTTCCCTGTTAGATTTGGTATAATGAAAAACGAAGGAAAAAACTTCTGCGGCCGTATGATTTGGACGGCTTGTATGAACGGCCGTCTGGGGCCGGAAAACGGAGGGTAAAAGCATGAGCGATGTATTACAGAGAATTTATGAGATCGGTATTGTCCCCGTTATCGCCATCGACGACGCTGACAAAGCGGTTCCGCTGGCCAGGGCGCTGGTGAGGGGCGGGCTACCCGCAGCGGAGGTGACGTTCCGTACCGCAGCGGCGGAAGAGGCCATCCGCCGTATCGTGGCGGAGGTGCCCGAGATGCTGGTGGGCGCCGGCACCGTGCTGACGAAGGAGCAGGCGGACCGCGCTATCGCGGCCGGGGTAAAATTCATTGTCAGCCCCGGTTTTAATCCCGAGATCACCAAGTATGTCATTGACAAAGGGATGCTGATGATGCCCGGTACGGCCACGCCCGGTGAAATGGAACAGGCCATGGCCATGGGGCTGTCTGTGGTGAAATTTTTCCCTGCAGAGCAAAACGGCGGCGTTGCAAAGCTGAAAGCGGTAGCGGGCCCTTACGGAAACCTGCGCTGGATGCCTACCGGCGGCGTAAACGAGAAAAACCTGATGGACTACCTTTCCTTTAACAAGATCATCGCCTGCGGCGGTACCTGGATGGTGAAGAAGGATTTGATCGCGGCGGAGAACTGGGAGGAGATCGAGCGGCTGACCCGGCAGGCCGTGCAGACGATGCTGGGCTTTAAGGTATTGCATGTCGGCATCAATACGGAGAATGCGGATGAAGCCAGGGCGGCTGCGGCGCTGTTTGGAGAGATGTTCGGGTTTGCGGCGAAGGAAGGAAATTCCAGCATTTTTATGGGCGAGCGCGAAATTGAAATCATGAAGAAGATGTATCTGGGCAAAAACGGCCATATCGCCATTGCCACCAATACGCTTCCCCGCGCCATCGCTTATTTCAGAGCGCGCGGCTACAAATTCATCGAGGAGACCGTCACTGAAAAGGCGGCGTATTTTGAACAGGAGATCGCAGGCTTTGCCGTGCATCTGGTTCAGAAGTAATCACTCAGAGCCGATAGGCCGATCTATGATGAGAGTATATGACAGGGCCGTATGGAAGGCAGCTTCCATGCGGCCCTGTTGCTGTAGCGAGAAATATGTGAGAGTTGTATCTTGTAAATCAGGAAGCGTTATGCTACAGTAAATATAATCTGAATCCGGATTCCCGGAATCATCTTTTTTAAGTTCGATCCCATAATCGGGAGATGTCCAATTTACACATAATCATAAAGGAGGGGTATGCCTATGCAGGAAAACAGCAGTTTGAAGGATTATTTTCCCATGCTCCGGGAAAGAGAGGAGATCCTGAAGGAGATTGAAAAGAGCCTTCTGTTGAAAGGGATTTTCAGCGGCTGGAGCCAGAGACAAAGGGAGGATTTTCTGGATTATGCTTCCGGCGCAAGAGGATGGAAGATCCTTTACGATCCCTTTTTTAAGGAAGTCCTGAACGTAGAGTATGACCGGTCCCGGCTGGAAGACTTTCTGGCTACTGTGCTGGGGAAAAAGGTGAAGATCCTGCGGATCCTGCCCAATGATTCCACAAGGCTGGCGGATGAAACTTCGCTTTTGATCACAGATATCGTAGTAGAGCTGGAGGACGGTTCCATTGCAACCGTGGAGATTCAAAAGATCGGCTATCTGTTTCCCGGAGCGCGGTGCGCCTGTTATTCCTGCGATATGCTGCTGAGGCAGTACAAACGGGTCAGGGATCAGATGAAAAAGCATTTCTCCTATAAGGATATCCGGAGCGTATTTTTGGTCGTGATCTATGAGAACAGTCCGGCGGAATTTAAGCAGATGCCGGACGTGTACTACCACCATGCAAAACAGGTTTTTGACAGCGGCCTTTCCATGGATCTGCTGCAGGAATATGTGATGATCCCGCTTGACATATTCCGCAGACATATGCAAAATAAACCTATAGAGAGCAATTTGGAAGCTTGGCTGACGTTTTTTTCGGAGGACAGCCCGGAGAAGATCATAGAATTGATCACGGCGTTTCCCCGTTTTCGGGATATGTACGAAACATTCTACGATATGTGCAATAATATGGAGAGGGTGATGGAGATGTTTTCAAAAGAGCTTCAGGAACTGGATCGGAACACGACGGTCTACATGATTGAAGAGCAGCAGAAAACGATAGAACAAAAGATCGCGGAAATTCAGAAAATGGAAACCAAATTGGGGCAGATGGATATGGAACTGGAGGCCAAAAGGGCGGAGCTTGGCCAGAAGGACGCAGAGTTGGAGGCCAGCAGGGCGGAACTTGGCCAGATGGACGCGGAGTTGGAAGCCAGCAGGGCGGAGCTTGGCCAGAAGGACGCGGAGCTAAAAGCCAGGGAAGCGGAAATTGCCAGTCTGCGGAAAAAACTGCAGGAGCAGTCGCAGCGGGTAACGTCTCCCTCCGGAAAGGAATAGCGTACAGGGTAAAACGCCGGGCCGCAGCCGATACGGAAGATCCGTATCAACTGCGGCTTTTCTAATGCCGCTGCAGGCGGCATTGTCCGAGACAGGGAACACAGGGCGCAGTCGAAAAAAATTCTCCTGCGCTCCATATTTTTATTTTGCATCCCGGAAGAACGTGATATACTGTTTTTAAACTATGAAGATCCGCGGAGGGGACAGGATGAAACAACAGCTTTTGGAACAATTCAATAAGATCTTTGGTGGGGAAGGCGAAGAGGCGAAGGTATATTTTGCCCCCGGACGCGTAAATCTGATCGGGGAACATACGGACTACAACGGCGGCCATGTTTTTCCCTGCGCGTTGACCATCGGCACCTATGGCGTGGCAAGGAAAAGAAACGACAGGATGCTGCAAATGTATTCTATGAACTTTAAGGAACTGGGGGTCATCGGGAGCAGTCTGGACGATCTGACGCCGTCTAAGGAAGCAGGATGGACCAACTATCCCAAGGGCGTTATCTGGGCCTTTTTGCAGAAGGGCATGGAAGTGACCAACGGCATGGATCTGTTATTGTTCGGGAATATTCCCAACGGTTCCGGGCTTTCTTCTTCGGCCTCGGTTGAAGTGCTGACGGGGGCTATTTTGCGGGATATGTACGGCTTTGAGGTATCCAACCAGGATCTGGCGTTGATCGGCCAGTATGCGGAGAACCGCTATAACGGCGTGAACTGCGGCATCATGGATCAGTTTGCCATTGCCATGGGGAAAGCGGATAACGCGATCTTTCTGGATACGGCGACCATGCAATATGAATATGCGCCCATATCGCTGAAGGGCGCGAAGCTGGTCATTTCCTGCAGCAACAAGAAGCGCGGCCTGGGGGATTCCAAGTACAACGAGAGGCGAAGCGAATGCGAGACGGCGCTGGCCGAACTGCAGAAGGCAGTCGATATTCGGACGCTGGGCGATCTGGATGAAGCGCAATTTGAAAAATACAAGGCGGCGATCCGGGATGACGTCCGCATCCGCCGCGCGCGCCATGCGGTCTATGAGAATCAGCGTACGATCAAGGCGGTGGCGGCGTTGAAAGCGGACGATATCGAGGAGTTCGGCAGGCTGATGAATGCGTCTCACGTTTCTTTGCGGGATGATTACGAGGTGACCGGACTGGAACTGGATACGCTGGTGGAAGAGGCCTGGAAGGTAGAGGGGGTCATCGGATCCCGTATGACAGGCGCAGGTTTTGGAGGCTGTACCGTCAGCATTGTGAAGGACGGCGCGATCGAGGCATTTAAGGAGCAGGTAGGGAAAAAATATCGGGAAACCGTGGGGTATGACGCAGACTTTTATGTGGTGGAGATCGGCGGCGGCCCGACGATCCTCTGAGGAGGACGGCGTTAAAAAAGAACCCGACCGCTCATTTTTAAGAGGGTTATTTGTGCCGGAGCGTCCCAAATAGCCCTGATGGCAGAGGCGACTACCCCCTTTGCCTGTCGCGCAAACGCTCCGGAATGGAGGAGAATATGATTCAGGAGTGTATTCATGAGCTGATTCAATATGGACTGATAACGGGGCTGGTGGAACCGGAGGACGAGATTTACACGGTCAATCGTCTGTTGGAACTGTTTGAACTGGACGAATATCCGTATGCGTTCGGGGAGAGGACGGAAAATGACGGGATGGATGAAGATACGGTTGTGGACAGGCTTCCCACTATTTTGGAAAAGATGCTGGATTATGCCGTTTCGGAAGGGCTCATGAAGGAGGACGGGATTGTCTACCGCGATCTGTTCGACACGAAGATCATGGGGTGCCTGGTGGGACGGCCCAGCGAGATCATTCCCAGATTCTGGGAGAAATATAAGGAATCGCCGCAGGCGGCCACGGACTTTTTCTATAAATTCAGCAGAGATACCGATTATATCCGGCGGTACCGCGTCTGCAAGGATGAAAAATGGGTGGTTCCCACCAAATACGGCGATCTGGATATCACCATCAATCTTTCCAAACCGGAGAAAGATCCGAAAGCCATTGCGGCGGCAAAGCTGGCGAAGCAGAGCGGTTATCCGAAATGTCTGCTTTGTATGGAAAACGAAGGCTATGCAGGGCGGGTCAATCATCCTGCCCGGCAGAACCACAGGATCATTCCCCTTACGATCAACGGCAGCAGATGGGGATTTCAGTATTCCCCGTATGTGTATTATACGGAACACTGCGTCGTATTCAATTCCCAGCACACGCCCATGAAGATCGAGCATAATACGTTTGTGAAGCTGTTTGATTTTGTGAAGCAGTTCCCGCATTATATTCTGGGCTCCAATGCGGATCTGCCTATTGTGGGAGGCTCGATTTTAAGCCACGACCATTTCCAGGGCGGGCGCTATGAGTTCCCCATGGCAAAGGCGCCGGTGGAGAGAAGCTTTACGGTGAAAGGCTTTGAGGATGTGGAGGCCGGTATTGTCAACTGGCCCATGTCCGTCATCCGCATCCGGAGCGTGGATCCGGACCGGCTGATCGCGCTGGCGGACCTGATCCTGAACGCCTGGCGTGTCTATACGGATGAGGCGTCCTTTGTTTATGCCGTAACCGACGGGGAACCGCACAATACCATTACGCCGATCGCCAGAAAACGGGGAGAACATTTTGAACTGGATCTGGTGCTGCGCAACAATATTACCACAGAGGAACATCCGCTGGGCGTTTTTCATCCCCATGCGAAACTGCATCATATCAAAAAAGAAAATATCGGATTGATCGAGGTCATGGGTCTGGCGGTGCTGCCTGCCCGCCTGAAAAAAGAAATGGCGGCGCTGGAAGAAGCGATCCTGACAGGAGCCAACCTTCGTGGGGACGAAAGTCTTTCCTGTCACGCGGACTGGGTGGAGGAGTTTTTGCCCCGGCATCCTGAGATTGCGCGGGAGAATATTCACGGCATCATCCGAAACGAGATCGGAAATGTGTTCATGCAGGTATTGGAGGACGCGGGCGTTTATAAGCGCACGCCGGAAGGACAGGCGGGGTTTGACCGTTTCGTGAGCAGCCTGGGCCGATAGGATAAAAACGGCATGGAGGAAAAATGACAGCGCATACAAAAGCGATCCTGGATCTTCTGGATGAGCATTACGGCACAGAATATGTCTGTTATCTGGAGCATGAGAACGCGTGGCAGCTTCTCATCGCCACGATTTTAAGCGCCCAGTGTACGGATGCCAGGGTAAATATCGTGACCCGCGACCTGTTTCGGAAATATGATTCCGTGGAAGCCTTTGCGGGCGCGGACCTGAAGGAACTGGAGCAGGATATCCGTCCCACAGGTTTCTATCATAATAAGGCGAAGAACATCATAGCCTGCTGTAAGGATCTGGTAGAAAAATTTGACGGACAAGTGCCTTCTTCTCTGGAGGATCTGACTTCTCTGGCCGGAGTGGGCAGGAAGACCGCCAATGTGATCCGGGGGAATATTTACCATGAGCCCAGCGTCGTTGTGGATACCCATGTGAAGCGGATCTCCCGGAAGCTGGGGCTGACGGCGGAAGAGGATCCCGTCAAAGTGGAGATGGATCTGATGCGGGTATTGCCGAAGGATCACTGGATCCTTTACAATATCCAGATCATCACGCTGGGACGGCAGATCTGCAAAGCGCCTACGCCCAGATGTGAGGAATGTTTTTTGACAGAGCATTGCCCGGACTATCAGGCCCGCCGGAAGGCATTTGAATGACATACACGGAAGGCATTTGTATGACATAAGGAACCTTGCATAAGCCGGGAAAGTGTTTTATAATAGGCAGAAGGCCTTTGCATTAAAGTGAGGGGAATTTGCGATGATGAATTTACATAGCAGGAAAACAAAAAAGATCCTATCCTCAGTGATCATAATCATCCTGGTGCTGGCGATGGTCATTCCTACGCTGATCGCCCTTTTGTGAGGGGCAGGGATAGCTTTTCAATGAGGAAGAGGATATGAAAAATCTGAAATTTCTGATCGTGGCCCTGATTCTCTCGGCCGGATGTTTTTTATGGTTCGGAAAGGAAACCTGCGCGGCATCGGAAAACAGGATCCAGCAGGGCGTGACGGCGGGCGGCATCGATCTGTCCGGCATGACGCAGGGAGAAGCGGCGCAGGCCATAACGGACTATGTAAATGGGAGAAAGAGCAGCCAGATCACGCTGCAGGCGCAGGACGGACAAAACGTCACGGTAACGGCCGGGCAGCTGGGGCTTTACTGGAAGAATACGGATCTGGTACAGCAGGCGGTGGAGCTGGGCAAGTCCGGGAATATCGTGGTGCGCTATAAGGCGCTGCAGGATCTGAAACATAAGGGATGCAATTACGACATAGAACTGGATTTCGACCAAAACGCCATTTCCGGCGTGGTGACAGGACAGTGCAGCCGGTTTGACTTAGAGGCCGTCAATGCGACGCTGTACCGGGAAAACGGCGCCTTTCGCGTGGAAGAAGGCCGAACCGGCTATTCTGTGGATGCGGAGGCGTCCACAGCCGCTATTTATGAGTACCTGATGCAGCGCTGGGACGGACAGGACAGCAGCGTGGATCTGGTGATGAAGGTGGAGGAACCCAAAGGCAAGGCCGAGGAGCTTTTGCTGGTCAGGGATGTCCTCGGCGCTTTTACCACCAGCTATTCTTCCTCCGGAGCGGACCGCAGCAGGAATGTGGAAAACGGCTGCCGGCTGGTGGACGGGACGACGCTCTATCCCGGAGAGACTTTTTCCACCTATGACGCCGTCAAGCCTTTTACCACGGAGAACGGTTATTATATGGCAGGCTCCTACTTAAACGGGCAGGTGGTGGACAGCATCGGCGGCGGGATCTGCCAGGTATCTACTACCCTTTACAACGCGGTGCTTCTGTCGGAACTGGAGGTGACCGAACGGCACAACCATTCCATGATCGTCAACTATGTGGATCCGTCCGCAGACGCAGCTATCGCGGAATCCTCCGGGAAAGATTTTAAATTCGTCAACAACACCGAACATCCGATCTACATAGAAGGGCATACCGAAAATAAAAAGATCAGCTTTACCATTTACGGCGTAGAGACCCGGGATCCCGGCCGCCAGGTGTCCTATGTGAGCGAAGTGCTGGAAAAGAAAGAACCGGAGCAGGCCAGGATCGTGGCGGACGCTTCCCAGCCCGTCGGTTTTATCCATACCACCGCGGCCCATATCGGTTACCGGGCGCAATTGTGGAAAGTGGTGAAAGAAAACGGCACTGAGGTGAGTCGGGAGGTTGTCAACAGCAGCAATTATCAGATGAGCCCCAGCACGGTCACCGTGGGAACGGCCACGTCGGATCCCAATTACAGCACGCTGATCCAGGCAGCCATCGCTACCAATGATGTTGCTACGGTCAAAAATGCGGCGGCGAACATCAAGGCGGCGCAGACAGCGGCGGCAGCGCTGATGCCGGAACAACTGGCACAGATTGCGGCGGCCCAGGCCGCCATGCAGCAGGCGGAGCAGGACGCGGAAGCTGGCAATTAAAAAGGCCTTTGGGCGAGGTTGTCTTATGAAAAGGGAGAACAGGGCGGACTGTCCGGCTGCAGAAACGGTGGGCGGACAGATCGTCATGACGAAGTGGGCAGGGCTGCAGGGCACCGTGGGATTGGCGGAGCGCTGCAGAGAACGGCTTTTGGAGCGTTATCCGGCCTATTTTATAGAAGAAGCGAAAGCGCTGAAAAGGTATCTGTCCGTGGAAAGGGAAATGGCAGCCGCCGAGGAGGCGGGCGTCAGGACGATATGCCAGGTGTCGGGGAGCGGCGTATTCGGTGCGCTCTGGGCACTGGCGGCGCGCGTTGGGATCGGATTGGCCGTCGATCTGAAGGCAATACCGATCCGTCAGGAGACGGTAGAGATCTGCAATCTGCTGGATATCAACCCCTATGAGCTGCCCGGCGGCGGAAGCCTGCTGTGCCTGACGAAGCAGGGGATGGAGCTGGCGGCACGGTTACGCAGCTTGGGGATTGCTTCGGAAGTCATCGGTTATGCCACCGCAGACAGGGACCGGGTGGTGATAAACGGGGAGGAACGGCGTTTTTTAACCCCCTGCCCAAAAAAAGAAGAGGATAACGTCAGATTCCTGACGATGTAAAAGGGAAAAACGGCTGCCTTTGCAGGACAGCCGGGAAGGGATAGCCGCAGCAGCGGCGGAAGTGAGGAAAAATGAGAGAAGAACTGTTGCGCATCATTGAAAAGAACAGCCGGATCGACTTAAAGGAACTGGCAGTGATCCTGGGCGTGGAAGAGATCGATGTGGTCAACGAGATGGCGGCGATGGAGTCGGAGGGCATTATCTGCGGATATCATACGCTGATCGACTGGGAAAAGACCAGCATCGAGAAGGTGTCCGCCCTGATCGAAGTGCGCGTGACGCCACAGAGGGGGCAGGGATTTGACAGGATCGCGGAGCGCATTTACAAATATCCGGAAGTGAATGCGGTCTATCTGATCTCCGGCGGCTTCGACCTTCTGATTACGCTGGAGGGAAAGTCCTTAAAGGAGGTATCCGCTTTTGTATCCGATAAACTGGCGCCGTTGGAAAGCGTTTTGAGTACTGCGACCCATTTTATCCTGAAAAAGTATAAGGATCACGGGACCGTGCTGACAAAGCAATATGAAGATCAGAGAGAGAAGGTGTCGCCGTGAAAAACCCCCTGTCGAAGAGGATCGTAGAAATTAAACCCTCCGGGATCCGGAAATTTTTTGACGTGGTCAGCGAGATGCCGGACGCTATTTCTCTGGGCGTCGGCGAGCCGGACTTCGATACGCCCTGGCATATCCGGGACGAGGGGATCTATTCCCTGGAAAAGGGACGCACCTTTTATACTTCCAATTCCGGCTTAAAAGAACTGAAAATAGAGATCTGCAATTATCTGCGCCGCCGGTTTGAACTGGACTATGACTATCAGAAAGAAGTGATCGTGACCGTAGGCGGTTCGGAAGCCATCGATATCGCCCTGCGGGCCATGGTCGACCCGGGAGACGAGGTGATCATCCCGCAGCCCGCTTATGTTTCCTATGAGCCCTGCGCAATCCTGGCCAACGCTACTCCGGTGATCATCAATCTGCAGGCAGAAAACGAATTCCGGCTTACGGCGCAGGAACTGGAGGAGGCCATCACGGAAAAGACCAAGGTGCTGATCCTGCCTTTCCCCAATAATCCTACGGGGGCCATTATGGAAAGGGCGGATCTGGAGGCCATCGCCCAGGTCATTCTCAGACATGATATTTTTGTGATCTCCGATGAGATCTATGCGGAGCTGTCCTATAAGGGCAAGCATGTTTCCATCGCGCAGATCCCCGGTATGAGGGAACGGACCGTGCTGATCAACGGCTTCTCCAAATCCTATGCCATGACCGGATGGCGGCTGGGCTATGCCTGTGCGCCGGCGGCGATCACGGAACAGATGCTCAAGATCCACCAGTTTGCGATCATGTGCGCGCCTACCACCAGCCAGTATGCGGCAGTGGAGGCGCTGAAAAACGGAGACGACGACGTGGCGCGGATGCGAGAGCAGTACAACCAGCGCCGCCGTTATCTGGTGCATGCCTTTGCGGAAATGGGCCTGCCCTGTTTTGAACCCTACGGCGCGTTCTATATCTTCCCGTGCATTAAGGAATTTGGCATGAGCAGCGATGAATTTGCCACCCGTTTTCTGGAAGAGGAAAAGGTGGCGGTGGTGCCCGGGACGGCCTTCGGAGCGTGCGGGGAAGGGTTTCTGCGCATTTCCTACGCATACTCTCTGGAAAACCTGAAGGTCGCCATCGGCAGGCTGGCTCGTTTTGTGGAGAGATTGAAGAAGTCATGATCCAGATCGTTTTACATCAGCCGGAGATCCCCCAGAACACAGGAAACATCGGGCGCACCTGTGCAGCGGTGGGCGCGCCGCTGCATCTGATCGAGCCGCTGGGCTTTTCCCTGAGCGAAAAGCAGTTGAAGCGTGCGGGGATGGACTATTGGGAGAAGCTGGAAGTACACCGCTATGTAAATTTTGCGGAGTTTGAAGCGAAGCATCCGGGCGCGCGGGTCTGGATGGCTACGACCAAGGCCCATGCGGTCTACTCGGACGTGTCCTTCGGGCCGGATGATTATATCATGTTCGGAAAGGAAAGCGCGGGCATTCCGGAGGAAATCCTGGTGGAGCATGAAGAGAGCTGTATCCGGATCCCAATGCTGGATCAGATCCGCTCTCTCAACCTTTCCAACGCCGTGTCCATCGTACTCTACGAAGCGCTGCGGCAAAACGGATTTCCGGGGCTGGGCAGGAGCGGGGAACTGCACCGGCTGCAATGGAGGTAAGGATGGGAAAGCTTTGGTTTGCGCATCCCGCTGTGAAGTGGGAGGAAGGCCTGCCCGTCGGAAACGGCAGGCTGGGCGCGATGATCCTGGGCGGGAGAGAACGGGAAAGGATCGCGCTGAATCAGGACAGTATATGGTACGGAGGACCGGTGGATCGCGTCAATTCCGATGCCCGGGCCCATTTGGAACAGGTGCGGCGGCTGCTTCTGGCCGGGAGGATCCCGGAGGCGGAAGAACTGCTGCGCCTTTCTTTTTCCGGCACGCCCCAGAGCCAGAGGCCCTATCAGCCCCTGGGGGATCTGACGCTTTCCTATCGGGTGTCGGAAGAGGCCGGACAGGGGACGGATCTTGCCAAAGAAGGGGGAACAGACAGGGCCGGTGAGGACAGCGGCTACCGCAGGGAACTGGATCTGGAACATGGGATCGTGGCTGAGCAGTACCGGATGGCAGGAAAACAGGTGAGAAAGGAGTATCTGGCTTCCTGCCCCCATGGGGTCATTGCGGTCCGTATCCGGATTCCGGAGGGGACAATTTCTCTGGAAGCCATGCTCTCCCGGAAGAGATTTTATGACCATGCAGGCAGGCTGTGGGAGAACGCCATTTTTATGGACGGCACGCTGGGAGAGGGCGGCGTTTCCTGGATGGCGGCCGTATGCGCCAGGGTACATGGCGGGACGGTTCGGGTGCTGGGGGAACATCTGGTGATCCGGGATGCGTATGAGATCGAACTTTTTATAGGCTGTGAGACGTCCTTTTACGAAAAGGATTACAGACAGGTTTTGGAAAACAGGCTGCAGGCGGCCCTGCGGGACGGTTTTGAGACGATCCGGCAGGCCCATGAAGAAGATTACCGGGCGTTATATGGACGCGTTTTTCTGCGGATCGGAGAAGAAGCAGAGGATATGCCGCTGGAGGAACGGTTCGCCAGAGGAAGGAAGGAGGGCTTTGACGGCGGCTTCGCCGCCCTTTATTTTCAGTACGGGCGCTATCTGCTGATCGCATCCAGCCGTCCCGGCAGTCTTCCGGCGAATTTACAGGGGATCTGGAACGAGGACATGGAATCCGCCTGGGATTCCAAGTTTACGATCAATATCAATACGGAGATGAACTACTGGCCTGCGGAAAGCTGCGCCCTTTCCGAATGTCATCTGCCCCTGTTTGCCCATCTGCTGCGGATGTGGGAGAACGGGAAGCGCACGGCCCGTCAAATGTACGGCTGCCGGGGATTTGTGGCGCATCATAACACGGATCTCTGGGGAGACTGCGCGCCCCAGGATATTTATGTCCCGGCGACCTATTGGGTCATGGGGGCCGCGTGGCTTTGCACCCATATCTGGGTTCATTATCTGTATACCGGAGACAGGGCCTTTTTACAGAGCATGTATCCGGTTCTGGAAGACGCAGTTCTGTTCTTCCATGATTTTCTGATCGAGGTGGGCGGAAGGCCCGTGACCTGCCCGTCCGTATCGCCGGAGAACACCTATATTCTGCCGGATGGAACCAGAGGGCATGTGGGCGTCGGCGTGAGCATGGACGATCAGATATTGAGGGATCTGCTGGAAGGATATCTCAAGGCATCGAAAGTCCTGCAAAAAGAAGATACGCCGCTGGCGGCGCAAAGCCGCAGCCTTATGGAAAGGCTTGGGCGGCCGCAGATCGGAAAATACGGACAGATCATGGAATGGCGGGAGGATTATGAGGAAGAGGAACCGGGACACCGGCATATTTCCCAGTTGTATGCCCTGCACCCGTCCCATCAGATCGCGCCGGACAGGACGCCCCGGCTGGCGCAGGCTGCCCGGAAAACGCTGGAAAGAAGGCTGTCCTTTGGCGGCGGGCATACCGGTTGGAGCTGCGCCTGGATCGTAAATTTTTATGCCCGGCTTCAGGATGGGGATAAGGCCCTGGAAAATCTGGAGAAGCTGTGGAAAGATTCCACCTTTTATAATCTGATGGACAACCATCCGCTGGGAAAGGGACATGTCTTTCAGATAGACGGCAATCTCGGCGCCACGGCCGCCATCGCCGAAATGCTTTTGCAGAGCGATGAGGAAAGGACGCTTCTGCTTCCGGCCCTGCCGAAACGATGGCCGGAGGGAAGTGTAAGAGGGTTGACGGCCGTCGGGGGCGTGACTGTGGATCTGGCGTGGAGTGACGGGCGGCTGACGGCGTGCAGCGTATACGCGCCCAGGGAAACGGAAATCTTATTCCGATATGAAAAGAGGGAAACGTTCTGCCGGCTGAAAGCGAAGGAGCGCCGCCGGATATTTGAGGACTGATAAAAAGAAGTGAAAAAAAGTGATCCCGGGAAGGGATCACTCTGCCTGTGTTTCGTCGATGGGCAGGGAAAAGATAAATTCGCTTCCCACCCCCTCGGTACTGATGACGTTGATATTTTCGTTGTGGGCGCGGATGATCTCCCGGGTGATGGATAGCCCCAGGCCGGTGCCCTTCTTGTCTTTGCCCCGGGAAAGATCCGTTTTGTAAAAACGGTCGAAAATGAGCTTTTGGCTTTCCTTCGGAATACCGATGCCGCTGTCCTTGACAGAGATAAATACTTTGCCATGCTTTTCGGAAGTCTCGATCCGGATGGCGGAGTCGTTATAGGAAAATTTGATGGCGTTGTCGAGCAGGTTATAGAGAACCTGCTCGATTTTGCCTTTATCCGCGATGACGGGAAGGGTCTCTCCGGTCAGTTCCAGCTCGATGCGGATGCGCCGGGGCCGGCAGGTGCCCTCGAAGGCGGCGGCGGTGGAACGGATCACTTCATTGATGTCGAAGGAGGTTTTTTCCAGGACGACGCCTTTCATGTTCAGATTATTAAGGGTCAGCAGGCTGTTGGTCAGCTTGATGAGCCGTTCGGTCTCGTTGTGTACGATGCCGAGATATTTGCCGTGCAGTTCGAGCGGGATCGTGCCGTCCTGCATGGCCTCCAGGTAGCCCTTGATGGAGGTCAGGGGGGAGCGGAAATCGTGAGAAACGTTGGCGATGAACTTCTTCTGGTTGTCCTCGCTGCGGGCGATCTCGCTGGCCATGACGGAAAGGGAGGCCGCCAGATAGCCCATTTCATCCTCGCTGTCCACCTGAAATTCGTAGTGCATGTTCCCGGCGGCGTACTGCTCGGTGGCAGCCGTGATCTTGCGCAGCGGCATATAGACCATCTCCGTAAAGAAGATCAGGATGATCAGGGAGAGCAGGAAAAAAATCACCAGCGTGATATAGGAAATGTTCAGCAGGCTTTCGCTGGACGCGCGGATCTGGGACATCGGCGTATGGATGACCACATAGCCCCGCACTTTGAAATTGGTGGTAATGGGAGAAAAGACGCTGAGCATCTCTTCGGAAAACCAGTTGAAGAAGTTGCCTGTGGTATAGACGGAGCCTGCAGTAACGGTGGGATCGAAGCCTTCCACCACCGTTTCATGGGTCACGTCCAGAGGCATTTCGGTAGTCATTACAATGCGCCCGGAGGGGTTGATGATCCAGACCTGGGCGGAAAGGTAGACGCTTAAAGCGTCAAGCTGCTCTTTGACCGCCTCCAGCGAGGTTTCGCTGTTATAAAGGTCTGCGGCGTAGGTATTGGCGATCAGCGTGGCTTCCCGGTAGAGGGAATCCGCTTTGTCGCGGCGCAAATGCTCCAGGGTCATGCTGGAGACAAAGGTGGCGACCACCAGGAAACCGAAGAGGCCGAAGATGAGATAGCCCAGGATAAATTTTAGATAGAGCGTTTTTTTCATGGACGGCCTCCTGCCTGTCAGCGCACCTCGAATTTGTAGCCGATCCCCCAGATGGTGGCGATCCGCCAGTTGGCGTAATCCTTGATCTTTTCCCGCAGACGCTTGATGTGTACGTCCACCGTGCGGGTATCCCCGATGTACTCATAGCCCCAGATCTGATCCAAAAGCTGTTCCCGGGAATAGACATGGTTGGGAGAGGAGGCCAGGAAATAGAGCAGTTCCAGCTCTTTGGGCGGCATATCCACCGGATTGCCCAGATAAATCACGGAATAATTGGTCTTGTTTACGGTCAGCCCTTCGTATTCCACCGCTTCCACGGAAGGCTTTGCCGGGGCGCTGACTGCAGGTTTATAGCGGCGCAGGACCGCTTTGACCCGCGCCACCAGTTCTTTGGAGTCAAAGGGTTTTTCGATATAGTCGTCCGCGCCCAGTTCCAGTCCCAGCACCTTATCAAAGACCTCGCCTTTGGCCGAGAGCATAATGATGGGAACGGCCGAGCGGCTGCGGACTTCCCGGCAGACCTGGTAGCCGTCGATGCCGGGCAGCATCAGATCCAGCAGGATCAGGTTGGGAGAAAAAGAGTTTACCGCGCTCAGGGCCGCTTCGCCGTCTCCGACGATCATCGTATCAAAACACTCTTTGGTGAGATAGAGGGAGATCAGTTCCGCGATATTCGCATCGTCGTCCACGATCAGGATTTTCTGTTTATTTGCCATAAAATTACTCCTTAAATTCTGCGATCGTCACGCCCGCGTCGCCTTCGCCGTATTCGCCCAGACGATAGGACTTGACATACTTTACTTTTTTCAGATGCTTCTGTACGGCCTGACGCAGAGCGCCGGTGCCCTTGCCGTGTACGATGCGGACGCTCTTTAAGTGGGCCAGATAGGCGTCGTCCAGATATTTATCCAGTTCGGACAGGGCTTCGTCCACCGTTTTACCCAGCAGATTGATCTCCGGGGAAATGGAATAGGATTTGGACATCCGCAGCTTGCCGCTGCCGGACCGCTGCAGGTCGGGAGCCTGGATCGTTTCCTCTTCCACCCGGACCAAATCCCGGATGTTGACCGAGGTACGCAGGATCCCGCACTGTACGAACAGATTGCCCCGGGCGTCGGGCAGGGAACTGACGGTTCCTTTCAGGCCCATGGAAGGGATCCGCACCATATCGCCTTTTTTGAGCTGTTCCGGTTTGGGAATGGAGGCAGGCCTGGCCGTTTCCTTGACAGAAAGGCTGGCGTTTTTCTCGTCAATCCGGCTGCGGAGTTGCTGGCGCATTTTTTCCAGATCCCGCATGGAAGCGCCGGGGCCGGCCTTCTGAAAGACGCGGATCGTGTCGTCCGCCGTTTCCTTGGCTTCCCTCAGGATATCCCGGGCCTTTTCGTTGGCCTCCCGCAGGATGCGATCCCGGTTTTGGTCGAGCCTTTCGTTCTTTTCCCGGAGCTGACGGCGCAGCGCTTCGATCTCTTGTTTCCCGACTTCGATCTGCTGCTGCTGCTGTTCGATGGCGACGCGGCGCTGTTCCAGATCGGAAAGGACATCCTCGAAGCTGACGTCCTGTTCGTCGATCTGGGCCCTGGCGGCTTCGATGATCTCCTCTGACAGCCCCAGCTTTCTGGAAATGGCAAAGGCGTTGCTCTTGCCCGGGATCCCCAGAAGCAGGCGATAGGTGGGACGCAGCGTTTCCACGTCAAATTCGCAGCAGGCGTTTTCCACAAAGTCCGTGGAAAGGGCATAGATCTTCAACTCGCTGTAATGCGTGGTGGCCATCGTGCGGATGCCCCGGTCGTGCAGGAAGTTGAGGATGGCGATGGCCAGAGCGGCTCCTTCCGTGGGATCGGTTCCCGCGCCCAGCTCATCGAAAAGGCAGAGCGAATCGGCATCCGCGTGCTTTAAGATCGACACGATACTGGTCATATGGGAAGAAAAGGTACTCAGGCTCTGCTCGATGCTCTGCTCGTCCCCGATGTCCGCAAAAACTTCCGAAAAGACGGAGAGCTGGGAACGGTCCAGGGCGGGGATGTGCAGTCCGGCCTGTCCCATCAGGGTGAGCAGCCCGACGGTCTTTAAGGATACCGTTTTGCCGCCGGTATTGGGGCCTGTGATGACCAGCAGATCGAAGTCCTCGCCCAGAGAAACGTCGATGGGAACCACCTTTTTTTTATCCAGGAGGGGATGGCGACCCTGTCGGATCTTCAGACAGCGGTCAACGCGAAACAGCGGACGGGTGGCGTTTTGCTCCAGCGCCAGGGCCGCTTTGGCAAAAATAAAGTCCAGCCGGGTCATGATCTCATGATCCCGCGCGATCTGATCCGCATGCTCTGCGGTCTGTCCGCTCAGATCTGCCAGAATGACAGCGATCTCCTTCTGCTCTTCGATCTCCAATTCCCGCAGATGATTGTTCAGGTTCACGACGGCGGCCGGTTCGATGAAAAAGGTGGAACCGGTGGAGGACTGGTCGTGGATCATGCCGGGTACCTGTCCCTTATATTCAGATCTGACCGGGATGCAGTAACGTCCGTCCCGGGTAGTGATCACGGCGTCCTGAAGATAGGCGCGGGCAGCGCCGTTTACCATATTGTTGAGCTGACTGTGGATCCGCTCGGCGGTCAGGGTCATATCGCGCCGGATCCTTTTGAGATTGGGGCTGGCGTCGTCCGCCATTTCCTCGGGCGTAAGGATACATCTGCGAATTTCCGAGGACAGGGGCGTCAGCGGTTCCAGATTGTTAAAGTCTTCCGTCAGGGAATCCCCTGCCGCGTCGTCCCGCTCAGAACGGCCGTAGTTTTTGACCCGCGCTGCGTTTTCCAAAAGCCCTGCGATGCGCAAAAGCTCCTCCATGGACAGGGTGCTGCCGATCTCCAGGGAACGCAGGCTCATGCCGAGGGCATGATTGTTGCCGAAATTCAGGCTGCCCTTTTGGAAGATCCTGGTCAGGGCGTCGGCGGTCTGCTCCTGCGCCCGCTCGATCTGCGCCAGATCCGTCATGGGGATCAGGCTGCGGCATATCGCGCGTCCGGGGTCGGAGGTGGCCTTCTCCTCCAGCATGTGGATCACCTTATTAAATTCCAGTACGCGCAGTACTTTTTCGTTCATTTTACTTCTCCCTAATGTTACAGTTACGTTTATCATAACACATCGAAGGAAAAACGGACAGCATTTTTTCATTGTGCGTCCCGGGGGATTGCGGTATACTGTAATCGATAAAGTCCGCCCTGAAAGGAACGCAGAAATGGAAGAAAATCAGACCAGCCAGGAGATAGAATTTATTAAAGAAAAGGTAAAGGAACGCCCGTTAAACCGGAAAAAGCTGATCCGCAGAACGCTGCTGACGGCCAGCATGGCGGTCATCTTCGGCCTGATCGCCTGCCTGACCTTTCTGGTGCTGGAGCCGGTATTTACCAATCTTCTCTACCCGGAGGAGGAACCCCGGCAGGTACAACTGCAGGAAGAGGATATCGAGGACGAGATGCGTCCCGAAGATATGATCCTGGAGGAAGAAACGCAGACGCAGCCTGTGGCGGAGGTGGTTCAGCCTGTGGTGGAGAAGGTAGAACTGGAGATGAGCGACTATCAGAGGCTCTACCGGCTGATGTACGGACTGGTGCAGGAAACCGAAAAGTCCATGGTGACGGTAGTCGGAGTCGTGACGGACATGGATTGGTTTGATAACATTTATGAAAACCAGGGACAGTCGGCGGGGCTGATCGTAGCCGAAAACGGCGTGGAGCTTTTGATCCTGACGGACAGGGATGTGGTGGAATCGGCGGAGAGCCTGGCGGTCGTGTTTTCGGACGAAACGAGAGTGGAGGGGACGGTGAAGAGCCAGGATCCTCAGACCGGGCTGGCGATCGTCAGCGTTATGCTAAGCGGAATCCCGGAAAAGACCCGGGAGGGGATCCAGACGGCGGTGCTGGGCAGCTCCGGCAGCAGTATCCTGGCGACGCCGGTGATCGCCATGGGAAGGCCGCTGGGAAGCGGGACCTCCATCATCTACGGCATGGTAACTTCGGCGGATGCGAAGGTGAACCTGGTGGACCATAACGTGCGCCGCCTGACGACGGATATGGTGGGGGACCAACACTCCAGCGGCGTGCTGGTGGATCTGTCCGGCCAGGTGATCGGTATCCTGCGGCCGACAGAGGAGGGCCATGAGGGCGAACTGCTGAGCGCATACAGTATGGCCGACCTGAGGGCGCTGATCGAAAAAATGTCCAACGGCGTCCGCGTGGCCCATCTGGGAGTGACCGGAACCGACGTGCCTGTTTCCATCAGCGAAGAACTGGGCGTGCCCCTGGGCGCTTATGTGACCCAGATCCAGATGGATTCCCCCGCGATGGAGGCGGGAATCCAGAGCGGCGACGTGATCACCCGGCTGGGGGAAACGGAGATCGGCTCTTTTACGGATTACCAGGAGTCATTGATGGATCTTTTGCCGGGTAACGAGGTGACGGTCACCGTGATGCGGCAGGGACCGGAGGCATATCAGGAGATGCTTTTAGAGGCAGTACCCGAATAAAGGAAAAACGACGGGAGGAAGAGGAAATGAAATATATCAAAGATTATAAGGAAGGCGACCGGGTATTTGATATTTATCTGTGCAAGCATAAACAATCCGCGGTCACCAAAAACGGAAAGCCCTATGACAATGTGATCCTGCAGGATAAGACGGGTACGCTGGATGCCAAGATCTGGGATCCCAACAGCGCGGGCATCGACGATTTCGATGCGCTGGATTATATCGAAGTGTACGGAGACGTGACCAGCTTCCAGGGGGCGCTGCAGGTGAATGTGAAGCGGGTGCGGACCTGCCGCGACGGGGAGTTCGATCCGGCGGATTATCTGCCGGTCAGCAAAAAGCCGGTGGCCGGAATGTATCAGGAACTGCTGCGCTACGTCGGTTCTATTGAAAATACCTATCTGAAAAAACTGCTGGAAGCTTTTTTTGTGGAGGACGAGGAGTTCATCCGGGATTTTCAGAAATCTTCAGCCGCCAAGAGCGTACACCATGGATTCATAGGCGGACTGCTGGAACATACGCTGAACGTAGTGAAGCTGTGCGATTACTATTGCCGCAGTTACCCGCTCTTAAAACGTGACCTGCTCCTGACGGCGGCCATGTGCCACGATATCGGCAAGATCTGGGAGATCGCGCCGTTTCCCAAAAACGATTATACGGATGACGGACAGTTGTTGGGCCATATCGTCATAGGATCCGAGATGGTGCAGGATAAGGTGCGCCAGATCGAGGGTTTCCCGCCGGTGCTGGCCTCCCAGCTCAAACACTGTATCCTGGCTCATCACGGGGAATATGAATACGGATCGCCCAAAAAGCCGGCCATCATGGAGGCGCTGGCGCTGAACCTGGCGGACAACACGGATGCGAAGCTGGAGTCCTTTACGGAGATCCTGGAGAATACGACGGAAATGGGATGGCTGGGCTTTAATCGGATCTTCGATTCCAACCTGCGCATGACCCGGATGGACTGAGCGCAAAAGCGCTGTAGAATACGGGCCGGATCGCCTGTAGCGGAGTGGGGACGGATGAATATTCAAAAAAACCAGATTTATGAAGTAAGGATCACGGATATGGGCGCGGACGGGGAAGGAATCGGCCATCTTGAAGCGCCATTAGACAGGGAACCAAAGGGCGGATATACGCTGTTCGTGAAAGACGCCCTGATCGGCGACGTGGTGCAGGCCCGGATCGTAAAGCCCAAAAAGGGCTACGCGTTCGCGCGGCTGGAAAAGATCCTGAAACCGTCGCCGGACCGGGTAGAGCCCCTCTGCCCGGTGGCGCGCCAGTGCGGCGGCTGTCAGCTCCAGGCCCTTTCCTACGAAAAACAACTGGAATTTAAAGACCATAAGGTAAAAAATAACCTGATCCGTATCGGCGGCTTTTTGCCCGAACAGGTGGAGGCGGTCATGGAAAGACCCGTAGGTATGGAAAAGCCTTTCCGCTACCGCAATAAAGCGCAGTTTCCCATCGGGACGGATAAAAACGGCCGTCTGATCGCCGGTTTTTACGCGGGGCGCACCCATACGATCATCGAGACCGGGGACTGTATGCTGGGCATAGAAGAAAACCGGCAGATCCTGCGGATCGTATTGGATTTCTGCGAAGAAAAACATATCCGGGCCTATGAGGAAGAGAGCGGACGGGGGCTTTTGCGCCATATACTCATCCGCAAAGGCTTTTCCACAGGGCAGATCATGGTCTGCCTGGTCATAAACGGCGTTTCTCTTCCGGACGAGGACGAGCTGGCGGCCCGGCTCTTTGAACGGGTCGTGGGAATGACCAGTTTTTCGGTCAGCCCCAATACGGAGCGCGGCAACGTGATCCTGGGCGGGTCCGTCCGTACCGTACGCGGGGCGGAACGCATAGAGGATACCATCGGGGATCTGCGTTTTTCCATTTCCCCGCTTTCTTTTTATCAGGTGAATCCGGTGCAGACCGAGCGGATCTATCGGCAGGCGCTGGAGTATGCCGGACTGACCGGAGGGGAAACGGTCTGGGATCTCTACTGCGGGATCGGGACGATCTCCCTGTTTCTGGCGGCAAAAGCAAAGCAGGTCTGCGGGGTGGAGATCGTGCCTCAGGCCGTTGAGGATGCGCGGCGAAACGCAGCGCGCAACGGCATCCAAAACGTTCGTTTTTTTGTGGGAAAGGCGGAAGAGGTGCTGCCTGAAAAGTATGAACAGGAGGGCATCCGGGCGGACGTGATCGTGGTGGATCCGCCCCGGAAAGGCTGCGATGCGGCCTGTCTGCAGACTATGGTGCGGATGGCGCCGGAGCGCATCGTATATGTGAGCTGCGATTCCGCCACGCTGGCGAGGGATCTGAAATATCTGACGGAGAACGGGTATGCGTTCAAGAAAGGACGGGTGTTTGATAATTTTGCGCAGGGGGTGCATGTGGAGGTGGTGTGCTTATTGTCCAAACTCAAATATCGCACAAGTGAAGCGGAAGTGCGGGATTATCGAACGGGAGAATTACAACAAGCCGAAGTCGGAAGATTCCCGGCAGCCACAATGCCCGGCAGAGAAAGAGGTGGCAATCAGGGCAGCACTGGAGCATTTCAAAATGATATAAGTGTCGTTTGCGTGACATGAGCAAACTCAATATTTTTTTGAGATTATTGACTCTGTGCTTTCATATGTCGTAATAATTATAGAATGGCAGTTCGTTTTGACATGATTCTTATGTCCAAACCTCACATTGGAAGGCTTTTCGATGTGAGGTTTGGAGAGAAATGAGGTGAATATGTTGGATAATAGAAAACGTATGGGAAAGGATAAAGATGGAGTAATATTTCCTGTTGCTCCGAATTTGTCAGAAATGAGCGACAGTTATATGAAATTTATAGAAGAAATCAAAGCACAAATCCAGACAAGACGGTTATCAGTTGTTTTGAATGCCAATTCCAGTATGATCGGTCTCTATTGGACGATTGGAAAAGCTATTCTGGACAAGCAGCAGGCAGAAGGTTGGGGCGCAAAGGTTATTGATCGAATGGCAAAGGATTTGAAAGAAGCGTTTCCAGAAATGTCCGGTTTTTCTCCTCGAAATATTAAGTATATGCGGAAATTTGCGGAGTGCTGGCCTGATTATGAATTTGTGCAACAGGTTGTGGCACAAATTCCGTGGAGAACAAATCGGGCGCTGCTGGACAAACTGGATACTCAGGAGAGCCGCATTTGGTATGCGCAAAAGGTTATAGAGAATGGTTGGAGCAGCAATGTCCTAGAATTTCAGATTCAAAATAGGTTGATGGAGCGAAGCGGTAAGAGCGTAAACAATTTTACTGTCGCATTGCCTCCGGCAGATTCGGATATGGCAAATCAGGTTTTCAAAGACCCATACTTATTTGACTTTTTAGGCACAGATATGCCCAGACGCGAGGTGGAGATAGAGAGACAGTTGACAGAGCATATTCAGAATTTCCTTTTGGAACTTGGTCAGGGCTTCGCTTTTGTAGGGCGGCAAGTCCACATGGAGGTTGGCAATCAGGATTTTTATATTGACTTGCTGTTCTATCATCTGAAGCTGCGTTGCTATGTGGTGATTGAACTGAAAGCCTGTGATTTTGAGCCGAGCTTTATCGGTCAATTGAATATGTATCAGAATGTGGTAGATGACATATTACGTCATCCAGATGATAAGCCAACGATTGGTTTGCTTCTTGTCAAAGGGAAGAATAAGACTGTTGTTGAATATTCTCTTGCGGGGTACCAAAATCCTATAGGTGTAGCAGAATGGAAAAATCAGATTGCTCATGCTTTGCCCGAAGAATTGAAAAGCAGTTTACCGTCTGTCGAAGAAATTGAGAAGGAATTGGGCTAGTAGAAATAAAAGGTGCCATGGCTGTGGCACAAAACAAGATAAGATAAACTGAGCAATGAAGAATAGTTGATATGTAAAGATAAATTACAAGAAGAGACGGGTGCTTGTCTGACCCGGCAAAGGTCAGACGTTGTGCTGTAATCTGGGACGGACTGGACTTGGACGAGATGGAGGCCACGCCTACCGGGGCGAAGGCCACCTATAGCGAAATCAAGGCGTATGAGAAAGAGCATACCGGTCTTGCGGTTTCTTCCCTCTATATCGCGCAAGTGAAACGGAAATACGGTATCATTGAGAGGGAGAACTATAAAGATTTGCAGGCGAAATTAGAACGTGAAGTATAAGGTTGGAAACTTTATTTGACGCAATTTTGCAGCAACATCCCCGAGATTCAGGAAAGCCTTTTAAGAAATTTGCGTCCTTAAAAGAGCTGCAAGACTTCGTGAAAACCATTACAGAATTTGATATGTATTTTTATACTGACTAAAATAAAGATTTAAACAGTATTAGCGTTCAGTTTCCGAACGTGCAGCCAGTCCCAACAGGGACTATTCAAAGTGTTTGGGACGCTGTCCCAACACGCAGTTATAGCCGACATATATGTTGACATTGCTTGCAAAATAGAGTGAAGAAGACTTTGAACATGTTTTTTCAGTCTTTTACAAGCGGTATCTTTGATTTGTAAACAAAACTATCTCGTAGAGGTTATTTGTATGACCTGAATCCTAATTTAGCTGCATTTTTATTCAGGAAATAACAAAAAAGACCCCAGAAGTACTGGGATTACGATTTCATAAAATTCCTTCTGATTAAGTGAGGCGTTAATGAAAATTATAAAAGTTGTTGCTGCTGTGATTTGTGATTCTCTTCAGGAAAAGAAGCAGATATTCGCTACAGCCAGAGGATATGGAGAGTTTAAGGGCCAGTGGGAGTTCCCTGGTGGAAAGATCGAAGAAGGTGAAACTCCGCAGCAGGCTCTTGTAAGAGAAATAAAAGAAGAACTGGAAGCAACCGTTTATGCAGGGGATTTAATCGATACGATTGAATATGACTATCCTGCCTTTCATCTATCAATGGAATGTTTCTGGTGTGAGATTATTGATGGGAAGTTAAAACTCCTGGAAGCGGAAGCTGCAAAATGGCTGACTAAGGACATGCTGTATGATGTTCAGTGGTTACCGGCAGATTTCGCGCTGGTTGAGAAAATAAAAGAACAAATGCAAAGCTGGCCGTAGGAAGCAGCATATCATTTGTTGATTTCATCTGGAGTACATACGAGGCTTCAAAGGAGTAAGAATTATGGTTAAGCAATATAAGGTTATAACGCTCTGCGGGAGTACAAGATTTAAGGATGCTTTCATGGAAGCCCAGAAGCGACTGACGCTGGAAGGCAATATCGTCATAAGTGTAGGGCTGTTCGGGCATTCCGGGGATGACGAAGTCTGGGACGGGATGGACGAAGGAACTCTGTCAAAGACGAAAGAGATGCTGGATGATATGCACAAGCGGAAGATTGATATGGCGGATGAGATCTTTGTGATCAATGTCGGCGGTTATATCGGAGACAGCACCCGGTCAGAAATTGAGTATGCGAAAGCAGCGGGGAAGCCGGTGAAGTATTGGGAAGAACAGGTATTACAGTAAACGTATGTCTGACATTAATTTCAACAGCAACTGAGTGTTCAGATGGAAGATGTCTATGAGAGAAAAGAAGGATGGAATTCAGAAAAATATCTGATACAACGCCAGATCATGAGGATTTACGGAACCTGTTTCGTGAAGGCCTGATGGAGAACGATAGGGTTAAACTCCTGAAGGTTCCAAAGAGTGATCTCCATAATCATTCTACAAAGGGATGCAGAAGGAGCTGGCTGGAAGGACGTCTGAAACGTATTCTTCCAAAACCGCCTGTTAGATTCGGGGGACTTGAAGAAATGCAGGAATGGTTTACTGCGTCCATCAAACCTTACTGCAGTGGCAGGGAGGGGATCATTTTAAGATGGGAAGGCGCCTTTGCGGAAGCAGGGAGAAACAATATTGCAAGACTTGCGATGAATTTTGGAGCGCAGGAAATTGAACTGATCGGGGGAATGGACGCTTTTCAGGCAATTATTGAGGGGTATCGTTTGCAATACTGTCCGAATGCGCTTTTTGAGCCAGAGATCACATATGCGTCATCTTGTGATGCAAAGCTGGAGGCAGACAGGATTGATCCGTATATTTCATCAGGATTTTTTAAGTCCATTGATGTCTGTGGCGGCGAAAACGTGCAGCCGTTTGAAGCATTTCTGCCACTGTATCGAAAAGCAGAAAACTATCATTTGACGAAGAAGATGCATGTTGGCGAAAGCGGATCTGCGGATGATGTAAGGCGGGCAGTAGAAGTATTAGGACTTAGCGAGATCCATCATGGGATCAAAGCCGCTACATCGGACGAAGTTATGAGATTTTTGGCTGAAAAACGGATACAGTTGAACGTCTGTCCCAGCAGTAACGTGATGCTCGGATATGCGGCAGGTTATAAAGAGCATCCTATAAAGATTTTGTATGAGAACGGAGTAAAAGTCACTGTTAATACCGATGATCTGTTGATATTTGACAGTTCCATCGAAAACGAGTATCTATTACTGTATCAGGCTGGAGTATTCAGTGCGGAACAATTGGAGGAGATTCGAAAGAACGGACTAAACATTTGATATACCATATATGAATGATCGCGCAGGGGGCGGAAACCGGATTTTCGGGTTCCGCCCCTTATCTGTATTTAAAGCCGATCCCGGTACGGTCGATGGAAATTGCCAAAAAGGTTCTCTTTACAGATTTTTGTAAGAGGGCCGTTTCTTAAATCACATTGTCAAAAATAAAAAAATTTGAAAAATCTGCAACTTTTTTCTGGAAACAAGGCACTTAATCATTAGAGACTGAAAAAATCGGCATAGCGCAATTTATATTTGGAACTCTGTGATCGTAACGAGAAGAAATAGCACTAATAGACGAGTAATAACCACTATAAGTTGACTTAGGGGACAAAATATGCTA
>X22_European_Rabbit__coassemble_32_pt1 | contig 40043 bp, 33 predicted proteins | sample X22_European_Rabbit__metabat2_low_PE_003 | metagenome-assembled genome bin X22_European_Rabbit
TTTTTATAGTGCCGCAAAAGGGAAGGCCGCTGCTTTTGTTTTTGGGCAGCCTTCTTTTCTACGCGATGGGGGAGCCGCGCTATTTTTTTGTCCTTTTGGGCATGTCCGCAGTCAACTACCTGTTTGGGAAAAGCCTGGGAATGGGCGCCGGGGAAACGCGGCAGGAGGGGAGCGGCGAAGAAAAGCCGGAGTGTCGGAAAGGGCTTTTGTGCATTGCCGTGTCCTGCAATCTGCTCCTGCTTTTCTATTTTAAGATTTCCAACGCCCTCGACCGATCCTTCCTTTTGCCTCTTGGGATCAGCTTTTATACATTTAAAAGCATATCCTATCTGGCGGACGTATACCGGCGGACGACGGAGGCAGAGACCTCTTTTATCAGGTTTGGGGCGTATCTTTGTATGTTCCCGCAGATAGTATCGGGGCCGATTATGCGGTATCAGACCGCAAGGGAAGGGCTGCACTGTGGGAAGATAAGTCTGCAGCAGGTGGAGGATGGCCTGAAATGGCTGGTATTTGGGCTGGCGGCCAAGGTATTGTTGGCGGACAGACTGGGCATTCTCTGGAACGATATCCAGACCATTGGGTTTGAAAGCATCTCCACCCCGTTAGCCTGGCTCGGGGCAGCGGCCTATTCCCTGAGGCTGTATTTTGATTTTGCCGGATATTCCATGATGGCGGCGGGGATGGGCAGGATGATCGGGTTTCCCTTCCTCCGCAATTTCTATTACCCCTATGCATCCCGGTCCGTCAGCGAATTCTACAGAAGATGGCATATGACGCTGGGAAACTGGTTTCGGGATTATGTATATATCCCTCTGGGGGGCAGCCGGGCCGGAAAACGACGGACGGTCTGCAATTTATTCCTGGTCTGGGCCCTGACGGGGCTCTGGCACGGCAACGGGCTCAATTTTCTCCTGTGGGGGCTGCTTTTGGGGGCGCTGGTGGTGACGGAAAAGCTGTGGTTGGGGCGTTTTCTGGAACAACATACCCTTTTGTCCCATCTGTATGTGCTTTTTGTGATCCCGTTGACCTGGATCGTTTTCGCGGTGCCTTCCCTGGCGGAGATCGGCGTTTATTTTGGACGGCTGTTCCCCTTTTTGGGGGCGGCGCCATTGTCCGTCAATCCGGGGGATTTTATGGAGGAGCTGTCCGTTTTTGCCCCAACGCTGGCGGCTGCCGTTCTGTGCGCTGTCCCGGCGGTGGGGCGGCGGATCGAGGACAGGCGCTCCAGCGCGCCCGTGGTCGTGCTTCTGGCGGTTTTGTTCTGGATCTCGGTGTATCAGTTGACCAACGCGGCGCATAACCCTTTTATGTATGCGAACTTTTAAGGCAGGAGAGACACAGGATGAAATGGTGGAAAACATGCCCGCTGCTTTTACTGTTGGCGGTCAGCGGGCTGATATTGACCGGCATTGCGTTCGCCAACCGGCAGGGCGTTTATAGAGCCTATGAGCAGGGCGGCCTGCAAAGGCCGATATTGTCCGTGCTTTTTTTGGGGGCGAAAGACGGCGTCTATCCATGGACGGCGCAACAGGAAGCAGCGCAGATGGTGATGGCGCAGCCCGCAGAGAACCTGGAGCAAAGGGATGGGGGGCAGGTTTTTCCCCAGACGGTCGAAACGCTGACAGAGCAGGAAGCAACCGTTCAGGCGGAGGTTTCGGAGAGGATGCAGGAAGAAACCGGGGCGGCTGCCCAGGCTCATCCGGAAAAAGAGGGCGTCTCACAGGGAGACAGCATTTCACAGGAGGAGAGCGTTCCAGAGCAGGACCTCGAAGAAGACATAAAATACGATTTTTCCCAGGTAGATCTCTCCTATATGGACGACGCGCTGTTCATCGGGGATTCCCGGACAAAGGGGCTGATGACATATAGCCAGATTTCGGAACACGCCACGTTTTACTGTCAGACGTCTCTTACGATCTTTGATCTGTTCAAGCGTTCCAAGGCTTTCATCCGGGAGAATGGGGAAAAAAAGACTCTGGAACAGGCGCTGGGGGAGCATCGGTTCGGAAAGATCTACCTGATGCTGGGGATCAACGAGCTGGGAACCGGGACGCCGGAATATTTTTTTGAGGAATATGCCAGCGCGGTAATGAAGATCTGCCAGATGCAGCCGGATGCGATCATTTTTGTGCAGTCGATCATGCATGTGGCGGAGCAGAAAAACGCCTCGGATCCGATCTTTAACAACTTCAACATTGAAGTGCGCAATGTGGAACTCCAGACGCTGGCGGACGACAGAAACATTTTTTATCTGGACGTCAATGAGGCCGTCTGCGATGAAAACGGGAATCTTTTTGAAGGATGGACCTACGATCAGATCCATTTGAAAGCAAAATACTATCCGCTGTGGGAGGAATATCTTTTACAGCACGGAATCGTAAAAGAAGAGCGGCCGGAGCCGGCACAAAACGGCGCCGGTCCTTTTGGGAGGGAGGAAAGGGGAAAAAAGAAAACTGAAAAAGGGCTTGACGTTATCAGCCCCTTATGATAAGATGCAGACACATCAGAAATTCTCGGATATCTATTCTGTTTTTCACAGTCGATTCAGCAGATCGTGTGAGATCCCTTTATCTTTCAGTAAGAGGTGAGGCATGAAACGTGCGCTTTCTTTGCGTGCAAACAGAGTCAGGGACGGTCCTGAAAATCCGCCCTTTGTTGCACGACATTTCGTTCGACAATTCTCGCCAAAACATTCTACAGGCAATGTCGGACAAACGGTAATGGGAGGAGGAAAGCCCCATGAAATCTATGAATTCAAAAAACTTCCGTGCTGATACGGAAGAAAAAAGAGAAAGGGACAGGGCGGCCCAGCGGAAGGTAACCGCTGTCTGCATCGCCGTCGCGGCCATTGCGGTCATCCTGCTTTTTGCCGGCGTTAAATGGGCGCTGGGCGGGAAAACGCAGCAGAGCGCGTCCAAGGAAGAATTGCAGCAAAATTTAAAAGACCGGATGCAGGAAGAAATGCAGACGGCATCCGCTTACCTGGAAAAGCTGGACGGCAGCATCGCGGAGAATCAGGAAAAGCTCAACGAGGTCACCGCACAGTTGATGGAGCGGCAAAATTCCCTTCTGGAGGTGGAAACGACACAGCACAGGCTGACGGAAAACGCCGCCGGCATGACGGAACAGGTCACGGAGCTGGACAAGCGGACCACCACGCAGATCCAGGATCTCAAAACCAGTATGAACAACGTACAGGGACAGATCCGGGAGACATTGAAGAAGATCGAGGAAATGATGCGGACGATGGAGAATCAGGAGGTAGTGTCGCAGCAGGATGCGGCAAAATCCGTCGAAGAAATCCGCAAAGTAGAGCAGTCTGTTTTGGAGGTCCGGCAGTATGTCGACGGGATCGGAAGTAATCTGAACCAAACCCATGAGAGCCTAAGATCTTTGCTCCTGCAGTTGAGCGACAGCGGCGCCGGGCGCGACAGCGAGATTTTGACCCGTTTATCCAGTGTGGAGAATAATCTGAAACTTCTGTTGGAATCCGATGTGGCGCAGATCATGGATTCCATGGAAAAATTTTCCACGGAATACCAGGCAAAACTGGATAAAATGGATCAAATGCTGCAGGGACGGCTGCAGGAACTGTCGGAGGGAGTGAGCGGACTGGAATCCGATGTAGGCAGCCTGCAGGCCGACGTAAAGAGTCTGGATGAGAATGTCAGTTCCGGCATGAACAGGTTGGGAGAGGATATGGATTCCGGCATGAGCAGGCTGGAGGAAAACATGAATTCCGGCATGAGCAAGCTGGAGGAAAACATGAATTCCGGCATGAGCAAGCTGGGAGAGGATATGGATTCCGGCATGAGCAAGCTGGGAGAAAACGTAAATTCCAGCGTGGGCCAGATCGGGGACAGCGTCAGCGGGTTGCAAAACGCCCTTGGTGGACTGGATGAAAAACTGTCCGGCAGCGTAAACGGCATGAATCAGGGTATGGACGGGTTGACGAAGAGCCTGCAGGCCAGTTTTGAAAAGCTGCAGCAGACGATGGTCAAGCATTTGGGGGATGTCAATATTCAGTCCGGATCCAACAGTGAATCGATCAAATCCTATATCGATCAGGTGAAACAGGAATTGAAACGGGATCTCAACCAGGTTTTTACATCTGTGAGTAATGGTAAGAAAGGACTGGCGTCCGCATTGCTCACAAAGGCCGTTTCCGTAAACGAGAACGCGACGTTTGCGGAGATCAGGGACGCCATATTGCGCATTGACCAGAAAGTCGTGATCGGTGTTCAGGAGATTCCGGGATCCATCACTTATGAGTATCACCATCATGTGAACGGTGCGGGGAAATATCCCCATGCTGAGGTGAGCGCTACCCAGGGAGGCTGCTACACAGTTCAGGTCGATCATGTGCATACGGAGGAGGCAGGCTGTTATCGTGAGGAATCCTATCATGAACATTCAGATTCCTGTTCCGGTCATCCGGAATGGGTAGACTGGGCCGGAGTCGAGCCCTACTGGGGTTGGTTTTATGACTGTGAAGATTGGCCTCTTAACGCTTCCAGGCAGGTATTAGTCTGTGATAAGGACGAAGGAGTGGCGGACGGATATGCGGCGGCCTGCGGGCTGGCAGAAGGGCAGATTATCGGGGCTACGATCGTCTATAACCGCGAGGCTGTAGAAAGCGCGGCCTTGGAAAAAATACAGACGGTCAACAAAACTCCGGACCTCCCGGTCGTAGCTTCTGTGGCGCAGTCATCTGAAGCAGAAAAACCTCCGCGGGCGCCGGAAGAGATCGCGCAGGAAATGGAGAGAAAGCGTCAGGAAGAACTGGCTCAAAAACAACTCCAGGAGAGTATCGCCGGGGATGCCGATCCCATTGAATCGGATCATGAGACGCAACAAGAGACAAAACAGGAAACCGCCGCGCAGGAGGTGCAGGGAACTGTTGAGCAGGAAACCGCTGCGCAGGATGCGCAGGAAACTGTTGGGGAGGAAACTGCCACGCAGGAGGTGCAGGAAACTGTTGGGGAGGAAACTGCCACGCAGGAGGTGCAGGAAACTGTTGAGCAGGAAACCAGCGCAGAGCGGGAAGAAAGCTTGTCGGCAGAAACCGCGACGGGGAATGTCCTGCCGGAAGCGGAGACAGAGCCGCCGACGGTGGAAACGGCAGAGGAACCAGAAGAATCCTGGGCGGAAACGCTGGAAACTTCGGATGACGGCGCGTAAAATATAGTGCGTGTTGCGCTGACGAAAATGGCGGCAGGAAGGATGGGCTTTCCTGCCGCCATTTCGAAGGGGAGGGCTTTAGACGCAACCGCGGTTGAGCCGGTAGTGATAGGCTCAGATCCTTTTTTTATAGCAATGTTCCAACCACTGGATGATCTGGTACAGAGCCATGGCGATGGCGCAGAGGATCAGAATGGAAGTGATCAGCATGTTAAGCTGGAACACCTGGCTCCCATAAATGATCAGATACCCCAGTCCCCGTCTGGCGGCCAGGAATTCTCCGATGATGACGCCCACCAGCGCCAGGCCGATATTGACTTTCATGGTACTGAGGATGGTGGGCACACAGGCCGGGAGTACGACTTTAAAAAACGTATCCTTCTTACTGCCGCCCAGGGTGGTGATCAGCTTCAGCTTTTCCGGATCCACCTGGAGAAAGCCGGTATAAAGGCTGATGATGGCGCCGAAGATGGCGACGGAGATGCCGGCGACGATGATGGTATTGATTCCGGTGCCCAGCCATACGATCAGAAGTGGGGCCAGGGCGGATTTGGGCAGGCTGTTTAAGACGACCAGATAGGGCTCCAGAATTTCGGAGAGCTTTCTGGAATACCATAGGAGGGTGGCCGCCAGCAGGCTTAAGAATACGATGAGCAGAAAACTGGCCACGGTTTCCAGCAGCGTGACGCCGATATGGAGAAACAGGGACCGGTCTTTTACCATGGAAATAAAGCAGTCCGCCACCCGGGAAGGGCTGGAAAAGAAAAAGCTGTCGATGATGTGCCGGTCGGCGCAAAATTCCCATAAGGCGAGGAAGAGGACCAACAGGGTCAGCCGGGCATATCGGATGAAACGATGGTGCCGTTTGTGCCGCCGCATAAATTCCAGTTGGGCGGGGGAGCAGTTTTCAGTTGTTTTCATCGGACAGTTCCTCCCAGATCTGATTAAAATACTCTGTATATTCCGGCGCTTTTCTGGCCGCCAGCAGGGAATCGTCCGGCAGAGTCAGATGGATGGAAAATTCGGCTTTTACATGGGCGGGCCGACCGGTAAGCACCAGTACCCGGTCGGAAAGGCTGACCGCTTCGGACAGGTCATGGGTGATCAGGATCACGGTTTTCTGGGCCGAGCGGATGATACGGGCGATGTCCGCCGATACGGTCAGACGGGTCTGGTAGTCCAATGCGGAAAAGGGTTCGTCTAAGAGCAGGATATCCGGCTCCAGGGCCAGGGTACGGATCAGCGCCGCCCGCTGCCTCATGCCGCCGGACAGTTCGGAGGGCTTTTTGTCCACAAAGCCTCCCAGTCCGTAATCTTGTAGCATTTCTCTTACCTTCCGTTTGTTTTCCGGCGTGAGACGGTGCTGGATTTCCAGTCCCAGCGTCACGTTTTTCCATATGCTGCGCCATTCAAAAAGGTGGTCGTGCTGCAGCATATAGCCGATGCCCGGTTTTTTCCCATCTTTGCCGTAAAAAGTGATCCCGCCCTTCTCCGGGGCAAGCAGTCCCGCCAGCAGCGACAGGATCGTGGATTTCCCGCAGCCGCTGGGGCCGACGATGGCCAGAAACTCCCCTCTTTTGACGGAAAAGGTGAGTTTTTGAAGCGCGGTGGTTTCGCCGTTTAAGTTGTGGTAGGAAAAGGAAACGTCCTCCATTTTCAGGATGCTGTCTGTCATAGGATTCCTCCGCTTTTGTCCTTCGGCCCGGGGGATGCCGGCAAAAATATGGGTGCGGCATCGGGGGTTTGATTATAGTGATATAGTATGAAAGCGGTCGTTTTTTGTGTAGAATTTCTCTCAAAACTGACAAAAAGTGCGCGCTCTTGTTGCAACCGCGAAAAAATTATGATACTATCGAAAACAACGAAAATGACAGGGATCTGCCGACAGCGAGGAGGGACGGCCATGGCACAGCTCTGGGGCGGACGGTTCACGGGACAGACCGATCGGCTGGCATATCAGTTCAACGCATCGATCGCGTTTGACCGCCGTTTTTTGGAAGAGGATATCCGGGGCAGCATTGCCCATGCGGCGATGTTGGCCAGACAGGGGATCCTGACGGAAGAGGAAAAGGATAAGATCGCAGCAGGGCTGGAGGGAATCCTGGAGGATACCCGGCAGGGACGGCTGCAGATCACGGAAGAATACGAGGATGTCCACAGCTTTGTGGAGGCGAACCTGATCGCGCGCATCGGGGACGCCGGCAAGAAGCTGCACACCGGCAGGAGCCGCAACGATCAGGTGGCGCTGGATATGCGGCTGTATGTGCGAAACGAGCTGGATCGGATCGACGGCCTTTTAAAGGCGCTGTTAGAAACGCTGTACCGTCTGATGGAGAAGCATCTGGATACCTATATGCCGGGCTTTACCCATCTGCAGAAGGCCCAGCCCGTCACGCTGGCCCATCATCTAGGCGCCTATTTCGAGATGTTTTTACGGGATCGTTCCCGGCTGCAGGATATTCGCAGGCGCATGAACCTCTGTCCGCTGGGCGCGGGGGCGCTGGCGGGCACCACCTATCCACTGGATCGCTCCTATACGGCGCAGCTTCTCGGTTTTGACGGCCCTACCCGCAACAGTATGGATTCGGTTTCGGACAGGGATTATGTGATCGAGTTTTTGGCGGCGCTGGCCACTGTCATGATGCATCTGAGCCGCTTTGGCGAGGAGGTCATCCTCTGGAACAGCAACGAGTACGGGTTTGTGGAGCTGGACGACGCTTATTCTACCGGTTCTTCCATTATGCCCCAGAAGAAGAATCCCGATATCGCGGAACTGGTGCGGGGCAAGACCGGGCGTGTCTATGGGGCGCTGATGAGCCTTCTGACGACGATGAAAGGAATTCCCCTGGCATATAATAAGGATATGCAGGAGGATAAGGAGCTTACCTTTGACGCGATCGACACGGTAAAGGGCTGTCTGACGCTTTTTAACGGCATGATAGCGACCATGCGTTTTCATAAAGAAGTGATGGCGAAAAGCGCGATGAAGGGATTTACCAATGCCACGGACGCGGCGGATTATTTGGTGGGCAAGGGGCTGCCTTTCCGGGACGCCCACCGGGTCATCGGCGAACTGGTATTATACTGTATCGGGCAGGAAAAGAGCATCGAGGAATGCAGCCTTGCAGAACTGAAAGCCATCAGCCCGCTATTTGAGAAAGACCTGTATGAGGCCGTCAGTTTAAAGGCCTGTGTGGACAGGAGGCTGACCGCCGGGGCACCCGGACGGCAGGCCATGGAGGAAGCTTTGGCGTATTATAAGGCATATCTGGAGAGATCCGCTACAGGAGGAAAGATTGAAAAATGAGCTTGATAGCTTTTTTTTCAATCGGCAATTTGTGCCGGAGCGTCACAAATTGCCCTGATGGCAGATGAGAAATCGCATTCGCGAATTTCTCATCGTCCCGTCGCGTAAACGCTCCGGAATGGAGGAAAAAATGGAGAATAAGTTAAGAGCAGGCATTCTGGGCGCGACAGGTATGGTCGGGCAGCGTTTTATCGCCCTTCTGGAAAACCACCCCAGGTTTGAGGTGACCGCCGTGGCCGCCAGCCCCCGCAGCGCGGGCAAGACCTATGAGGAAGCGGTAGAGGGAAGGTGGAAAATGGATACGCCTATGCCGGAAACCGTAAAGAAGCTGGTGGTTATGAACGTCAACGAGGTGGAAAAGGTGGCGTCCGGGGTGGACCTTCTTTTCAGCGCCGTGGATATGTCCAAGGAGGAGATCAAAAAGATCGAAGAATCCTATGCGAAGACGGAGACGCCGGTGGTTTCCAACAATTCCGCCCATCGCTGGACGCCGGATGTGCCCATGATGGTGCCGGAGATCAACCCGGAGCATATGGAAGTCATCGCCTATCAGAAGAAGAGGCTGGGCACGAAGTACGGCTTTGTGGCCGTCAAGCCCAACTGCTCCATCCAGAGCTATGCGCCGGTGCTGACGGCCTGGATGGAGTTTGAACCATATGAGGTAGTCGCGACCACCTATCAGGCCATTTCCGGCGCAGGCAAGACCTTTGCGGATTGGCCGGAGATGATAGGCAACGTCATCCCCTATATCGGCGGGGAAGAGGAAAAAAGCGAGAAGGAGCCGCTGCGCATCTGGGGCGCCGTGAAAAACGGCGTGATCGTGCCAGTGGATCATGTGCGCATTACCTGCCAGTGCGTGAGGGTGCCGGTGCTTAACGGCCATACGGCGGCGGTCTTTGTGAAGTTTCGTAAGGCGCCGACGAAGGAACAGTTGGTGGAAAAGCTGCGTTCCTTCAGCGGCCTTCCGCAGCAGCTCAAGCTGCCCAGCGCGCCGAAGCAGTTCATCCAGTATTTGGAAGAGGATAACCGGCCCCAGGTGGCCCTGGACGTGGATTTTGAAAACGGCATGGGCATTTCCGTCGGCCGTCTGCGCCAGGACAGCATTTACGATTGGAAATTCATCGGCCTGTCCCACAACACCGTGCGCGGCGCGGCAGGCGGCGCGATCCTTTGCGCGGAGCTGCTGAAAGCAAAGGGCTATATTACGGCGAAGGCAGAAAGGTAAATGGGGAAAAAACTTTTCATCGCGGAAAAACCCAGCGTAGCCCAGGAGTTTGCCCGGGCGCTGAAACAGGATTTTGGGCGCAGGGACGGGTATCTGGAATCGGAGGAGTCCGTCGTAACCTGGTGCGTAGGGCATCTGGTGACCATGAGCTATCCGGACGCCTACGATATAAAATATAAAAAATGGGCTTTGGATACGCTCCCGTTTCTTCCCGAAACCTATAAGTACGAAGTGATCCCCGGGGTAAAGAAGCAGTTCGGTATCGTTTCCTCCCTGATGAACCGGCCGGATGTGGAGGCGATCTACGTCTGCACGGACTCCGGGCGGGAGGGCGAATATATTTACCGGCTGGTGGAACAGCAGGCCGGGGTACGGGACAAAAAGCGTTACCGCGTCTGGATCGATTCCCAGACGGAGGAGGAGATCCTGCGGGGCATCCGGGAGGCGAAGGATCTGTCCGCCTATGATAATCTCGGCGACGCCGCTTATCTGCGGGCGAAGGAAGATTATCTGATGGGCATTAACTTTTCCCGCGTGCTGACCTTAAAATACGGCGATCCCGTAAAGAACTATCTCAAAAAAGATCGGGCCGTGATCTCCGTGGGCCGCGTCATGACCTGCGTGCTGGGCATGGTGGTGAACCGGGAGCGGGAGATCCGGTCCTTTGTGAAGACGCCCTTCTATCGGGTGACTGGCAAATTCGGCATTCCGGGACAGGAGGGCGGCGCGTCTTCTTTTGAAGGGGAATGGCGCGCTGTGCAAAAGAGCGCCTGGTATGCTTCGCCCCTTCTTTATAAAGAAAACGGATTTAAAGAGGAAGCGTCCGCCAAAGCGCTCATCGAAAAGCTGGGAGGGATTATGCCGCAGGGCACGCCGGGAGACGGATACCGTTCCAGCGTGCTGGAGGGCTGCGAGAAGAAAAAGGAGCAGAAAAGGCCGCCGCTTTTGTATAATCTGGCGGAGCTGCAAAACGACTGTTCCCGGATTTATAAGATCAGCCCGGACGAGACGCTGCGGATCGCCCAGGAATTATATGAAAAGAAGCTGACCACATATCCCAGGACGGACGCCAGGGTGCTGTCCTCGGCGGTGGCAAAACAGATCCAGAAAAACCTAAACGGCCTTGCAGGCTTTGCGCCGTTGGCAGATTTTGCGCGCAGGATCCTGAAAGAAGGCCTCTACCAGCAGCTTCCCGGGAGCCGTTATGTGGACGATAAACAGATCACGGACCATTACGCCATTGTCCCGACGGGACAGGGGCTTTCGGCCCTCAATTCCCTGTCGCCCCTTTCTGCCAGGGTATATGAGCGGATCGCGCGCCGTTTTTTGAGCATTTTTTATCCTCCCGCAGTCTATCAGAAGGTATCTCTGACCGTTCTGGTAAAGTCCGGGCCGCTCCCGGAGGGAGAGCGTTTTTTTGCCACTTTTAAAGTGCTGGCGGAAGAAGGCTATCTGCAGGTGGCAGGGGCAGGCGTCAGGCAAAAGGCCGGACAGGGGAAGGATGCCCCCGAAAACGCTGCAGGGCCGGAAGCGGAGAAACAGGACGAGGGCGCCGAGGAGATCCGCTGCGACAAAGCTTTTCTGGAAATTCTGGGGAAGCTGAGAAAGGGGACGACCCTTTCTCTGGAGCGCTTTTCCATACGGGAAGGCGAGACTGCGCCGCCCAAGCGTTACAATTCCGGTACTCTGATTCTGACCATGGAAAATGCGGGACAGTTTATTGAGGATGAAGAACTGCGCGCCCAGATCCGGGGCAGCGGCATCGGGACTTCCGCCACCCGGGCGGAGATCCTGAAAAAACTGGTGTCCATCGAATATCTGGCCCTGAACAAAAAGACCCAGATCTTTACGCCCACGCTGATGGGAGAAATGATTTACGATGTGGTTTCGGATTCCATCCGGCCCCTGCTGAATCCCGCTCTGACCGCCAGTTGGGAAAAGGGGCTGACGGGCGTGGCCGAAGGCAGCATCACTGCGGAAGAATACATGCGTAAGCTCAGCGATTTCGTCGCCCGACGGACCAATATCGTAAAACAGCTCAATAATCAGTCTGTTCTGCATCAGCAGTTCGACAGGGCGGCGCAGTTTTACAAAAAAGGCAAGGATGCCGCACGCCCGGCATCCGCACATTGACAGGAGGATGCATCATATGCTGGAAGAGATGAAGACCGAAAACCTTTATGATCTAAAGGAAACCATTGCCGCTTCGCTGCTTGAAAAGGCGGAGTATCCCTGGGAGGCCCTGGGCGGCATCAAAGCTTTTATCCTGGAGCTGGGCAGCAGGCTTTCGCCGGAACGGTTTGAAAAGAGGGGAGAGGACGTCTGGGTGGCAAAGAGCGCCGTCGTCGCCCCCACCGCATGTATCAACGGCCCCTGCATCATTGACGAAGAAGCGGAAGTCAGGCACTGCGCTTTTGTGCGCGGCAGCGCGATCATCGGGAAAAAGGCCGTGGTGGGCAATTCCACAGAACTGAAGAATGTGATCCTGTTCAACCGGGTACAGGTACCCCATTATAATTATGTAGGCGACAGCATCCTGGGTTTTAAGGCGCATATGGGGGCAGGTTCCATCACTTCCAACGTCAAGAGCGATAAAACCCTCGTGGTGGTAAAAACGAGGGAAGCGGAGGTGGAGACCGGCTTAAAGAAATTCGGCGCCATGCTGGGCGACGGCGTGGAGGTGGGCTGCAACAGCGTCCTCAATCCCGGCACCGTAGTCGGGAGAAATACGAATATTTATCCGTTGTCCAGGGTGCGGGGCTTTGTCCCGGCCAACAGTATTTTCAAGGAAGAGGGCAATCTTGCGGAGAAAAAATAGCCGGATACGGCGGCACGAAAGGCCGCCGTATTTTCTGCTTGACTTCCCCCGAAGAAACGTGTATATTCAATCATGACATAAACGATGCTTGCATGCGTTAAAGTGCGGCAGAGTGAAAGTGAACAGGAGGAGTTTATTATGAAAAAATTAGCAGTACTGGTCATGGCGATGGCCATGACGGCAGCCTCTCTGACAGGCTGCGGCGGCAACGGCGGTTCCGCTTCCACGGCGGACGCCCCGGAGAGCGCGGCACAGGCCGAAACGGCTGGGGCAGGCGCACAGGAGAACGCCCCGGCGGCACAGGACGGCAAGGTTTACAACATCGGCATCTGCCAACTGGTCCAGCATGAAGCGCTGGATGCAGCCACCCAGGGCTTCCAGGATAAACTGGTAGAGCTTCTTGGCGACCAGGTGACCTTTGATCTGCAGAACGCGTCCGGCGATGCGGCTACCTGCGCGACCATTGCAAACCAGTTTGTGGCGGAGGATGTGGATTTGATCCTGGCGAACGCTACCGCGTCCCTGCAGTCCGCGGCTGCGGCTACCAGCGAGATCCCGATCCTTGGCACGTCCATCACGGACTATGCCACCGCTCTGGAGATTGACAACTGGACCGGCGTCACCGGCAGCAACATTTCCGGCACTTCCGATTTGGCGCCGCTGGCGGAGCAGGCGGCGATGCTCAACGAGCTGTTCCCGGATGCCAAGACCGTCGGCCTTTTGTATTGTTCTGCGGAACCCAACTCCGCCTATCAGGCTGAGGAAGTACAGGCAAGCCTGGAGGGGCTTGGCTATACCTGCAAGGCTTATACCTTTGCGGATTCCAACGACGTGGCGGCGGTGACTACTACGGCTTCTTCCGAGTGCGATGTGATTTATATTCCCACCGATAATACGGCGGCGTCCAGCACGGAGATCATCAATAATATCTGCCTTCCTGCAGGCGTTCCGATCATTGCGGGCGAAGAAGGCATCTGCCGCGGATGCGGCGTTGCGACGCTTTCCATCAGCTATTATGAGATCGGTCAGCAGGCCGGCCAGATGGCGTATGAGATCCTGGTCAACGGCGCGGACGTCAGCACCATGCCGATCGAATTCGCTCCTAACGTGACGAAGAAATACAATGCGGCGAACTGTGATACTCTGGGCATCACGGTTCCGGAAGGCTATGAAGCCATCGAGTAAAGCGAGGATAAAGGCGGCACCGGTTTTGCACCGGTGCCGTTTTTAACAATGGTGCGCCCGGCGGCACATGTTTCTAACGGATGAAAGTCCCAAATCCGCCCGCTTCCAAAAACCGGGGCTGATCTCCAGATGGGGAAAAGACCGCAGGGAAGAGAAAAGAAAGGGCTTCTCATTTGACCGCCCTTTTGTTATAATATTTCTTATGGATAAAAGGCCGCAGCGCATTGGCGGCCGCAGAAAACAGGAGGGATGTGTTGTGGGTCTGGAATTGGTTTCGCTCTTCAACGCCCTGCCGGGCGCCTGCGCGCAGGGGCTGGTCTGGGGCATTATGGCCATCGGCGTTTATATTACTTACAAGATCCTGGATCTGGCGGATTTGACAGTGGACGGCACCATGTGTACCGGAGGGGCGGTGTGCATTGTGATGATGATGACCGGCCATTCCGTCGGATTTTCCATGTTCTGCGCGTTTCTGGCAGGCGTGCTGGCGGGACTGGCTACCGGCCTTTTACATACGGCCATGGGCATTCCGGCCATTCTGGCAGGTATACTGACCCAGTTGAGCCTCTATTCTGTCAATCTGCGTATTTTGGGAGGAAAGGCGAATCAGGCCATCAGCCTGGATAAATACGATCTGCTGGTATCCCTGCGCTGGATCAGGGACGTCCCTTTCTATAAGAATACGATCTTTGTAGTCGCTGTGGCCATCGTTTTGCTGGTGGCTGTGCTTTACTGGTTTTTCGGGACAGAACTGGGCTGCTCGATCCGCGCCACCGGATCCAATCAGAATATGAGCCGCGCCCAGGGGATCAACACGGATCTGACCAAGATCCTGGGGCTGATGCTTTCCAACGGCATTGTGGCGTTGTCCAGCGCGTTTCTGGCCCAGTATAACGGCTTTGTGGACATCAACATGGGCAGGGGCGCCATCGTGGTGGGCCTGGCGGCCGTGATCATCGGGGAAGTGGTCTTTGGGCGGATCCATGGGAATTTCGCGTTCCGCCTGGTTTCCGTAGCGGCGGGCGCCATCATTTATTATCTGGTGATGCAGATCGTCATGTGGCTGGGGCTTTTGAGTACCAACGATAACAAGCTGCTTTCCGCTATTATCGTAGCGGTGTTTTTGGCGATCCCGTATCTGAAAGGCAAATACTTTACCAGGTTGAAAAAAGGGGGTGCGGCCAATGCTTGAGATCAAAAGCATCAGCAAGACTTTCAACGCCGGAACGGTCAATGAAAAGAAGGCACTGGATCGGTTGTCCCTGTCCTTAAAGGAGGGGGATTTCGTTACGGTCATCGGCGGCAACGGCGCAGGGAAATCCACGATGTTAAACGCGGTGGCGGGTGTGTTTCCCGTGGACGAGGGCAGTATTTTTATCGACGGGACGGATGTGACGAAGCTGGCGGAGCATAGGCGGGCGAAATATCTGGGGCGCGTGTTCCAGGATCCCATGACCGGCACCGCCGCCAGTATGCAGATCGAGGAAAATATGGCCCTGGCGTCCCGGCGCGGCGCAGCGCGGACTCTCAGGCCGGGCATCACCAAAAAAGAGCGGGATTTTTATAAAGAACAGCTTAAGATCCTGGATCTGGGGCTGGAGGACAGGCTGACTGCCAAAGTTGGGCTTTTGTCCGGCGGCCAGCGGCAGGCGCTGACGCTGCTCATGGCGACGCTGAAAAAACCCAAGCTGCTTTTGCTGGATGAGCATACGGCGGCGCTGGATCCCAAAACGGCAGCCAAGGTGCTGGATGCGACGGACCGCATTATATCCAGGGACAATCTGACCACGCTGATGATCACCCACAATATGAAGGATGCCATCCGCCACGGGAACCGTCTGGTGATGATGTACGAAGGGCATATCATATACGATGTTTCGGGGGAAGAGAAGGAGAAGCTGAAGGTTTCGGATCTTATGCAGAAATTCGAGGAGGTCAGCGGCGGGCGGTTTGCCAACGACCGGATGATCCTGACGTAAAGCCGTCGGCGGCACAGACGCCGAATTTGTCCTATTTTTGTAAAAAGGGCTGGATTTTTGCCGGGAAATATGAGAAAATAGCATCAGCGTATGACGGGTGTTATCTGTTTTGCAGCAGGATCCTGCCATCCAATACTCTACCTACATATTGAAAGGAGTTTTCACATGATCTATTCACAGGAAGTACAGGAAATGTGTCCAGTGGCACAGGGTGTAAACCATGGCGCCGCGCCGATCCCGGAAGAAGCGAAATGGGTGAAAGCGAAAGAAGTAAAGGATATTTCGGGCCTGACTCACGGCATCGGCTGGTGTGCGCCGCAGCAGGGCGCCTGCAAACTGACGCTGAATGTTAAAGAGGGCATCATTCAGGAAGCTCTTGTAGAGACCATCGGATGCTCCGGCATGACCCATTCTGCGGCCATGGCGGCTGAGATCCTGCCCGGCAGGACCGTTTTGGAAGCGCTGAATACAGACCTTGTGTGCGATGCCATCAACACCGCGATGAGAGAGCTGTTTTTGCAGATCGTTTACGGTCGTTCCCAGTCTGCATTCTCCGAGGAAGGTCTGGCGATCGGCGCCGGCCTTGAGGATCTGGGCAAGGGCCTCAGAAGCCAGGTGGGTACGATGTACGGCACGCTGGCCAAAGGCCCCCGTTATCTGGAGATGGCGGAAGGCTATGTGACCGGCATCGCTCTGGATGAGGACAATCAGATCATCGGCTACCAGTTCGTGAACTTCGGCAAGATGACTGACTTCATGAAGAAGGGCGACGACGCGGCTACGGCTTATGAGAAGGCCAGCGGACAGTACGGCCGCGTAGCGGACGCTGTCAAGATCATTGATCCCAGAAAAGAATAACCAGGTCTCGAATATCACAAGGAGGATGTTGACAAATGGCATTATTTGAATCATATGAAAGACGCATCAAACAGATTGATGCAGCATTGAACAGCTATGGCATCGCTTCCATCGAAGAAGCGGAGAAGATCACCAAAGATGCGGGCCTGGACGTTTACCATATGGTGGAGAAGATCCAGCCGATCTGCTTTGAGAATGCGAAATGGGCTTACACCGTAGGCGCGGCTATCGCTATCAAGAAGGGATGCCGCAAGGCTTCCGACGCGGCCGCCGCGATCGGCGAGGGGCTGCAGGCTTTCTGTATTCCCGGTTCCGTGGCGGATCAGCGCAAAGTCGGTTTAGGGCACGGCAACCTGGGCAAGATGCTGCTGGAAGAGGATACGGAGTGCTTCTGTTTTCTTGCCGGACATGAGTCCTTTGCGGCGGCGGAAGGCGCCATCGGGATCGCGGAGAAGGCCAACCGCGTCCGCCAGAAACCTCTGCGCGTGATCTTAAACGGCCTGGGCAAAGACGCTGCCCAGATCATCGCCAGGATCAACGGCTTCACTTTCGTGGAGACCCAGATGGATTACTACACCGGCGAGGTGAAGGAAGTATACCGCAAGGCCTATTCCAACGGCCCCCGTGCGAAAGTAAATTGCTACGGCGCCAACGATGTGACCGAGGGCGTTGCGATCATGTGGAAAGAGGGCGTGGACGTTTCTATCACCGGCAATTCCACCAACCCTACCCGTTTCCAGCATCCGGTTGCGGGCACCTATAAGAAGGAGTGCGTTGAGAAGGGCAAGAAGTACTTCTCCGTGGCTTCCGGCGGCGGCACCGGACGTACCCTGCATCCCGACAACATGGCGGCAGGCCCCGCTTCCTACGGTATGTCCGATACCATGGGCCGTATGCATTCCGATGCGCAGTTCGCAGGTTCTTCCTCCGTTCCGGCGCATGTGGAAATGATGGGCCTGATCGGCGCGGGCAACAACCCGATGGTCGGCATGACCGTATCTGTGGCCGTGGCGGTCGAAGAAGCGGCTAAGGCCGGGAAGTTCTGAAGAAACCTTATAAAGTGATCAAGCCGAAAGGTCAACGATGCCGCAATCTCCAGGGGTTGCGGCATTGTTTGTATCTTGGCGGATAATTCGTTTTATTGATTCTCTGGCGAATGTATATCTTGCCGGGATGGCCCGGTCATGTTATGATCTAATAAGGGAACAACCGTGTTGCAAGGTGGATAAGCCTCCCTAACTCGAAGGAGAAGGGAGATGGTGCGAATGGATACTTATGAAGTTTTAAGCCTGTTATTTTGGGGCGGTTCATTTCTGGTCGCGCTGCTTGCCTACATAGACAGTAGGAACAACAAGCGAAAATAAATAAGCCTACCTTGTTACTTGACCGGTACAGGTAGGCTTATTTAGCACACTTGGGAGGTCAACCACTTTGTGGGCGGTTGTTCCTCTTATGTATATACTATAACATATGGGACAGCAGGATGCAAGTTTTTTGTAACGGCTAATTTTTTGAAAAAATTCCATAAGGAAATTTCCCGGCAGGGCATTCAGTTTCCGGACGCGGGGCAATTCTTTTTCGATCACATAATTGATCGCAACGTCCAGCCCCTGCCTGAGCGCTCTGTCTGCCTTCCCTATCATGTAGCCCCAGTTTCAACAATTTCTTTGGCATTATGAAAAGCGGCTAAATCCTGTATTGCGAGTTCAATGCCCTTATGTCCATTAAAATCCGGGTGGAAGATATTTCTTTCTTTAATCATAAATTTCTTCGTTTTCCAGTCCATCCTGCAATCGAGATAGCCGACAAATTGGTTTCCCACAAGAATGGAGAGAGGCCATTTCATCCCTTTTTTCTTAAAGTACTCAAAAGTAAAAGAGTAATCGAAAAATGTTTCAAGCCATGCTTTGTCCCTTACTATTGTATCCATCGGCGATATCAGCCGCACCTCGCAGGGGCGATCCGGCGCATTTTCGTTCAGAAGATGCAATTTGGAAGAATGGATATAATAATATTTGCGGCCGATTTTACAGGGAAGCTTCGATATTTTATTTTCTGTTTCCAGTTCCCCAAAGACAGGCAAAAGATCGGCGGTTTTATAACCGGATATATGAGAAAGATGAACCGGATCGGTTACGCCGAAGGAAGCTATCAGCTTTTCGACCGCCCATTTTATCGCCTGCTTTTCCTCAATGGGATCCTCTGTCCAGTCATGGAAACCTGCCTTTTCCTTCAAAATGTAGACAGGCTCTCTGAAAGTCCCGGGATTTCTGCCACAGGTTAAAAGATCCCCTCTGCGGCACATTCTGTAAAAGGCGCGGAAGATGGGAAAATTATAGCTGGGATCATGTTCCCGTCGATATTTATGCCATTCGTAAGACAGATCCAGCCTTTCCCAAATCTGATTGAGCGTCAATCCGTCATATTCCGATAATTTTTCTTTTAACTCCTTTTCTGCGGCCCGGACGTCGGGACTGTCTCCTTTTTTAAGCCAGATTTCATCCGATTCGCCCCATCTTAGGATCCCCTTTGTCGCATGTCTATACAGGGAATATTCCTCGCTTGGGACAAAAAACATATTCCGTTTAAAAGTCCACGTTTCCACGAGCCTGAATTCTTTGTATGCCGCGAGATCCAATTGCTCTGCTTTGAAATCCCGCTTTCTGTTCCAGAGCATGATATATTGGTTCAGGTGTATCGTAGGATTCGGGTCGTATTGCAGGCCGCATATGTCGGATACAATGTTTTCGATACTGTCAGAACTCTTATGCAGCAAATGCTGGCTTTCCAAAATGATATTGCGTATGGCAGTGCGGTCAAAATCTGCGTGACTCATAAAAGTAACCCTGCTCATTCTATTAGGATGCGCGGCCTTTGCCGCATCGGCGGGGAAAGGGGATTTCTGCGTTTTATTTTTCCTTGTATTTTTTTGTGATAGATACACTATAAACCGCCATGATGATGATCGTTTCTATCATTACGCCCAGGATTGACAACAGAATGTATGGCGAATTCTGGCCGCTGAGCAGGGGGATTCCCAACCCAATAAAAACGATCCCATAGACAATAAACAACTTGCCGACCGCATGGTTATATCCTTTTACGTCATTTACGGGAAAGACCTTGCTGTTTGCCCAGAAACCCACCGCCTTTTTTTGAAAAAAGGCCCTGATCCCAATTATGACCATAATGCAGCCGACGATTGCCCATATAATAAATCCGAAAGCTCCCTCATTCATAGGATCTTCTCCTTATACAAATCCGGACGATACAAAAGCGTGACGAAATCCATCGCTCAGACCCATGTCCAGCCGGAACGATCCAGAAGGCGGTCCGTGATCAGGGATTTCAGCCGTTCTTCAAAGACATCCTGATCGACTTCTTTCCCGTCGATCTCATAATAGGGGCACGGCTCCGTGCTGTCTTCGGGGATCCTTTCCCGGCGCAGAAACAAATGGGAAAGTTCCTTTCGCTGCCCGTCCGGCAGATAGGAGAAGAGCGTATAGGAGCAGGTGCCGTTGGAATCGTACTGGCTGACCATCGTGCCGTCTTCCAAGGGATATTCCTGGCTGCTCATTTCCGTCCCGTCGCTTTGCCAGCAGACCAGCTTGCCGTTTTCATAATGAAAGACCCCGTTATAGCCGCCGGGCTCCTCTTTCATCTGAACGAGCAGCTCCGGCTGGCCGTCCTGGTCCAGATCCAGATAGGCGTATTCATAGGAAAAGTCCTTGCTCTGAAAATCGGGGATCCACCAGGTTTCGGCCTGGCCGTCAGCCAGAACCGTCATGTCGCCAAAGAGCAGGGAAGAATAAGTCTCATAGACGGCCAACATCTCTTCTTCCGAAGAAACGGGAACGGGCCCTTCTTCCGGAGCAGGCTGCGCGCAGCCGGTAAGAAGCAGGGCAGTAAGGGATAATGGGATGAAAAAAGCGTAAGGTCTGGTCATGGGGATCCCTTCTGTGAAAAACAAACAGATGAAATGTACTAAAACATTGTGTAAACAGTTTACCATGGATTTTATCGTTCGGCAATCTTTTCACGGCGTATTTCCGGACAGCCTCGATTCCTGTTGGACAAAACCTGTGAAAGTGATATACTGTGTATAAATACGTTGACAGCGGTTTTTGGATTTTTGGCGGAAGTATAGAAGAAAGGGGAAAGGATCATGCAGTCGTTTACGTTTCAGTCGCTGGAATATGTCCGGCCGGATTATGTGGAACTGAAAGAGAAGTGGGAGGCGCTGACTGAACGGGTCCGTCAGGCGTCGTCCTATGCGCAGATGAAAGAAGCGATACAGGAGGAGGAAAAACTTGCGGATCATTTTTCCACTATGTTTTCCCTCTGCAATATCCGCAATACGCTGGATACCACGGATCCGTATTATGAGAAAGAACTGGAATATAACCAGAACACCTATCCTACGGTCATGGAGGCCGGGCTGGCGTTTCAGAAGGCGATCCTGGAGAGCCCCTTTAAGGCTGAACTGGAGGCGGAATACGGAAGCGAGTACCTCGTCGCCCTGCAGCGCAGCGTGGACAGCTTCAATCCGGCGCTGGTGCCCTATCTGCAAAAGGAGGCGGAGCTGACCACCCGTTATCAGAAGCTGATGGCGACGGCGCAGATCCCGTTTCAGGGAAATGTCTATAACCTGTACGGCATCCAGAAATTTTTTGAGGATCCTGACCGCAGTGTGAGGAAGGCGGCCTTTCGGGCCTATTCCGATTTTTATCACGGCAACGAAGCGGAAATGGAGGAGATCTTTTCCCAACTGGTGGAAGTGCGCAACGCCATGGGACGCGCCCTCGGGGATGAAAATTTTATCCCGTTGGGATACCGGCAGCAGGGCAGGAGCGATTATGGCCAGAAGGAGGTGGAGGCTTTCCGCAGGCAGGTGAAGGAGGAGATCGTGCCTCTGTGCGAAAAGCTTTATCAGGCCCAGGCGAAGCGCATCGGCGTAGAAAAGATCATGGCCTATGATGAAAAATTTATCTTCCCGGACGGCAATGCCCAGCCCGCTGGCGACGATGATTACATGATCGGGGAAGCCAGGAAGATGTACCACGATATGAGCCCGGAGACCGGGGAGTTTATCGACTTCATGATCGAGCATGAGCTGATGGATCTGAAAAATAAGCCGAACAAGGCGTCCACGGGTTACATGACTACGCTGCCGGATTATAAAGCGCCCTTTGTGTTCTCCTGCTTTAACCATACCATCGGGGATATGCAGGTGCTGAGCCATGAACTGGGTCACGCTTTTGCAGGCTATCAGGCCATGCGCCATCAGCCTACCAGCGCCTATTACAGCGAATCCACGGATATCGCCGAGATCCATTCCATGTCCATGGAGCAGTTCGCCTATCCGTATGCGGAGCAGTTCTTCGGCGCGGACGCGGACAAGTTCCGCTTCGCCCATCTGCAGGAGGCCATTACCTTTGTGCCCTTCGGCGTGGCGGTGGACGAGTTTCAGCATATCATGTACGCCCATCCGGAGCTGACGCCGAAAGAGCGCACCTGGGAGTGGCATAAGCTGGAGGAAAAATACATGCCCTGGCGCGCCTATGAGGACGACGAGTTTATGGAGCGGGGCGGATACTGGTATCACAAGCTGCATATTTTCCTGTATCCGTTTTATTATATCAACTACACGCTGACCACCATGGGCGCCATGGAATTTAAGAAACGCTATGAGCAGGACAGGCAGACGGCCTGGGCCGATTATCTGCGGCTGTGCAACGCTGGCGGCAGCTTAAGCTATCTGGGCCTGTTAAAGCTGGCCAACCTTTCCGTGCCCTTTGAGGAGGGCAGCGTGAAAAAGGCGGTTTCCTACGCAAAGCAGGTATTGCTGGATACGATTGAAAAAGAAGCGGCGGAGGGGACGCTGCGCCCTTCTGACAGATAGAGTATGGAGGAGCGGTCCGGATCCCTTATTCCCCGGCTTTCCAGGCGCGGATCCCTTCCAGCTTCTCCTTTAGCGCGCCCTCGTCCCCTTCCTGCGTGGGATGGTAGTAGCGGCGGTCTTTGAGAGAATCCGGCAGACATTGCATCCGGGCCACTTTTTCGGCGGTGTCGTGGGCATAGACGTAGCCTTCCCCGTAGTGCAGCTCTTCCATCAGCCTGGTGGGCGCGTTGCGGATCTGTAAAGGGACAGGCTCCGCCTGTGTGCGCTGCGCGTCCAGCTTGCAGGTTTCATATGCGCTGTAGAGGGCGTTGGATTTGGGCGCCAGGGAAAGATAGACCACCGCTTCGGACAGGTTGACGGTGCATTCCGGCATCCCGATGAAATGGCTGGCCTGGTAGGCGTTCACCGCCACGGTCAGCGCATTGGTGTCGGCTAAGCCCACATCCTCGCTGGCAAACCGGATCAGCCGGCGGGCTACATAGAGCGGGTCCTCCCCGGACTCCAGCATACGGGACAGCCAGTAGAGGGCGGCATCTGGATCGGTATTGCGCATGGATTTATGAAGGGCGGAGATCAGGTTGTAGTGTTCTTCCCCTTTTTTGTCGTAGAGAAGGGATTTGCGGCTGATGCACTGTTCCAGGCATTCGTCGGTGACGGTGATGCTGCCGGGGCCCACTTCGCCGTTGGTAATGGCCATTTCCAGAGTATTTAAGGCGGTGCGGGCGTCCCCGTCGCAGAAAGCGGCGATGGCGGAAAGCTGCTTGTGGGTGATCACGATCTGCGTGCCCTTATAGCCGTTGGGGCTGTGGATGGCGTGGTTGAGAAGGCGGATCAGATCCTCTGTTTCCAAAGCCTTCAGGACGAACACGCGGCAGCGGGAGAGCAGGGCGGAATTGATCTCGAAGGAAGGGTTCTCCGTGGTAGCGCCGATCAGGATGATACTGCCCTTTTCCACATAGGGTAAAAAGGCGTCCTGCTGGGCCTTGTTGAAACGGTGGATCTCGTCCACAAACAGCAGGGTCTTCTGGCCGATCTGCCGGCTCAGCTCCGCCTGGGCCATCACCTCCTTGATCTCCCGGATGCCGCTGGTAACGGCGCTGAAATTGATGAAGGAAGCGTGTGTGCGGCGGGCGATGATGTTGGCCAGCGTGGTCTTGCCAACGCCGGGAGGCCCCCAGAAGATCATGGAAGGGATCTGGTCGCTGTCGATGATGCGCCGCAGCAGTTTCCCCTCCCCCAGAAGGTGGGCCTGCCCAACGAAGTCTTCCAGCGTATCGGGACGTAAGCGGCTGGCCAGAGGAGCGCTGATATTCTGATGGTCAAATAATGAAAGCTGTTCCATATCGTTTTCCCTTTCAAAGAAAGTCTGCGCCGGAGCCTTTATCCGGGCAGGAAAAGCAAACATTTGTTCTATACTGAGTTTAGCACCGGACGGCGGATGGGTCAAGGAAAATCCTGTTTTTATCTGCGGATGAACGGATTTTTTCTCGTTTTAGCTTGTAAGAAAACCGCGGATTTACTATAATAAGAAAGATAATTGAAGAAAAAAGCCTGGGAGCGGGATCTATCCGCGCCCGAAATGGAGGAAAGGATGGAAAATTATACGATCACCTGCTGTTCCACAGCGGATATGAGCAGGCAATTCATGGAAGACAACCGGGTTCCCTATGTGATGTTTCACTATCAGATAGACGGAAAGGATTATCCGGATGATTTATACAGTTCGATCAGCCCTTCCGCTTTTTATAAGCAAATAGCGGACGGGGCGCAGCCCGTGACCTCCCAGGTCAACGTGGAAGAGTACCGGGCCCTGTTTGAGCCCGTCTTGCAGCAGGGCAGGGACGTGCTGCATCTGGCGCTGTCCAGTGGCATTTCCGGCACCGTCAATTCGGCCAATCTGGCGAAGGCGCAGTTGGAAGAGGCCTATCCCGGCCGACAGGTCATAGTGATCGATTCCCTGGCGGCGTCCTCGGGGTTTGGCCTTTTGCTGACGCAGGCTTTGGAAAATCAGAAAAAGGGCATGGGGCTGGAGGAAAATGCAGCCTGGCTGGAGCAGAACAAGCTGCGCCTGCACCACTGGTTTTTCACCACGGATCTGACCAGCTTCATTCGGGGCGGCCGGGTTTCCAAAGTGGCGGGATTTTTTGGACAGACCTTAAACATCTGCCCGCTTTTAAACGTCAACTCCGAAGGGAAGCTGATCCCGCGCACCAAACACCGCGGCAAGAAACAGGTGATGCGGGCGATGATAAAGCAGATGGAGGAGCACGCCCGGGGAGGGCATGATTACGACGGGAAATGTTATATTTCCCATTCCGACCGGCGGGAAGATGCGGAAGCGGTGGCGAAAACGGTAGAGGAGCTTTTCCCGAAGCTGGACGGCAGGGTGCTGATCAACGATATCGGCACGGTCATCGGCTCCCATACGGGCCCCGGTACGGTGGCGCTGTTTTTCTGGGGAGACGAGCGTTCGCTGTAGGCGCGGCAAAAGGAGAGCCCGTTGCGCGGCAAAAGGAGATCCTGTTATGTGCGGCAAAAGGCAGGCCCGTTACAGGTTGACAAGCCGCCGAAAGGCATCTATAATGCTATAATGTTTGAGATCATGAGCGAAACCCACGGGTTTGGAGGAAGAATACATGAAACCATACGGCGTGAATGAACTGAGAAAGATGTTTTTGGAGTTTTTCGAGAGCAAGGGTCATCTGGCGATGAAGAGCTTTTCCCTGGTGCCCCATAATGACAACAGCCTGCTGCTGATCAATTCCGGCATGGCGCCTTTAAAGCCCTACTTTACGGGGCAGGAGATTCCGCCCCGCAGGCGCGTCACTACCTGTCAGAAGTGCATCCGTACCGGCGATATCGAGAATATCGGCAAGACCGCCCGGCACGGGACCTTTTTTGAAATGCTGGGAAACTTTTCCTTTGGCGATTATTTTAAGCATGAGGCCATCGCCTGGAGCTGGGAGTTTCTGACCCAGGTGGTGGGACTGGACCCGGACAGGCTGTACCCTTCCGTCTATCTGGAGGACGACGAGGCTTTCGATATCTGGAATAAGGAGATCGGCATCGCAAAGGAGCGCATTTTCCGTTTTGGTAAGGAGGATAACTTCTGGGAGCATGGTTCCGGCCCCTGTGGCCCCTGCTCCGAGATCTATTACGACCGGGGAGAGAAATACGGCTGTGGGAAGCCTGGCTGCACCGTAGGCTGCGACTGTGACCGTTATATTGAAGTGTGGAACAACGTGTTCACCCAGTTTGACAACGATGGCCACGGCAATTATACGGAGCTGGAACAGAAAAATATCGACACCGGCATGGGGCTGGAACGCCTGGCGGCGGTGGTGCAGGATGTGGATTCCATTTTTGACATCGACACCATTTTCGCCCTGCGCAGCCGCGTCTGCGAGCTGGCCGGGAAGGAATATCATAAGGAGCATGAGTGGGACGTATCCATCCGGATCATCACGGACCATATCCGCAGCGCCACCTTTATGATTTCCGACGGCATCCTGCCCTCCAACGAAGGGAGGGGCTATGTGCTGCGCCGGATCATCCGCCGGGCGGCCCGCCACGGCAGGCTTTTGGGCATCGAGGGCGAATTTCTGGCGAACTTGAGCCGGACGGTCATCGAGGGCAGCAGGGACGGCTATCCGGAGCTGGAGGAAAAGAAAGCCTTTATTTTCAACGTGCTGACCCAGGAAGAGCATAAATTCGACAGGACCATCGACCAGGGGCTGGAGATCCTCTCCGAAATGGAAGAAAAGATGGCAAAGGAGGGCTCCTTTACGCTGGCGGGCGAGGAGGCTTTCCGTCTGTACGATACCTACGGTTTCCCGCTGGATCTGACTAAGGAGATTTTGGCGGAGAAGGATTTCAAGGTGGACGAGGCCGGGTTTGACGCCGCCATGCTAAGGCAGAAGCAGATGGCCCGGGCGGCCCGCAAAACCACCAATTATATGGGAGCGGACGTGACGGTTTACGAATCCATCGATCCGGCCATTACCTCTGTCTTTGTGGGCTATGACAGGCTGCAGCACAGCTCTGTGATCAGCGCCATGACCACCGACAGCGAGGTGGTGGAGGCTTTGACTGACGGGCAGAGCGGCACCATTATCGTCGAGGAGACGCCGTTTTATGCCACTATGGGTGGCCAGGAGGGGGATATCGGTACGATCACCTGTCCGGAAGGTGCCTTTTGCGTAGAGGAAACGATCAAATTAAAGGGCGGCAAGGTCGGCCATGTGGGCCGGATGACCGCAGGCATGTTCAAACTGGGAGATACCGTGACCCTTTCCGTGGACGCCAAAAACCGTCTGGACACCTGTAAGAATCACAGCGCCACCCATCTGCTGCAAAAAGCCCTGCGGGAGGTTTTGGGCAGTCATGTGGAACAGCAGGGTTCCCTGAACAATGCCGGCAGGCTGCGCTTTGATTTCTCCCATTTCGCGGCCATGACCGCCGAAGAGCTTGCAGAGGTGGAGCGCCGGGTCAATGAGAAGATTGCGGAGAACCTCCCTGTGGAGACGAAGGTCATGACGCTGGAGGAAGCCAAGCAGACCGGGGCCATGGCGCTGTTCGGCGAGAAATACGGCGATACGGTGCGGGTGGTCTGCATGGGCGACTATTCCAGAGAACTGTGCGGCGGCACCCATATCGGCAATACCGGCGAGATTCGGGCTTTTAAGATCCTTTCCGAAAACGGCGTAGCCGCAGGGGTGCGCAGGATCGAGGCGTTGACGGGACAGGGCGTGTTCGATTACTACAGCGATGTGGAAAAGAAGCTGGAGGAAGCGGCCCGCACGGTCAAGGCCACACCGGATACGCTGACGGAAAAGCTGGAGCATATGCTGGCGGATATCCGGGCGCTGCAGAGCGAGAACGAGTCCTTAAAGAGCAAGGCTGCCAGGGAAGCGCTGGGGGATGTGACGGATCAGGTCAGGCTTGTCAAAGGCGTGAAGCTGCTGGCGGCCCGCGTAGACGGCGTGGATATGAACGGCCTGCGGGAACTGGGCGACCAGCTCAAGCAGAAGCTGGGAGAGGGCACCGTGGTGCTGGCCTCCGCTCAGGAGGGCAAGGTCAATCTGATCGCCATGGCCACGGAGGAAGCGATGAAGCAGGGCGCCCATGCGGGCAATCTGATCAAAGGGATCGCGAAGCTGGTAGGCGGAGGCGGCGGCGGCCGGCCGAATATGGCCCAGGCCGGCGGCAAGGATCCTGCCGGCATTCCTGCAGCTCTGGCTCAAGCGGCGTCAGTGCTGGAAGACATGCTGCACTGACCGTCGGGCATCTCTTTTGCCCGCGATAAGAACAGGAAAAAACTGTGTTTCAAAAATAGAAAAAACTGTTGACGAATTGGGGATTTTTGTTATAATGATTTTGTGCATAGATTTTGTCTACATTTTTTTTAGATATTTGTAGATAAGTTCTGTGCCCATCATTAACCCAATCAGTCGAAATATGAGACGGGACTGAAGGGAGGTCAGGTGTAAGATGTCTAACATTATCGTGAAAGAGAACGAGACTTTAGATAGCGCTCTTCGTCGTTTCAAGAGAAGCTGTGCGAAGGCTGGTATCCAGCAGGAGATCCGCAAGAGAGAGCACTATGAGAAGCCCAGCGTGAAGCGCAAGAAGAAATCGGAAGCGGCTAGAAAGCGCAAATACAACTAACGGCATAAAGTCCCTGAGGATATCCCCAGGGACTTTTTTAACAGGCATGGGATAAGAGGAGAGGGACGCAGAGATGAGAATGAGAAAACGCATGATGAGCCTGCTGCTTGCGGCTGCTGTCGTGGCCGGTGGCTTTCTGGGAAATAGCGTGCAGGTAAAGGCGGCAGGGCCGATCGCCAAGGGGATCGACGTATCCCAGTATCAGGGGACGGTGAACTGGAGCGCGGTGAAGAACGCGGGATATGATTTCGCCTTTGTGAAGATCGGCAGCGCCAAGAGCGGGCTGGATCCGTATTTTGCGGCGAATATAACGGGCGCCGCAGCGGCCGGTATGAAGGTGGGCGCCTATGTCTATTCCTACGCGACGACGCTGGAGGGCGCCATTACGGAAGCGCAGTTTGCGGTGGCGGCGCTGGCCCCCTTTGCCGTGAGCCTTCCGGTGGTCTATGATCTGGAGGATGCGGTACATGACAATATGACGCCGGATCAGTTGGCGGCGCTGGCGGTAGGGTTCTGCAATACCGTGCAGGCAGCGGGGTATTATCCGATCCTTTATGCCAACAAAAACTGGGCTTTGGAGAAGATCAGCGGCGTTCCCTATGATAAGTGGATCGCCCAGTACAATACGATCTGCGAATATCCCAATCCGGCCTTCTGGCAGTTTTCCAACACGGGTTCCGTGCCCGGGATCGTTGGCGACGTGGATCTGAACTACCAGTTTAAGGATTACAAAGGCATCATTGTGGAAAACGGTTTTGTGGACCGCAACGGCAGTACCTATTATTATAAGAATTACCGGATGCAGTACGGTTTTGTCCAGGACGGCGGCAAGACGTATTTCATGAACGCAGACGGGACGATGTTCAAGCAGGGCTGGATCGGGGACGGCGTCAATATGTTCTATATGGACACGAAAGACGGCCATATGCTCACGGGACTGGTGGAGATCGCAGGCAAGAAGTATTTTTTTGCCGCCAACGGCCTGATGCAGCGGGGGCTGCTTCCCATTGGGGACAAGATCTGCCTGTTTGGCGAGGACGGCGCCATGTATTCGGGATTTTATGCGGATCCGGCGGCCGGTACCAGATACTTTAAAGAGGACGGCAGCATGGCGGTCAATGAGCTGCTGACGATTCAGGAGAAAAAATATTATTTCACGCCGGCTGGAGTAATGGCCGTCGGGGTGACGCCCATCGGGGACAAGACGTATCTGTTCGGCGCGGACGGCACGATGCAGTTCGGCTGGTATACGGATGCATCGGGAATGCGCTATTTCAAGGAAGACGGCACGATGGTGACCAATACTTCGCTGGTTTTGAACAACATCCCCTATTCCTTTGACGCCAACGGCATCGCCACCGTGGTGCCTGTGATCAATCCCGCCGCGTGGGTGACGGATCCGGCGACGGGCGTTACGGTGGACAGCACCACGGGCCAGGTAGTGGATCCGGCGATTGTGGCGCAGGTGGCCGCAGCGGCCCAGGCCCAGACGCAGGCGGCGGCTCAGGCGCAGGCAGCAGCAGAAGCCCAGGCGGCGGTTCAGGCGCAGGCAGCGGCTCAGGCGCAGGCGGCAGCCCAGGCCCAGGCACAAGCCCAGGCGATGACCCAGGCCCAGGCGCAGGTAGAGGCCCTGGCGGCCCAGGCCCAGGCAGCGATGGAAGCAGCGGCAGCAGCCCAGGCGGCGGCCCAGGCAGCGGCCCAGGCGCTGGCGGCCATGCAGGGGGCGGCCAACTGACACTATATGGGGAATCGTGGGACGCACCCGCCGGGACGTCCCAGAGAAGGCTTTTTTGGGAGGAATAATCCGGCAAAACCGACATAAGAATAATCATAGGATTTTCAGGATGGAGTGCGGATCATGAGCGTTAGAGAAAGACGATGTGCAGTTTCCCGCTTGATGCTGACTGTGATGGTTTTTATGTTGGCCTTGGCCCCGGCAAAGACTTCCTATGCGGCAGAAGGAGCGGTCAGTATAACGGCCCCTTCTGCCATTTTATTGGAGGTTTCCACAGGAAAAGTCATATACGAAAAAAATGCGGATCAGGTCTGTTCCCCGGCCAGTATTACCAAGATCATGACGCTGCTTTTGATCTTTGAGGCTTTGGATAAGGGAGAGATCAAACTGGACGATGAGGTGATCACCAGCGAACACGCCCAGTCCATGGGCGGCTCACAGGTCTTTTTGGAGGCGGGGGAGCTGCAGACGGTGGAAACGCTGATCAAATGTATCGCGGTGGCTAGCGGTAACGACGCGGCGGCGGCCATGGCGGAGCATTTGGCCGGCAGCGAAGAAGCCTTTGTGGGGCGGATGAATGAGAAAGCGCAGCAGTTGGGCATGACGAATACGACGTTTGAGGACTGCTGCGGCCTGACGGATTCCGACGGCCATCATACCAGCGCGCGGGATGTCGCGATCATGAGCCGGGAGCTTGTGTACCGGTATCCGGACGTCTATCGCTATACCGGGATCTGGATGGAGGATATCACGCATACGACGGCGCGGGGGAGTTCGCCCTTTACCCTTTCATCCACCAACAAACTCCTCAAACAATATCAGTGGGCCACGGGCCTGAAAACCGGTTTTACCAACAAGGCGAAATTTTGCCTGTCGGCAACGGCCAGGCGGGACGATGTGGAGCTGATCGCGGTAATCATGGCGGCGCCGGATTCCAAATCCCGTTTCGCGGATGCGGCGGCCCTGCTCAATTATGGATATAGCGTTTCCGCCCTTTACCGGGATGAGAATAAGGATAAGATCCCCGATCTGAAAGTGACCGAGGGCGTACAGGAAAGCGTTCCGCTGGCCTATGATTCCAGTTTTTCCTATCTCGACGTGGACGGCAACGATGTGGAAATGATCCAGAAAAACCTCCTGCTCCCGCAGAGCGCGAAGGCGCCCGTCCGCAGCGGGGAAAAGGCGGGGGAGGCGCAGTATACGCTGAACGGGAAGGTGATCGGTTCCGTCCCGATCCTGTACGCTGCCAGCGTGAAAAAAGCGGTGTATCGGGACTATCTTGGAAAAATCCTGAGATATTTTCTTTTATAGAAACGGAAAATGTGCTAAACTGTACGCAAAAGGCGTTGCAAACGCCTGACCGGGCTGGAAGGATAACAAAAAATGTGGACGATACTTGGCGCGCTGTTTGGCGTTGTCTGTATCCTGCTCCTAGCGGTGGCCGTCTATGACAGCAATCGGTTTGTAACGGTCAACTACCGGATCGAGGACCCCAGGATCAGGAAAAGGGTCCGGCTGGCGCTGCTGGCGGATCTTCATAATAAACAGTACGGGAAAGATAACGACAGGCTGCTTCAGGCGATCCGGGCGCAGAAGCCGGATCTCATCTTGTGCGCAGGGGATATGATCACCTCCGTGCCCGGCAAGACCATGGAGCCTGCCAAGGACCTGATACGGAAGCTGGCGGGGGAATATCCCTTCTATTTTGCGGACGGGAACCACGAACACCGGATCTGCAGCGATCCGGAGACTTTTGCCCCGATGGGGGAGCAGTTTTGTGAAAGCCTGGAAAAGTCCGGCGTCTGCCGCCTGGTGAACGAAAACGTTTCCCTTCCGTCCCTGGGCCTTAGGATCTACGGGCTGGATCTGGATCGGGATAAATACAGGAAATTTGGCCGGCCGAGGCTTTCCAGAGAGGAACTGCGCCGCCTGCTGGGGGATGCGCCTGAGGCGGACTTTGTGATCCTGCTGGCGCATAATCCCGCTTTTTTCAAAGCCTATGCGGCCTGGGGGAGCGATCTGACCCTGTCCGGCCACCTGCATGGCGGCGTGATGCGGCTGCCCTGGGTGGGCGGCGTTTTGTCCACGTCGTTTAGGGTGTTCCCCAAATATGACGGCGGTATGTTTGAAGAAGCAGGACGCCGGATGGTGGTGAGCCGCGGGCTGGGCGGCCATACGATACCGGTGCGCATTTTTAATCCGGCGGAGCTGGTGATCATCGATCTGATACCGAAAGACAGGGAGTGAACGAAAAGGTGGCGTTGGAGGTAAAGCTGGAGGCTTTCGAGGGGCCTCTGGATCTGCTTTTGCATCTCATAGAAAAAAATAAGGTGGATATCTACGATATTCCCATCGCGGAGATCACGGAACAATATCTGGCCTATATCCGTCAGATGGAGGCCCAGGATATGAACGTGATGAGCGAATTTCTGGTCATGGCGGCGACGCTTCTGGATATCAAATGCCGGATGCTTCTGCCCAAAGAGGTCAACGAAGAGGGGGAAGAGGAGGATCCCAGGGCGGAACTGGTGCAGAAGCTTCTGGAATATAAAATGTATAAATACATGTCCTACGAATTAAAGGACATGCAGCAGAGCGCCGGGATCAGCTATTACCGCAGCATGGACATGCCCGACGAGGTGGCGGCGTACCGGCCGCCGGTGGATTACGAACAGCTCATCGGGGACGTTACCCTGACCCGGCTTCACGAGATCTTTAAGGGCGTGATGCGCAGGCAGGCGGATAAGGTGGATCCCGTCAGAAGTACGTTTGGCAGGATCGAAAAGGACGAAGTGAATCTGGAAGAAAAATCCGGTTATGTGGAGAATTTCATCCGTTCCCACCGGCGTTTTTCTTTCCGGGCCTTACTGGAAAAACAGAACAGCAAAATGGAAGTGATCGTCACCTTTTTGGTGCTTCTGGAACTGATGAAGGTGGGGAAGGTCACCGTGGAACAGGAAAATATCGACGATGAGATCGTCGTCGTTTCGAAAGAGGATTTTTAAGGGATGGAAAGGAAACAACAGGAAGCAATACTGGAGGCGATCCTGTTCGCCATGGGGGAACCTGTGGAAGCAGGACGGCTGGCAGAGATTATCGGGGAAACGCCCGGACAGACGGAAAAGATCCTCACGCAGATGAAGGAACGCTGGGAGGAAGAGGGCAGGGGCATCGGGCTTATCGCCCTGGAGGACGCCTGGCAGATGTGTACCCGCCCGCAGATGTATGAGTATCTGATCAGGATTGCCAAGACGCCCCGCAAGTACACGCTGACCGATACCCTGTTGGAGACGTTATCCATTATCGCCTATAAGCAGCCGGTGACGAAGCTGGATGTGGAGCGCATCCGGGGCGTAAACTGTGACCACGCCATCAACAGGCTGATGGAATTTGATCTGGTCATGGAGCTGGGAAGGATGGATGCGCCGGGAAGGCCGCTGCTGTTTGGGACCACGCAGCAGTTTTTGCGGACCTTTGGCGTCAGTTCCCTGGAAGAGCTTCCGGAACTGTCTGCCCTTCAGGTGGAAGAATTCCGGGAGCAGGCCAAACAGGAGGCACAGCAGCTCGATCTGGGCGTCTGAGGGAAGGACATTTTTTGGGGAAATGGCGCTGCGCCCGGGTTTTTCGGTATGGCGGAGGGTTTGAACGCATATATATGGATGAACGCAAAACGCGCACAGAATATGGCCTCATGGCGCTGCGCGAAGAAAGCAGGCGGAGGGATCCATGGTAAGACGAAAGCCAGGCCCAAAAAAAGGAGCAGGAAAGGTATGCAGGTTTTTGGCCGCTTTGCTGGCCGCAATGAACCTGGCCGCGCTGACGGCAGAGGCATCCGGCGCAGCGGCCGACGCAGCAGAAGAAAAAATGAGTACAACCAGTCAACTGTACGCCCTGTCGGCCGTCCTGATGGACGCGGACAACGGGCGTATTTTGTTGGAGAAGAACGGTCACGAGGTGCTGCCTATGGCCAGCACCACGAAGATCATGACCTGTATCCTGACGCTGGAGGAAGGCCAGCTTTCGGATTACGCGCCGGTATCCGCCTATGCGGCGGGACAGCCCAAGGTGCATCTGGGGGCAAGAAAAGGGGAGTATTATAAGATAGAAGACCTGCTGTACTCCCTGATGCTGGAATCCCACAATGACGCGGCCGTGATCATTGCGGAGCATTACGGGAGCCAGTGGGCCGGCCTGTCCGAAGATATTTCGGCCCATTCCGCCCAGGAGAGCCAGAAGGCGGTACTGGCCTTTACCCAGAGGATGAATGAAAAGGCGCGCAGGATCGGCTGTACGGACACCCGGTTCGTGACGCCAAACGGCCTGGATGGGACGCTGACGCTGGAAAAGGACGGAGAGGTGCAAAAGATCGCGCATTCCACTACGGCGGCGGACCTGGCCCGTATCATGAGCTATTGCGTCAAGGACTCTCCGGCCAGGGACGCTTTTCTAAAGATCACCCAAAGCCCGTCCTACAGCTTTTCGGATTATGTGAAAAACCGCGAGGGCTTCAGCGCCGGGAGCCGGTCTGTTTCCTGCGTCAATCACAACGCCTTTCTGCAGATGATGGACGGGGCCTTGTCCGGCAAGACCGGGTTTACGGGAAAAGCGGGCTATTGCTATGTGGGCGCCCTGGAGAGGGACGACCGTACTTTTGTGGTGGCGCTTCTCGCCTGCGGGTGGCCCAACAACAAAAGCTGGAAATGGCACGATACAAAACTGCTGATGAATTATGGGCTGGATCACTATGAGTCCTGCGATATTTATGAACCCGGGCGGCTGGAGCCCGTGCCGGTGGAAAACGGGCAGGAAGCGCAGACCAGGCTGGAGGCTGACAAGCGGGAGATCCGGCTTTTGCTTTCCCCTGCCGACGAGGTGGAGGTGAAGTGGGATCTGCCCAAGCGCCTTGACGCGCCGGTGCAGGCCGGAGAGGTAGTGGGCAGGGAGTCGTTTTATGTGAACGGGGAGCTGTATGATTCCATTCCGGTGACCGCAGCGCAGAGCGTGGAGCGGATCGATTTTCTCTTTTGTCTAAAAAAAGTGTGGAGTTGGATGCTGTTGTGAATTTCATCAAAAATGAAAGGAAGGGACCGGAATAAATTAGGCAAAAAATTTCCATTTTATATCTGGCGGCACTTGCATTTCCGTGTTATACTACTATGGTACGGGATTTTGTGGAAATGGTTTTTTTCGTATTTTTTTGCAGGAATCCGTCAATCAGATTTCAGAGATCTAAATATAAAATGGAGGGCTGAATAATGAGCAATTCTTCACAAGCGAGTCAAAGGATCCTATCTTTACTCGACGACAACAGTTTCGTTGAGATCGGCGCCGGCGTGACAGCCAGGGCGACGGATTTCAATCTGAAACAGGCAGAGACTCCCTCAGACGGCGTGATCACCGGCTACGGCCTGATCGACGGCGCCCTCGTGTATGTCCACAGCCAGGACGCCTCCGTACTTGGCGGCAGCGTGGGCGAGATGCACGCGAAGAAGGTTGTCAATCTGTACAATCTCGCCATGAAGACGGGCGCGCCCGTGATCGGGCTGATCGATTCCACCGGCCTCAGGCTGCAGGAAGCCACCGATGCGCTCAACGGCTTTGGCGAGATCTATTTAAAGCAGACGCTGGCCTCCGGTGTGATCCCTCAGATCACCGCCATTTTCGGAAGCTGCGGCGGCGGGCTCGCGATCATTCCGACCCTGACGGACTTTACCTTTATGGAGGGCAAGGGCGCGAAGCTGTTTGTCAACGCCCCCAACGCCCTGGCGGGCAACAGCGTGGATAAGTGCGATACCGCGTCCGCCGCTTTCCAGAGCGAAGAAGCAGGGATCGTGGACGTTGTCGCTCCGGAAGAGGAGCTGTTTTTAAAGATCAGAGAGCTTGTGGGCCTGCTTCCCTCCAACAATGAGGACGCCGACGCCTATGAAGAGTGTACCGACGATCTCAACCGGGCCGAGCCGGGGCTGGAGGGCTGCGCAGGGGACACCGGCGTGGCGCTGCAGCTGATCGCGGACGACAACCGCTTTTTTGAGGTCAAGGGCGCCTATGCCAAGGATATGGTAACCGGTTTTATCCGCATGAACGGCATGACGGTGGGCGCGGTTGCCAACCGCAGCGAGATCCTGGACGAAGAGGGCAAAGTATCCGAAAAGCTCGATGCTGCGCTCACGCCGGCAGGCTGTGAGAAGGCCGCCGATTTTGTGAGCTTCTGCGATGCCTTTGACATCCCGGTGCTGTCTTTGACCAATGTAAAGGGCTATGCGGCCACCAAGTGCGCGGAGAAGAAGATCGCCAAAGCGGCGGCGAAGCTGACCTACGCTTTTGCGGACGCGACTGTCCCCAAGGTGAACGTGATCGTGGGCGACGCCTATGGTAGCGCTTATGTGGCCATGAATTCCAAGGCCATCGGCGCGGATATGACCTTTGCCTGGAAGGATGCGAAGATCGGGATGATGGACGCTTCCCTGGCGGCCAAGATCATCTGCGACGGACAGGACGCTGCTTCGATCGACGAGTGCGCTGCGAAATATGAAGCCCTGCAGAACAGCGCCAAGAGCGCGGCAAGCAGGGGATATGTGGATCAGATCATCGAGCCGGCCGATACCAGGAAATATGTGATCGGCGCGCTGGAAATGCTGTTTACCAAGAGGGAAGACCGTCCGGCAAAAAAACACGGAACAGTGTAAGAAAGGAAGATACTTAATATGAAAAAAATTCTGATAGTATTAGGTATGATGACCTGTCTTGCAGGGATGACGGCGTGCAGCAGCGCGCAGGCCGGACAGGCGGACAGCCCGATTATCGATGAAGCCACGGCGGCCTCCCTGGGGGAGATGGTGGTGGAGAATATCGCCCAGATCGTGGCGGACGGGATGCAGGATCAGTATACCGGCAACGAAGTGATCACCTCCGCTGTGACGGGTTGGGAATCCGCCCTGCCGGAGATAGGCACTTACCTGGGTGTTACCGGTCAGGAGGTGAGCGCCCGGGGGGATGAGACTACGATCGACGTCACCGTGGACGGCAGCGACCATGACGCAGTCGTCAGCATCCTTGTAGATAGTGAAGGCTATGTGACCAGTGTGACCACCAGCGTGGTCAAGGGCTTTGGCGAATTGATGAAGAACGCGGCCCTCAACACCCTGCTGGGTATGGGCACGGTGTTCATCGTGCTGATCCTGATCGCCTGGATCATCAGCCTGTTCAAGTATATCCCGGCGCTTTCAGAGAAGCTGTCCGGGAAGAAGAAACAGGACGCTGTGCCGGCGCCCCCTGTCAGCGCACCGGCGCCTGCAGCGGTTCCAGCAGTACAGGAAGAGGAAACGGACGACGGAGAACTGGTGGCGGTGATCGCGGCAGCCATCGCGGCCTATGAAAGCGAGAACGGCAGCCAGGCGGCCCCCGGGGATTTCGTGGTCAGGAGCATCCGCCGCAGAGGCGGCAGATGGCAGCGGGCTTAAACGAACGGCCCGGATATCACAGGAGATTAGGATTGCGGATGATGCGGCAGGGCCGCCCCGCTTACAGAATCGATCACAGGAGGATCATAACATGAAAAATTATACCATTACCGTAAATGGCAACGTATACGACGTAGTAGTTGAAGAAGGCGCAGGCGCTCCCGTAGCGGCTCCCAAGACGGCCCCCAAGGCTCCCGTGGCCGCTCCCAGGGCACCGGCAGCCAAAGCCCCTGCGGCGGGCGGCGCAGCCGGAGGCATTAAGGTGGAAGCCGGTGCGGCCGGTAAGGTGTTTAAGATCGACGCGGCCGTAGGCCAGGCGGTGAAGGCCGGCGATGCGGTCGTGACCATTGAAGCCATGAAGATGGAGATCCCTGTTGTTGCGCCCAAGGACGGCACCGTGGCCAGCATCAATGTTGCGGTCGGCGACCCGGTGGAAGCGGGCACGCTGCTTGCGACGCTGAACTGATCCGGCGCGGCCTGGCCGCGGCATGACTTTATTCACACAGGAGGTCAACAAAATGTCTTATATTACGACTACATTGGACAACCTGATCCACCAGACTGCCTTTTTCAACATGACCTGGGGCAATCTGGTGATGATCGCGGTGGCCTGTATCTTCCTCTATCTGGCGATCGCCAAGGGGTTTGAGCCGCTGCTGCTGGTGCCCATCGCATTCGGTATGCTGTTAGTCAATATCTATCCGGATATCATGGTGCATCCGGAGGATGCTTCCAACGGCGTAGGCGGTTTACTGTATTATTTCTATATCCTGGATGAATGGGCGATCCTGCCTTCCCTGATCTTCATGGGGGTAGGGGCCATGACGGACTTCGGCCCGCTGATCGCCAACCCCAAGAGCTTCCTTTTGGGCGCGGCGGCCCAGTTCGGTATTTTCGCCGCATACTTCGGCGCGATCGCCATGGGCTTTAACGACAAGGCTGCCGCCGCCATTTCCATTATCGGCGGCGCGGACGGCCCGACGTCCATTTTCCTTTGCTCCAAGCTGGGCCAGACCAACATCATGGGGCCCATCGCCGTGGCGGCTTATTCCTATATGTCCCTGGTGCCGATCATCCAGCCTCCGATCATGAAGCTTCTGACCACGGAGGAGGAGCGCAAGATCAAGATGGAACAGCTCCGCCCGGTTTCCAAGCTGGAGAAGATCCTGTTCCCCATCATCGTGACCATTGTGGTATCCCTGATCCTTCCTACGACGGCTCCCCTGGTCGGGATGCTGATGCTGGGCAACCTGTTCCGCGAGTGCGGCGTGGTGCGCCAACTGGCGGATACCGCTTCCAACGCGCTGATGTATATTGTCGTCATCCTGCTGGGCACCTCCGTAGGCGCCACCACCAGCGCCGAGGCGTTTTTGAACCTGGATACGCTTAAGATCGTGGCGCTGGGCCTGATCGCCTTTGCGTTCGGCACGGCGGCCGGCGTGATATTCGGCAAGATCATGTGTAAGGCCACCGGCGGAAAGGTGAACCCGCTGATCGGGTCTGCAGGCGTGTCTGCAGTGCCGATGGCGGCCCGCGTCTCCCAGAAGGTAGGCGCCCAGGCCGATCCGACGAACTTCTTGCTGATGCACGCCATGGGCCCCAATGTGGCAGGCGTGATCGGGACGGCGGTAGCGGCCGGTACGTTCATGGCCATCTTCGGCGTGTTCTGATGCCGCAGCAGGAAACCGCATAACGTTACGAATCAACTATTATGGAGGGAAAGACAATGCCTGAACAAAAACCGATTAAAATTACGGAAACAGTGCTCCGTGACGCGCACCAGTCCCTGATCGCGACCAGGATGCCCACCGAGCTGATGCTTCCCATCGTGGATAAAATGGATAAGGTCGGCTATCATTCCGTGGAGTGCTGGGGCGGCGCTACCTTTGACGCTTCCCTGCGTTTCCTGAAGGAAGATCCTTGGGAGCGGCTGCGCAAGCTCAGGGACGGCTTTAAGAACACAAAGCTGCAGATGCTTTTCAGAGGCCAGAATATCCTGGGTTACCGCCATTATGCCGATGACGTGGTGGAATACTTCGTACAGAAGTCTATCGCCAACGGGATCGATATCATCCGTATCTTCGACTGCTTAAACGACCTGCGCAACCTGGAATGTGCGGTGAAAGCCTGCAATAAGGAAAAAGGGCACGCGCAGATCGCCCTGTCCTATACGCTGGGCGACGCTTACACGCTGGAGTACTGGATGAGCGTGGCGAAGCAGATCGAGGAGATGGGAGCGGATTCCATCTGTATCAAGGATATGGCCGGCCTGTTGGTGCCCTATGAGGCGGAGAAGCTGATCACCGCCATGAAGAGCGCCACGAAGCTTCCGATCCAGCTGCATACCCATTACACCTCCGGCGTTGCCAGCATGACCTATCTCAAAGCCGTCGAGGCCGGCGTGGACGTGATCGACTGCGCCATGTCTCCTTTCGCGCTGGGCACCTCCCAGCCCGCCACCGAGGTTATGGTGGAGACTTTCCGCGGCACGCCTTACGACACCGGCTACGATCAGAACCTGCTGGCGGAGATCGCGGATTACTTCCGCCCTTATCGCGAGGAGTGCTTAAAGAGCGGCCTGCTGGATCCCAAGGTGCTGGGCGTCAATATCAAGACCCTGATGTACCAGGTGCCCGGCGGCATGCTTTCCAACATGGTCAGCCAGCTCAAGGAGCAGAACGCCAGCGACAAATACGACGAGGTACTCCAGGAGATCCCCAGGG
>X22_European_Rabbit__coassemble_33_pt1 | contig 39961 bp, 28 predicted proteins | sample X22_European_Rabbit__metabat2_low_PE_003 | metagenome-assembled genome bin X22_European_Rabbit
GACGAGCCTACGGGGGCGCTGGATTATAACACGGGGAAAGCCGTATTGAAGCTGCTGCAGGACACCTGCCGCAACGGCGGGGTCACCGTGGTGGTCATCACCCACAATCAGGCGCTGACCGCCATGGCGGACAGGGTGATCACGGTGAAAAACGGGACGATCACCGATATGAGGAAGAATGCGCATATTGTTCCGGTAGAAGAAATTGAATGGTGAGGGAGAACCAAGATGAAATCGTCAATGGTTAAAACCACCCTGCGGGAGATCAGGAACAGCTTTGGGAGATGGTTCGCGATCCTGGCCATCATTGCGCTGGGCGTGGGCTTTTTTTCGGGACTGATGATGACCACGCCCTCCATGCTGCAGGCCGGCAGCGATTATATGAACGGACATGAGCTTTACGACCTGCGGCTTTTGTCCACGCTGGGGTTTGAACGGGGGTCGGAAACGGCCTTTACGGGAAATGAAGAGATTAAGGCCGCAGAGGGCGCGGTATCCACGGATTTTATCGGGACGACCGAAGACGGGGAGAACCGCGTGCTGTCGGCCCAGACGCTTTTAAAGACGCAGAACCAGGTAGAGGTGGTAGAGGGCAGGCTGCCCCAGACGGCGGCGGAATGCGTCATAGACGCGAATCTGCAGGGAGTGCCCATAGGGTCGTTGATCCGGATCTCCGAGGAAAACGACGAAACGCGCCGGGATCTGTTCTCTCAGGAAGAATATACGGTGGTGGGCAGGGTGAACGCGGTAGCCTACGCGCAGTATGAACGCGGTTCCAGTTCCCTGGGGAACGGCAAGATCACAGGGTTTGCATATCTGCTTCCGGAAGGGTTTGAAAGCGATTATTATACGGAGATCTTCCTGCGCGTCAAACAGGACTATACGCTTTACGACGATGCCTATAAGACGAGGATCGATTCGCTGAAGGACTGGGCAAAACCGCTGACGGAACAGGCGGCCCGGGACCGCTATGAAAACATTCTGTCGGAGGCGGACGAAAAGCTGGCGGATGCGCAGGCCGAACTGGAAGAAAAAACGGCGGAGGGAAGGCAGGAGCTGGACGACGCCAGGCAAAAGATCGAGGACAGCGAGAAGGAACTGGCGGACGCCGAAGAACAGATCGAGGAGGGAGAACAGCAGCTTGCACAGGCCCGGGAGGAGCTGGAGTCGGGCCGGAGGGAACTGGAGGATAACGCCTCCCGGCTGGCCGACGGACGTATACAGGTGGAGACCGGGCTTTCCCAGATCGCACAGGCGCGGCAGCAGATGGAGGCAGCGCTTACGGCCCTGCAGGCCGCAGGAGGGCAGGATATGGCAGGCCAGGCCGGGGATGCGGCCCTTTCGCAGACGTCCTATGGACAGCTTCTGACGCAGCTTGAAGCGCTCCGGGCGCAGGAGGCCCAGCTTGAGGCGCAGCTTGCCGGGATCGAAGAGGGAGAGGCGCAGCTCGTCCAGGGGCGGCGGAGCCTGCAGGAGGCGGAAGCCGAGATCGCCGACAGGGAAGAAGAACTGGAGGAAAATCGCCGGAAGCTGTCCGATGCCCGGGAAGAACTGGAAGAGGGCCAGAAAGAATACGCAGACGGCGAGGAAGAACTTGCCGAAAAGACGGCCCAGGCCCAGGAAGAGATCGATGACGCTTCCAGGGAAATAGAAGAGATCGAGGAACCGGAAACCTATGTGCTGGGAAGGGATACCAACATCGGGTACGTTTGTTTTGAAAGCGATTCCGGCATTGTGGCGGGCATCGCGAAGGTGTTTCCAATCTTTTTCTTTCTGGTGGCCGCGCTGGTGTGCATCACCACGATGAATCGGATGGTAGAAGAACAGCGCACCCAGATCGGCGTGTTAAAGGCGCTGGGATATGGGGAAGCGAGCGTGATGGGGAAATATCTGTTCTATTCCGGCAGCGCCGCCGTCATCGGCAGCATAGCAGGGTTTGCGGCGGGCGGCGCTATCTTTCCTACCGTCATTTGGGAAGCCTATAAGATCATGTACCGGATGGGAGAGATCCGCCTTTGCTACGACTGGAAGCTGGCGGCGATATCCCTTGCGGTAGCGCTTCTGTGTTCCATGGGCACCACCTGGATGACCTGCCGGTATGAACTGCACAGCGTGGCGGCGGAGCTGATCCGGCCGAAAGCGCCCCGGAACGGGAAACGTATTCTCCTGGAGAGGCTGCCCTTTTTGTGGGGACGTCTTTCTTTCCTGGTGAAAGTATCCGTCCGGAACGTGATGCGCTATAAGAGGCGTTTTTTCATGATGGTGGTAGGCATCGGCGGTTGTACGGCGCTGCTGGTCACGGGGTTTGGGATCAAGGATTCCATTGTCGATGTGGCCCGGCAGCAGTTTGAAGAGATCCAGTTATATGAGATGAGCCTTACGCTGTCGGAGGGCGGGGAAGAACAGCGGGAGAACGCGGCGGACATAGCGCTTCAAAACGGCGCCGAAAGCTATACCTGGGTCAGCGAGAAGGCGTTGGATCTGACCGGCCCGGAGGGCACAAAATCCGTCACCGTTATCGTCCCCGGGGAGCCGGAGCGGATGGGCGAATTTGTGAATCTCAGGTCGCCCCAGGGCGTTTCCCTTGCCTGGCCTCAGACCGGCGAAGCTGTCGTGACAGATGAAGTGGCGGAAAAATGCGGCATAGAGGTGGGGGATACGGTCCTTTTGCGCAATGAGGATGGGGAGAGCCTGCATGTCACCGTTACGGCGCTGGCGGGAAATTACGTTTATAATTACGTTTATGTGAACGCCGACACCTGGGAGAAGGATAACGGGGCGCCTCCGGAATTTAAGAGCCTGTACTTCAACGTGCCGCAGGATACGGCCCCCGAGAAGCTGTCGGAGAGCCTGCTGGAGTGCGAAGACGTTTCTTCGGTTTCCATCAACGCGGACTTTATGGAGCGCGTGGATAATATGATGAGCAGCCTGGACTATATCGTGCTTTTGATCATTCTGTGCGCCGGCGCCCTGGCGTTTATCGTGATCTACAACCTGACCAATATCAATATCACGGAGCGCCTGCGCGAGATCGCCACCATTAAGGTGCTGGGCTTTTATCCGGGAGAGACAGCCGCCTATGTTTTCCGGGAAAATGTGGTGCTGACCGCGATCGGCGCGCTGGCCGGACAGGGGCTTGGCGTGCTGCTGCACCGCTTTGTTATGGATCGGATCAAGGTGGATATGGTCAGCTTCGATATTCGTATCCTCCCGTTGAGCTTTGCGAAAAGCATCCTTCTCACCTTCCTGTTTATGGCCGTAGTGGATGTTTTCATGTACCTCAAGCTGGAACGCATCGATATGGCGGAATCGTTAAAAAGCATCGAGTGAGCGGCTTTTCAGCCGCCGGACGAGGTTTGGGAAATCGGAGGGACCGGCTTCCAGGACGAACCGATGAAACCTTTGCAGGGAGAACGATTCTCCCCAGAGCGCTCTGGCCCTCTCCCGCAGGGCGGTCATTTCCAGATAACCGACATAGTATTTCAGGTAAGAAGCGGGAGAGGTCCGCAGATAGTCGTAGATCTGCAGAGCGTTTTCTTCCGGCAGTCCGAAGGAGGTCAACGAGCGCAGGATGTCGCTGCGGGGAGCGCCATAGTAGTGCAGGGAAATATCCAGCAGGGAAAAGAGGTTGATCTGCAGGTCCCGTTGGAGGGAAATCATACGGCACAAAAGCGCTGCAGGGGAATCCGGGTCGCCGTTTGACAAAAGCTGCGCGGCATATTCGTAGGAGATCCGTTCCGTATAATAGGCCCACCCTTCCACATAGCCGCCGTAAAAGAGGAGTTCCCGCACGGGCTGGCCGTTTTGTATGGAAGCGTAGAGAGAGGAATATACGGTCTGGTATAAATGGCCCGGGTATCCTTCATGGGCCAGGGTGGTATACAGTTCGATCCCTTCCGCGGTGGAGGAACGGTTGATGCAGATGGTGTTGTGGGTCAGATCGTCGATGGGCGGGGACATATAAAAGGCGGGACTGGTGAAAGGCTCCAGAGCGCCGTCCACATCTTTGACCAGGCAGCCGACGTCTTCTGAGGCGATCCGGGGAAACGCAGGAAAGTCTGCCTGCATCCTCGCCTGAAGATCCTTGAGGATCTGTTCCGGCTCTGTGAGCGGAAACGATTCCGAAAGCAGGGCGGGATCGGGGTCGCTGCCGGTCTGCGCCCGGTACTCCTGCAGCAGTTTTTTGAACGCTTCAAATTTTTTCTGAAAGGTTTTTTGCAGAAGCCGGAACATGCTGTCCACATCCAGGCAGGAGCCGGTGCTGCTGGCAATAAGCCAGGCGTAATAGGCCCGGCCTTCCGGCATCCCGGCCAGGCCGTCTTCGTATTGGCCGCTGCCGGAAAGCAGCGTCAGGCCGTTCCCCAGTTTTTGATAGGCGGGCAGCACTACGGTCATGAGCAGGCGGTCATTTTCGGAAAGGTATTGTTCTTCCTGTGCCGGTGTGATCAGATGATCCTGCAAAAGCGTATCCAACCGTTCCCGAAATGTGGTCTGCAGGAAATGGGTGCCGTTGGAAAGCGAGGCCTGATCCAGGATCGCGTCGCATTGCGCCGTTACGGTCCGGACGTCTGCGTCCGTCATAAAAAGGCCGGCCTGCGCCTTTTGCGTCTCATATTCCATAAGCCCTTCCAGATAGGGCGCGACGGACTCCAGCAGGGACAGATAGCTTTGGACGTCCGCGTCGCTGCGCAGCGTATATTCGGCAAAGAGAAGGGGAAGCTCACAGTGCATTCCGGAAGACGGGGACAAGGGTTCTTCATAGAAAGAAAACGCCTGGCCCTCCAATCGGTTTTTCAGCCAGGAACATAATAGGTCGTAGGTATAGCGTTCTTCTTCTTTCAGCCTGGCAGGGCGGATATGGGAAAGCCGCGTCAGCATCCGCCGACAGCTTTCCTCTGTGCGGGATGTAGAGTCGGGCGAATAGACGGGCAGGGCCGACGCCGTAGAAGAAATGCCGAAGTTTTCCGGGTGGGCCAGGGTAAAATGCAGGCTTAGAGGATCCTGTTTCAGCGATTGGGTAAAGAAAGAGTCCGTCAGGTGGCGAAAGGCGAGGCGGTCTGCCTGGCCGGAGAAAAAGAAGCAGGACAGACAGAGCAGAAGAAGCAGGCTGGCGAAAAGGAGAGGGCGTTTTTTTTTCAATTTCGTTCTTCCGGTATTTTTTCTATCATTTTATGACGCTTTCCGGACGGTTATGAAAAAAGAGGGCGGCAGAGGCCAACGGAGGCAGCGGCCCAATATTGCGCAAAAGGGGCTTGACCTTCCGGCCTAAAGTGTGGTACAAGATAGGAGTACCTCATGTGGGACGGATAAGACGCTGTGCGGGACAGGAAAGAGGACTTCATATGACGAATATTTTGGCACCCTCCATATTGGCGGCGGATATCATGCGGCTGGGAGAACAGATCGAAGCTGTGCATAAGGCCGGTGCAGAGTATCTGCATATCGATGTTATGGATGGGGTTTTTGTGCCTTCTCTTTCCTATGGCGTGTGCGTGGTGGAGTCGATCCGAAAATCCTGCGATATGGTTTTGGACGTGCATCTGATGATCGTGGAGCCGGACCGGTATGTGGAGGCTTTTGCCAGGGCGGGGGCGGATATCATCACGGTCCATTTGGAGGCGTGCGATGACGTGCGCGATACGCTGGAACTGATCCACAGCCATGGATGCCGCGCCGGGCTTTCCATCAAACCCAAGACGCCGGTGGAGGATATTGAGAAGTATCTGGATCAGATAGACCTTTTGCTGATTATGAGCGTAGAACCGGGATTTGGCGGGCAGAAATATTTCCCGGAATCCACGCAGCGGATCGCCCAGGCGAGGGAACTGATCGACCGGCAGGATCATCCCATCGATCTGGAGGTGGACGGCGGCATTACGTTGGAGAACGTGAGAGAGGTGCTTCTGGCAGGCGCGAATGTGATCGTATCCGGGTCCACGGTATTCCATGGGTCGGAAGCAGACATGGCATCGCTGATGAAGAGCCTGCGGGAATGCGAGAGATAGGAAAGGCCTGTCGACGGCCGCTGTAAGGAGATAACAGAAGAACCGGGGGACCGCAGACCATGCGGCCCCTTTTCAATTCCCAAAAGCGGGACCGTCACAAAAACAGCACGACGATCGGTATGGTGATCACGGACAGCAGCGTAGACAGCACGATGATCCGGGCATGGGTATCCGAATCCAGCCCGTGTTCCCGGGAACTCATCAGAGGCAGGTTGCCGCTGGGGACTGCCAGCAGCAGCGCACAGGTGCCAAGCAGCAGCGGATCGGAAATAAAACTGCGCAACAGCAGCACGCATCCGATGGGTAAGAGCAGGAGCCGCAGCGCCAAAAAGAGGTAGTCCCTGGCATGGCAGAAGATCGTCTTGAGGGGCATTTGCGCGACCGCCGTACCCAGCACCAGCATGGAGAGGAAGGTGGTGGCCCTTCCCATGTAAGTGAGGGCATCGGTAAAGACGGCGCTCACAGGAATGTCGCTCAGATAGAAAACGATGGTCAGAAGCGCGGAAACCGTCCCCACATTGACCAGCTTGCCGAGCAGGTCCCTGCGGCTGTTTTGCGCCTTTATCCCGGCCTTTTTCCGGATAATGGATAAACCGTAGGTGTAAAAAAGGACATTGTAGACCAGGTTGTTGAGGGAAACGAAGATCAGGGCGCTGCTCCCAAGCACGGCAGAAACCAGCGGAATGCCCAAAAAGCCCACGTTTCCGTATACGGTCAGAAAATGATAGACATGGCGCTCATCCGGGTCGGTCTTTAAAAGGCGGGGGATCAGGGAACCCATGAGCAGAAGGATGGCGTATAAAAGGAGCGTGATCCCGAAAGCATAGCCAAGCTGCAGAAGGGAGAGCTTTGGCCCATCGTCAAAGGCGGAGCAAAGCAGGGCGGCGGGATTGCAGACGTTCGCCACCAGCCCGGAGATATGCCGGGAGGAAATATCGCTTAGTTTTTCTTTTTTGTATAAATAATAACCGACTACGATCATGAGCAGCATGACGCACATCTGCCCGATTACAATAGAAATGTCCATAACAAACGCCTTTCTTTTTTTACTGCCCATCATCATATCACAGATTTGGGGTTTGGTAAATAAAAAGGATTTATGATATCATGGATTCAAAAAGGATACCCGGTAAAAGGGGATCATGATTGGGAGAAAAGGGATGTATATACTTGTTACGCCGCCGGTCAACGAGCGGCAAAAAGAAACGCTGCGCGCCGCCGCGCCGGGGCAGGAGATGGTATTCCATCAAAAAGACGAAGTGACAAAGGAGGATCTGATGCGGGCGCAGATCATTCTGGGAAATCTGTCGGATCCAAAGGATCTGGGGCTGTGCAGCCGCCTCAAGTGGATCCAGTTGAACAATGCCGGTACGGAGGGTTACTGCGAGCCGGGCGTTCTGCCCAAAGGCGCCCTTCTGGCCAATGCGACGGGGGCCTATGGGCTTGCCATCTCCGAGCATATGATCGGCTGCCTGTTTGAACTGCGCAAGAAGCTGCATCTTTACCGGCAGAATCAGGCGGCCCACCTGTGGAAATCGGAAGGCTTTGTGGACGTGGTGGAGGGTTCCCGCGTCCTGGTAATCGGCTTTGGGGATATCGGTTCGGCTTTTGGAAGGAAGATGAAGGCCCTCGGCTGTCAGGTGATCGGCGTAAAACGAAGGATAACGGAGCAACCGGAATGGCTGGAAGGGTTATATCCCATGGAAGAACTGGACCGGCTGCTGCCCTGGGCGGACGTCGTGGCCATGAGCCTGCCGGGGAATCCGGCCACCTATCATGTACTGGATCAAAGGAGAATTTCCCTGCTGAAAAAAAATGCGGTGGTGATCAATGTGGGGCGCGGGACGGCCATTGACACGGATGCCCTCACAGACGCCCTTCTCGCAGGACGGATCGCGGGCGCAGCGCTGGATGTGACCGATCCTGAGCCACTTTCAAAAGACCACCCCCTCTGGGATGCGAAGAACGCCCTGATCACGCCTCACATTTCGGGCGGGTTTGCCCTTCCCGAGACGCTGGAGCAGATCGTCGGCCTTTTTGCAGATAATCTGCGGAGATATTTTGCCGGAATGCCGATCGGCAATCTGGTGGATCTGACGACCGGTTATCGCCTTTGAGAGTATCTTGGCGTTTTCTCAGATCGTCGGCCAGGGGAACGGTCACATACGTTACGGATTGGTTACATGTGGATGTTGCTTTTTGGCAGGAGACGGTGATAAAATAGAAAACGGCTGATATTGTTTTTGGGGGAAAGGGTCTTGAGTCATAAGAAGGGCAATGCCGGCAAAAAGGGAGGCCGGATTGTACGGAAGAAAAAAGACATACATTATAAAAGGCTCGTTATTCTCTATGTAGCGATCATGCTGCTGGCCCTCTGCGGGTTGGGCGGCGGCCTGAGCTGGGCTTTTCTGGCCAACGGGCGCACGGATCTGACGGCGCGGCTGGAGGAAAGCAGCCCTGAAGAAACGTCCGTAGAAATGCTGCCCGCTGCGGCGGCAGGGGAAGAGACGCCGGCGCAGAAGGAAACGGAGACAGAGCCGGAGACCGAAACGCAGGAACAGGACGTCTATGTGGAACTGACGCCCGGAAACATCCGTGATTATGTCCGGGTGGATTCCTGTGAGATCCTTCCGGGGACAGGCTGTTTTCAACTGAAAGCGCAGGTGGAGGAAAAGCCTGTCAGCGACGATGACTTTTTTTATCTGATAGAGATGAAGATGTACGAAAACGAACTGGATCCGGAGCGGGATTATCTGGCGGCGGCCAAAAAGGAAAGGGAGTTTACGTTGGAGGCCGGAGTCAATGAGAACCGGGCCAATTCCCGGCTGTATTCCAAGTTCGTGGTGGCGGTAAAGCTGGACGGCGCGTTTGTGGCGCTCTGCGAACCGCAGTACATCTGCAATCCGGAGGCGCTGGCGGCCTATGACGACGCGTTCCCCAAGACCAGTTCCATCAAGGGGCTCCTCGTAGATCCGATGAAACTGGGAGGATCTGAACTGGATGACCTGGGGGTGAAGCACGCCGCCTATAACATTCCGGTTGCCAATATCCTGGGTAAAACCACCAACGGCGCTTATCCGACCATTTATTATGATTATAACGGCAAAACCTATGCCTTCAACGGGCAGCGGATCTCGGAGTATGACTATGTATTCCGCACGCTGACCCAGAAAAATATCGTCATCACGGCAATCCTGTTAAACAATAAGAGCGGCGCGCAGCCCCAGTTGATCCATCCCCTTTCCCGGAACGGTTCCGGACATTACTATGCCTTTAATACCGCCGAGGAGGATGGGATCCAGACCATGGCGGCTGTGGGGTCTTTTCTGGCGCAGCGCTACCGGGACAGGGAGCATGGCACCGTGATGAACTGGATCGTGGGGAACGAGGTCAACGTCCGTTCGGACTGGAACTACATGCAGTATGTGGATCTGGATACCTATGCGGGGGAATATGCCAAGGCGGTGCGCGTTTTTTACAACAGTATCAAAAGCATGAACGCCAACGCCCGCATTTATGTTTCCATGGATCAGCAGTGGGACCGGAATCTGGAGAGCAACGGAAGCTATGATGTAAAGGATCTGCTGGCGTCCTTCAATCAGATCGTGTCCCGGGAAGGGAATATCGACTGGGGGCTCGCCCACCATCCTTATGCCTATCCGCTCAATAATACGACTTTCTGGAATTCCTCCAGCAAGATCGACAGGCTGATCACGGATTCAGAGAACACCTCTATCGTGACGATGCAGAATATTCAGGTGGTGACGGACTATATGCAGCGGGAGGAGATGCTTACGGCGAAAGGGGAAGTCCGTCCGATCATTTTAAGCGAGCTGGGATATTCCTCCGCCAAGGGGGAGACTAACCAGGCGGCGGCCTTTGCCTATGCCTATTACGCCGCGGAGAGCAATCCCTATATCGACGCGATGATCCTTTCCCGGCAGACCGACGCGTCGGAGGAAGTGGCCCAGGGCTTGTCGCTGGGGCTGTCTTTCCAGGGAGGAAGGCATAAATTCATCTATGAGGTATTCAAGAATATCGATCAGCCCGGTTCCGAGGGCGTGACGGAATTTGCCAAAACCATCATAGGCATTCAGAACTGGAGCGAAGTGACAGGGGAATCCTGAAACAAAAGAAAATGTGCATTGCAGGGAGAAAAAGATGAACATTTATTACTGCTTCCCGCAGGGGAAGGCCAAAGCGCTCACCATGAGCTACGATGACGGCAAGGTTCAGGACAGAAAGCTGGTTTCCATTTTCAACCGGTACGGGATCAAAGGAACCTTCAATTTAAACTACGGGCTGATGGATCAGCCGCCCCGCATCCCGGCGGAGGAGATCCGGGAGCTGTACCGGGGGCATGAGATCGCGACCCATACGCTGCACCATCCTACCATCGCCAGAAGCCCTCTTTCCCGCGTGGCGGAGGAGATCCTGGAGGACAGGAAAGGGCTGGAAAAGCTGGCCGGGTATGTGGTGCGGGGGCACGCATATCCCAACGGTTCCTACAGTAAAGAGATTGAAGCGCTGTTTTCCAGCCTGGGCGTCGCCTATGGCCGTGTGGTGGAAAGCGTGCCGGATTTCGCCCTTCCCGCCAATCCCATGGAATGGCACCCTACCTGCCACCACAGCGACCCGAAGTTGATGGAATACGGACAGTGTTTTGCGGATTTCCCCAAGAAACAATATTTAAAGCTGATGTATGTCTGGGGGCATAGTTACGAATTCGATCAGAATACGGAACGGAACAACTGGGGCGTGATCGAGGATTTCTGTAAGCTGATGGGGAACCGTCCGGACATCTGGTATGCCACCAACATTGAGATCATCGATTATCTGCAGCTGCTTGATGGCCTGCGTTTTATGGCGGACTGCAGCGCGGTCTATAATCCCGGGGCCAACAGCGCGTGGCTGGCCGTGGATAACGACAGGATCGTAGAGGCCAAAGGCGGCTGCCTGACGAGCCTGGCATAAAAGCGTTTTTGATGGGATATGAAAAGTGGCGGAAGCCTGCGGGCTTCTGCCATTTTTTTGCCGATTGAACGGAAAGCTTTTCGGCCGTCTAAAATTCCCTTCCCGTAAATATGGCCACGGATCTGGGACGCATGATAAAGTCGTGATCGACCCTCGCCTCGGTGCCTTCCGGATAGCAGTAGCGGTTTTCCCCGTCTCCCCAGGTGTTGACGCAGAGATACCAGGCGCCCTGATGGGATAGCTGGGGCAGGGTGATGGGCACGTCTTCCCAATAGGAATTGACGGCAATATAGACCAGATCGTCCCGTCCGCTTTCCGTATCATAGCCCGCGAAGCTGATGGCGAAGGTGCGGGTATCGGGGGGAAGATCCAGGATCTCTGCATTGACGTCGTGGGCGTGGATGGGCTCCATGCCGCAGACCGCATCCGGCAGCTTTTTGCGGATGACGGGATGCTTGAACCGGAAAGCGATCATGAACTTGAAAAACTCGAAAAGATCCCGGTGTTTGTCCAGATAAGTCCAATCCAGCCAGGAGATCTCGTTGTCCTGGCAATAGCTGTTGTTGTTGCCGAACTGGGTGTTGGCAAATTCGTCCCCGGCCAGGAACATGGGCGTTCCCCGGCTGCACATCAGTATGGCGCAGGCATTGCGGATCATCCGGAACCGGAGATTCAGCACTTCCGGATCGTAGCTGTCCCCTTCCGCGCCGCAGTTCCAGCTCCGGTTATCGTCGGAGCCGTCGGTATTGTTCCAGCCGTTGGCCTCGTTGTGTTTTTCATTGTAGGAATACAGGTCGTAGAGCGTGAAGCCGTCATGGCAGGTGAGGAAATTGACGCAGGAGTTATACCCGTCGTAGTTGCTGTTATGATCCTCATAGAATCCGCCGTACAGGTCTCCGGAACCGGCGATGCTCCAGGCTGCGGTCCAGGCATTCCAGTTGTCGCCCTTTAAAAAGCCCCGCAGGGCGTCCCGGTATCTGCCGTTCCATTCCGCCCAGCGTTTGCTGGCGGGGAAACTGCCCACCTGATACATGCCGCCCGCATCCCAGGCTTCCGCGATCAGCTTGACGTTGCGCAGCACCGGATCGTAGGCCAGCGCTTCCAGCAGGGGCGGATTGTTCAGCGGGGAGCCGTCCTCATGCCGTCCGAGTATGCTGGCCAGATCAAAGCGGAACCCGTCCACACGGTAGTCGATGGTCCAGTAGCGCAGGCAGTCAAGGATCATCCGCCGCACGACGGGATGGTTGCAGTTCAAGGTATTGCCACAGCCGCTGAAATTATAGTAGTTGCCGTTGGGGGTCAGCATATAGTAGACCTTGTTGTCGAACCCTTTAAAGCAGAAGGTCGGCCCCTGTTCATTGCCCTCCGCCGTATGGTTGAACACCACGTCCAGGATGACTTCGATCCCGTTGTCATGAAGGGCTTTGATCAGCTCCTTTAACTCCGTGCCCTCCCGATTGTACTCGGGGGTGGAGATATAACTGGTATTGGGGGCGAAGAAGCCCACCGTGTTGTAGCCCCAGTATTCCAACAGCCGTTTGCCGTTGACGATGCGGGAGTTGCGGTTTTCGTCAAATTCAAAGATCGGCATCAATTCTACCGCGTTGATCCCCAGTTCCTTCAGATAGGGGATCTTTTCCTGCAGTCCCGCAAAGGTGCCGCGATGCTGGGCAAGGACGCCGGAGGAAGGATGATAGGTGAAGCCCCGCACATGCAGTTCGTAGATGACCAGATCGCTCATTTTCCGGGAAGATTGGGGCATATCGCCCCAGTCGAAAACATCGCGGACCACGCGGGCGTGATAGCTGCCGCTCTTCTTTTCCCCCCATTCCCGCTGCCCGGCCACCGCTTTGGCATAAGGATCCAGCAGTACGGTCTCAGGGTTAAAAAGCAGTCCCTTTTCGGGATCGTAGGGGCCGTCCACCTGATAGGCGTATTCCAGCTCTTCAATATCCAGGCCGAATACGATCATGGAATACACATCGCCGATCTTATAAGCCTCCGGGAAGGGGAGGCGGGCAAAGGGCTGTTCCTCTCCCCTGTGGAACAAAAGCAGCGTGCAGCCTGTCCCGTTCTGGGTATGGACCGTGAAGTTGATGCCTACCGGCAGCATGAAAGCGCCGTTGGTATCGAACATACCGGGGCGCACGGGGAAGCCGTTGATCTCGGCGGTAGGGGTGAGGGATTTATACAGTTCCGGAATATATTCCCGCGTATAGGTTTTCAAAGTCGTCTCCTTTCGGCCCCTTTCTAAAAAGGACGCATTTGTATTTTACACTTTTTGGGGGCCGGACGCAACCGCAGGATGAGAAAACCGTCTGCCGCCCAGGAAGAAGAGCAAAAGGCCGGCCACAAGAAACAGTCCTCCGGCTATAAAAAGGGGAAAAACAGGAATTTCTGTAGTCCGGCCGATCAGGCGATTCGTCAGGGTGTAGGCGGTGATAAAAAGCAAAAACGGCAGAAACGCAGCCAGGATCAGCCCGTCTGCAATGCAGCATACTCCTATGGCTTTTAAACAGGACGGGCCTTCTTTTTTCCACAGCAGCCAGATCAGCAGGAAAGCGATCAGCGCCAGGGCGATCCGGAAGGGGAGGGAAGTGTAGGAACCGTACAGACGCAGCGCTATGGAGGCAAATCTCCCGAAATGCCGGTCGAAGGAGGAGAAGAGGGAAAACAGCATATCCGCTACGACGGCTTCTTTTTCCTGAAGCTCCTGCTCCATCGTCTGTCGTACGGAAAGATCCAGGGGAAACCCCAGCGCGGTTTCCAGGTCGTCGAGTATTTCTTCGTTAAAAACGTCGTATTCCGCGCTGGTATCGGGAAATTCTGCGGAAAATGTCCCGTTTGCGAAAGCATCCAGATATTTGACGGAGATTTTGGCCAGGGCGGGGTGTTTCTCCATCCGATTCTGGATCTCGGCCGCGTTGTCTATGGAGATGGCCTGGGGAAAATGCTCGTAAAGCACATCGTTTATCCGCAGCGCCACGGCCCGTCCTATGCCGTTGTCCCGTATCAGTTTTGCGCAGATCGGTTTCAGGCACAGGGAGATACCTCCCAGCATAAGGACCAGGGCCAGGAGCAGGGAAAGGAAAATTCCTTTTTTCGCATCCTTCATAGCGTTTCCTTCCTGGGCGCGTAGAAAATGTAAGTTCCCTTTGGCACAAAACGGCTTTTTTGGGCGATCGTGATCTTTGCGTCCACCGGCGTGTCGATCTCAAAGCGCCAACTGCCCTCCTGCTTTTCCCAACGGGAGCGGATGTGGCCGTGCCGGGTGTCCAGGTTCGCTTCCAGCCAGCCCAGACGTTCGTCGGGATGCGGCGCGATCTCCACTTTAGCATACCCAGGCGCGCTTTCTACGGTCCGGATGCCGGCGGCCGTGGTGTAGACCCAATCGGTTACCGCACCATAGGCATAGTGGTTGAAGGAGTTCATGTCGCTGCTCCAGAAGGAACCATCCTCCATGATGCTGTCCCAATGCTCCCAGACGGTAGTGGCGCCTTTGGTCACAGGATAGAGCCAGGAAGGATATTCCCGGCGCAAAAGCAGATCCCAGGCCAGGGTTTCGTAACCGAAATCGGAAAGCACATGGAGCAGATAGGGAGTCCCTACGAATCCTGTCTGCAGTTTGGTGCCGCAGGCGCGTACCATTTGCGCCAACTGGTCTGCGACAGCCTGGCAGTCCTGCGCCAGACGGAAATGGGCGGCCAGCACACATTCGGTCTGGGTCAGACAGACCGGATAGGCCTGCCAAAACGCCTGGCGGATGCGCTCATAGAGCGCCTCATATTCGGACACGTCCTCGCCCAGCGCATGGCCGGCTTTGACCACCAGCATAGTAGAATGGGCATAGAAAGCGGAAGCGATGAAGTCTTCCCGGGAGGAACCCTTATAGCTGCCTGCCGGGGCGTCCAGCCCCAGCCAGTCGCCGAAATGCGTTCCGCCGGTCCAGAGGTTTGGCGTCGTCGTATGGACGGTGATATAATGGATCCATTTTTTCATGCAGTCAAACTGATCCTTCAGGAGCGGCAGGTTCCCATAGGCCAGATAGACCTCCCAGGGACAAATGGCGGCGGCGTCGCCCCAGGCGGCGCTGCTGTCCGGGTCATGGAGGATCGCAGGGATCACATGGCAGATCTGCCCGTCTTTTCGCTGACCCAGGCGCATGTCCGTCAGCCACTTGGCAAAGAATTTCTCCACGTCGAAGTTCAGGCAGGCGGCGCGCACAAAAGCCTGCGCATCCCCTGTCCAGCCCAGCCGTTCGTTGCGCTGCGGGCAGTCGGTGGGCACGTCCAGAAAGTTCCCTTTTTGTCCCCAGATCACATTTTCAAAGAAACGGTTCAGAAGCGGATCGCTGCTCTGTAAGCGGCCGGTGCGCAGGAGGTCGGAATGCACGGCTATGGCTGTAAAATTGGATGCGTCTGCAGCCTGCGGCCCGCCGGGAAATTCATCCACGCGGATGTAGCGGAACCCGAAAAAGGTAAGCTTCGGTTTATAGGTCTGCTTTCCGTCCCGACAGAGATAGAGATAGCCCGCTTTGGCGCTCCGATAGTTTTCCGTATAGAAATTGCCTTCTTGGTCAAGGACTTCCGCATGGGACAGACGGATCCGGTCGCCGCTTCGCCCCTCTGCCGAGATCTCCACATAGCCGGTGACCTCCTGGCCGAAATCCACCACCGTTTCGCCAGCGGGCGTAGTGAAAACGGCCCGGGGCGAGATCCGCTCCTGTTCCCGGATCTCTTCGCCCTGCTGGGGGGTCAGGGTATCCGTGGGGCCGTCAAAGACGCATATGGGCAATGCTTCCTTTGCGCAGAAAGAGGCGTCGAAGGTTTCCCCGTCGTAGATTTCCGAAAAACGCACCTGGCTTTCGGCCGCCGTCCAGGTTTCATCCGTACCGATGACCTGTGTGCCGCCGTCCGCACGGGTGAGGATAAGCTGGGCGAAGATCCCCGCCGGGCGGGAACGGAGGGCCTGGATTCGTTCGGGCACCTCCCAGCCCAGAGGGCTGCGGTACCATCCTTTTCCCAGGGTGACGGACAGGAGGTTTTTCTGAGCCAGAAGTTCTGTAACGTCATATTCCTGATACTGCAGCCGGTGTTCATAAGCGGTCCAGCCCGGCGCCAGCACGAAATCACCGACGCGCCTGCCGTTTAAGACGGCCTCATAGGTGCCCAGGCCGGTGAGAAAAAGCCGCGCGCTTTTCACTTCCCCTTCCAGGGAAAAAGTTTTTTCAAAGACAGGACAGACGTCCCCCATTTCCTGAGAGGGCCTGATCCATTTTGCCGTCCATTCCATAAAAAAGCACCTCCTGTTTTTGTGTTTATGATAGTTTTTACCCTACAGATTTTCCCGTATCCGGATATCTACCGCCGTATAATAATATTCCCGTTCCGGTTTTTCCCCTGTCACCAGATAGTCGAACAAAAGCTGCAGCGGCTGGGAGCCCTGCCGTCGGGGCTGCTGGCAGATGGTGGCGCTGACGATATCCTGCTCCACCAGCTCCCGGGTGGTGGGGGTCTTGTCATAGGAGATCACCCGGATGTCGGTGCGCTTATGGGAACGTATGGCGCGGCAGCCGCCGTAAACCCCGCCGGCGGTAAAATACAGCGCGTTCAGTTCGGGACGGCGGGTCAGCAGATCCAGCGTCTTGTCATAGCTTTCAAATTCGTCGTCGCTATTTTCGATGGTCTCTGTCACATGGATCTGGGGATAACGGGAGGCGATGGTGTCGCAAAAGCCCTTGATCCGATCCGTATGGCAGAGTACCTGGGAAGATCCCGTGACGATGCCCACATTGATTTCGCCGGAGGTCATCAGCCGCATCAGGCCGGCGGCAGTCTGCCCGCAGCGGTAAAAATCGCTGCCCACAAAGGCCAGCCGCCGGGAACCCAGGATATCCGTGTTGGTGGTAATGACGGGAATCCCTTTTTCCGCGAGGCGGTCGATATGCGCTACGATCATCGGGTCGTTAAAAGGGGTTAGGACAAGCCCGTCGATGCAGCAGTCCTCCAGCTCCCGGATCGCGTCCGCCTGGGCCTGGGCGGAAAAACCGACGCGGCGGGAAAGGACGGTGCAGTTGTATCCGGCCAGTTCTTCGGCTTTTTCCTCCACGCCCTTCCAGACATCCTCAAAAAAGAGATTTCCCGTATCGAATAAAAGCACGCCCAGTTTAAGGTTTTTGCGCTGGGCGGCCAGCGCGATGCCCGCCCGGTTCGGCTTATAGTCCAGTTTTTGCGCAATGTCCCGGACGAGCGCCGCCGTGGTGGGATTGACGCTGCCCCGGTCGTTTAATACTCTGTCCACGGTGCCCCGGGAGACGCCCGCCAGTTCTGCGATTTCTCTGATCGTCGCCATAGTTTCCTCCCTGCCGCAAGCGTATGGGCAATACGATAAAGGGTGAATGTTTTTATAATGCCGCCTTTGTTATTTATAACTGAAAGTCCCCTCCGGGCAAAACAAGACGGGTCTCTTCCGCCGGCCGCGCCGGGGTATAGACGGCCTGGGCCAGGATAGAGCCGTTCTCCCATCGGATCCGGTAAATGCTGCCGTTGCCGAAGATCCCCCATTCCTTTTCGGAGGCCGTCCCTGCGGTGACCGCTGTGGTCAGCCCGCGCAGGATGGAGCCGTGGGCGGTGATGAGGATATTCTGGCCGGGACAGGAAGCTTGCAAGATCTGTTCAAAAGCCAGCCGTCCCCTTTTTTGCACGTCGTCATAGGATTCCATATCTGGATAGCGGTTGTCCGGATACCTGGTTGCCCTTTCTTTGGCCGTCAGCCCTTCGCCTGCGCCGTAGCTTCGCTCGGTCAGAAGCGGTTCCGGTTCGATCCCGGATTCTGGAAAGCCCAGCCTTTTGGCCACAATCAGGGCGCTTTCCCAAGCCCTTTGCAGGGGGCTGGATACGATCCTGTCGATGCAGGGGCACAGGGAGGCCAGCGCCTCGGCGGCCTGCCGGACCTGGGAACGCCCCAGGGCGTTTAACGGGATATCGGTGCGCCCCTGCAGCCGTCCATCCCGGTTCCAGTCCGTTTCCCCATGGCGGAGAAGATAGATAAAAACAGGTTTTTGTTTCCGGACAGGCGTTTTTTCCCGCAGGCCGTTTACCCATTCCGCCGCGTGAAGGCCCGCGTCCGTGCCCACCTCATTATAAGCCTGTTGATAGTAATGAAAAGCGTCCTTCATCAGCCCCCGCTCCTTCATCCGGGGAAAAAGCCGGGAAACCATCTGCACGCGCCCGTCCGAGGCGGCAATTGCCTCCTGCGCCTCCCCGATGGGCCCATAGCAAAAGCCCCTGTCGCCGTTGTATCGGCCGATCCTGATCAGAAAGCAGGTCTCGATCCCGCAGTCGAAGAGCGCAGAGAGCATGGCATCAAACCGTTGCCGGTAAAGAGCGGGCGCCGTGCCCAGATCCCCGTCGGATTCCCCCTGGCACCACAGCAGGAAACGGTGTCGTATGTCGTATCCGTTTTGGGAAAGAAAATCTGCCGCAGCGGCCAGCCGCATCGCCGTATCCTTCAGGTATGCGCCACCTGGCTGCCATTGGCCGATATTGCTCCCGCCCACGGAAGCGGAAACGCCTACAATGGGGACGCCTGTTTTTTTGTAATAGGCGTTTACAAAGGCTGTGACCAGAGAACCGGTCTTTTTGTCGCCGTCGTCGACCCCCGCCGGGTTATTTTCAAAGCGCCCGAAGGGTTCGGAGAGCGCGTACAGCCGGAGAGGATCGGAGACGGCGCGGTATTCAAAGCCCGCGCCCGGCGTCGCTTCTGGCGCGCCCTGGGGATGTTCAGGCGTCGTGATCCCGCGGCCCGCCATGTTGGACTGTCCGGCAAAGAGAAAGAGATCGACGGTTTTTCTGTCCGGGCAGCCGCCCTTTTGCTCCTCAGTCGTCATTCGATGCGCTTCCTTTCCGGTCTGGAAGATCCTGTTTTGTGTATTATAGCATACTCCGGACGGGAATGAAATTTTTATAAAGATTTTCCAAAAGATTTTACAGAAAGCGCCGGTTCGTGTATATTGGAAATGAAAAGGGTTGTCGGCTTTGAGAACCGCCGCCCGGGCCGTGGAGGAGAGTAATGAAAACTGCGTGGAAAAATAAGAACATCCCGGTGGTCCTGGAGATCATCTATATCGGCGCGCTGCTGGCGTTTGTCGTTTTTTCTTTTTATACTTTTACCAGGGATAACCGGCAGCGTATCCTGATGCAGAATGGCGGCTTTATCGAGGCGGCCACGGAGCAGACCGCCGCCCGGGTCAACGAGCTGATCCGCAACGCCGAGCGGGATGTGGATATGATCGCGTATCTTTACGGCTCCCTGATGACGGAGCCGGAGGTAGATTCCGAAATGCTTCGGGATATGACGGAACGTTCCAATTTTGATTATGTAGAATTCATTTCTTCCGATGGGATGGACCTGACGGCGGACGGGCGGACGGCGGATCTTTCGGACAGGGAATATTTCCAGCAGGGGATGCAGGGCAACAGCGGCAAGTGCGTGATCTACAATTCCCGGATCACCAACGAGACCCTGCTGATCTTTTACACGCCTTTTTATTATGAGGAAAGGATCATCGGCGTGTTGAGCGGGATCCTCAGAGGGGATACGCTGTCGGAGATCTTTTCCGCAGAGTATTTTGGGCTGCAAAACGGCAATTATCTGTTGGAACGGGACGGCAGCGTGATCTTTTCCACGGGGGACAGTTCCGGTTCCGGGAACCTGCTGGCCTCCATGAAAGAAAGAAACCGCCTGTCCGAAAAGGATCTGGAGAAGCTGGAGCAGGCGCTGGAGAATGGCAGTTCCACAAACTTCAATTATGAAGGCGCCAACGGCGCGGGCAGCGCCTATGTTACGGCGCTGGAGGACGGCGACTGGATGCTTTTGCAGAATTTTTCCTCCGTCCTGACCCGGGATATGGCGCAGAGTGCGGATTCTGCGGGCATTCGGCTGGAGCTGAAGCTCTTTGCCGTTTTTATGGCGTATCTTTTGTATCTGGCGATCAAAAACTGGATGCAGAAAAAAAGGCTGGTTTCTGAGAACCAGCAGATGTCCCGGATCGTAGATGCGGTTCCCCAGTTGTTTACCCGCTTTGCGCTGGTAGATTATGAGACGGATACTTACGAATATTTGGAGGATAAAAAGAGCAGCGCGCTGGAACGGGGCTCCTATTCGGATCTGATCCGTTTCCTGGATTCAAAATATATTCCGGGAGAGGGCAGCGGAGAAAACATGAGCGTTCTGATCTCGCCGGAATATGTGAAGGAGCATCTGACGGAGGATGTGCCGTACCTGCAGTTTGAATATCAGATCGATATGGAGGGAAAGCGCTGGGAGAATGTTTCTATCCTGTGTCTGAAGAGAAAGGACGGCGTACCCTCCAACGTCCTGTATGCCATTCAGGACGTCACCGCCTTAAAGGAAAGGGAGATGCAGATCCGTATGGCGCTGCAGGACGCTTCCGAGGCGGCGGAGGCGGCCAACCGGGCAAAATCCGATTTCCTGGCCCGCATGTCCCACGATATCCGCACGCCCATGAACGCCATTATGGGAATGACGGCGGTGGCGGCCATGCATCTGGACGACAGGGAGCGGCTGACGGACTGCCTGGGGAAGATCACGGTTTCCAGCCGCCATCTTCTGGCCCTGATCAACGACGTACTGGATATGTCCAAGATCGAAAGCGGGAAAGTTACGCTGTCCGAGGAACCCTTCAGCATGGCGGATATGGTGGACAGCATCGTGACGATCATCCGGGGACAGGTAAACAGCAAGCGCCAGGAACTAAAGGTGCATATTTCGGATATCGAGCATGAGAACGTGATCGGGGATACGCTGCGTCTGCGCCAGGTGTTCGTCAATATCCTGGGGAACGCGGTGAAGTTTACGCCCGAAAACGGCACGATCACGTTTTCTATCCGGGAAAACGAGTCCCGGATCCATGGGATGGCCTGTTACGAATTTGTCTGTGAGGATACGGGCATCGGTATGGACGAGGCGTTTTTAAAGACGATATTCGATCCCTTCACCCGGTCGGAAAACTCCGTCAGCCGCAACATCGAGGGGACCGGATTGGGGATGTCCATTACCCGGAATATCGTACGGCTGATGGAAGGCGATATTCAGGTGGAGAGCCAGGTGGGGGTCGGATCCCGGTTTACGGTCCAGATCCATCTGAAGCTGCAGGATCTGGAGGCAGAGGATGTGGAGGAACTGGCGAACCTTCGCATCCTGGTGGCGGACGACGACAGGGACTCCTGCATCGCGGCCTGTGAGATCCTGGAGGGCATTGGCATGCAGGCCGAATGGGTGTCAAGCGGGGAAGAAGCCGTTTTGCGCACCAGGAAGTCCCATGAAGAAGGGGATGATTTTGCCGCCGTGATCCTTGACTGGAAGATGCCCGGCAAAGACGGTATCGAAACGGCGCGGGAGATCCGGCAGCAGGTCGGCGACGGCGTACCGATCATTATTTTATCCGCCTATGACTGGACGGAAGTGGAAGACAGGGCGCGGGATGCGGGCATACAGGCCTTCATCGAAAAGCCGCTGTTCCGTTCCCGCCTGGTATATGCGCTTAAATCGGTGCTGTCCAGGGACGACGGCAAAAAGCAGATGGAAATGGAGGAACTCCATCAGGCCGGCTTCCAGGGGAAACGGGTGCTTTTGGTGGAGGATAACGAATTGAACCGGGAGATCTCGGAGGAACTGCTTACCGCTATCGGCGTCGAAGTGGAACAGGCGGAAGATGGGAAGCAGGCGGTGGAGAAGGTGCAAAGCAGCAGCCCGTATCACTACGATCTGATCTTTATGGATATTCAGATGCCGGTCATGAACGGCTATGAGGCCGCGCGCCGCATCCGCAGCCTGGATCGGGAGGATACCGGAAAGGTTCCGATCATTGCCATGACTGCCAACGCTTTTGCGGATGATGTCAAGGAAGCTTATGATGCGGGGATGAACGACCACGTTGCCAAACCGGTGGAAGTCGCAAAATTGGTGGAGGTTTTGCAGAAATGGCTGTAAACCCTGCGGCCGATGCGGGGCAGGAGCGTTCTTTTTTTCAATCTGTGCGCGGGCACAGGAGAAAGTGAAATTGCACAAACCCGTGCGTTTGAAAGCGAATAAATAAAATCGCCGTTTGTTCATTTTGATGAAAATGAAACTCTGTGTTGATTTTCACAGCGACGACAGTTATGATAAAAACAGGAATGTGCGTGCGACAGGTGGAATGTTTTAAACACCGTGCGCGGGCACGGAAGGAGGGGCTTATGTATTATATTGGGGTCGACCTTGGGACGTCCGCGGTGAAGCTGTTGTTAATGGAAGGCAGCGGAAAGATCGCCAACGTGGTTTCCAGGGAATATCCGCTGTATTTCCCGCATCCGGGCTGGTCCGAGCAGAAGCCGGAGGACTGGTACGAGCAGACGATGGCGGGCATGGAGGAACTGCTGCAGGGGTTTGACAGGTCGCAGGTGGCGGGGATCAGCTTTGGCGGCCAGATGCACGGGCTGGTGATCCTGGACAGCCAGGACAACGTGATCCGTCCGGCGATTTTGTGGAATGATGGCAGGACCTCAGTGGAGAATGATTATCTGAACAATGTGATCGGCAGGGAAACGCTGTCCGCTTACACGGCGAACATTTCCTTTACCGGTTTCACCGCGTCCAAGCTGCTCTGGGTGAAGAAAAACGAGCCGGAAAACTTTGCGCGGATCGAGAAGATCATGCTGCCCAAGGACTATCTGGCCTATAAGCTGACGGGCGTGCATTGCACCGACGTTTCCGACGCTTCCGGGATGCTTCTGTTCGATGTGAAGAACCGCTGCTGGTCGAAGCAGATGTGCGAGATCTGCAGCGTGAAGGAAAGCCAGTTGGCCAGGATCTATGAAAGCTACGAGGCGGTGGGCTGCGTCCTGCCCGCCATTGCCGGGAAGCTGGGGATCCCGCAGACTGTGAAGGTGGCGGCGGGGGCCGGGGACAACGCGGCCGCAGCCGTGGGCACAGGCACGGTGGGCGAAGGGATGTGCAATATCTCCCTGGGGACCAGCGGCACGATCTTCATTTCCTCGGAGCATTTCAGCGTGGATAAGCACAATGCCCTGCACGCTTTTGCACATGCCGACGGGCATTATCATCTGATGGGATGCATGCTTTCCGCGGCCTCCTGCAACAAATGGTGGATGGACGAGATCATCGGCACCAAGGAATACGCCAAGGAGCAGGCGGCTATCGGGAAACTGGGCGAAAACCATGTGTTTTTCCTGCCCTATCTGATGGGCGAGCGTTCCCCCCACAACGATCCGGATGCCAGGGGCACTTTTATCGGGATGACCATGGATACCACCCGGGCCGATATGACCCAGGCGGTGCTGGAGGGCGTGGCCTTTGCCCTGAGGGATTCCTTTGAAGTGGCAAAATCCCTGGGGATCAAGATCGAGAGGACCAAGATCTGCGGCGGCGGCGCCAAGAGCCCGCTGTGGAAGAAGATCATTGCCAACGTGATGAACATTAAGGTGGATGTGATCGAGAGCGAGGAAGGCCCCGGCTACGGCGGCGCGATGCTGGCGGCGGTGGCCTGCGGCGAATACGCTTCCGTGAAAGAGGCGGCGGAGAAGCTGGTGAAGGTGGTGGATACGGTGGATCCCGATCCGGCGCTGGCGCTCAAGTATGAAGCCCGCTACCAGCAGTTTAAGCAGATCTATCCGACCGTTAAGGAGCTTTTCCCAATATTAAAGTAATCATTTAAAGGAGGTCGAACGCTCATGAAAATTTTAAGTGTCACGGACAGCGCCTTCAAAAAGTACGGCAGGGTGATATCGGATATCGATTTTTCACAACTGCTTTGCAGGATGGAGGAGATCACGCCGGTGCCGGAGGATGTGGTTTATGTCCCTTCCGTGCCGGAACTGGAAGCTTTGCCGGTCTTTCGGGAGTTGACGGAAAAGACCTACGGGGAGCTGCCCATTCAGATCGGTTACTGCAACGGGCACAATGTGAAGCTGAACGCCCTGGAGTACCACAGAAGCTCCGAGATCGACATTGCTGTGAACGATCTGGTGCTGATGCTGGGCTGGCAGCAGGATATCGAGGACGATTTTACCTATGATACTTCCAAAGTGGAGCTGTTTTTAGTGCCGGCGGGCACGGCGGTGGAGTTGTATGCGACGACATTGCATTACGCGCCCTGCCATGTGGAAGAGAAAGGGTTCCGGTGCGTGGTGGTGCTTCCGAAGGATACGAACCTGGATCTGGACGCAGCCCATAAGGGCGGCGAGGACGGCCATCTGACGGCGAAGAACAAATGGTTGCTGGGACACCCCGAGGGCGGCCTGCTGGAAGGCAGCCCCATGGGACTGGTGGGGGAGAATCTCTCCCTGTGATATCGTGAAACGGGCGGAGAAACGCAGTTTCCGCTTGAAATATGACGGCGAAGCCGTTGCAAAATGTATGTGGAGGAAAATAAGATGAACAACATGCCTGTGGAAAAAATTGGCGTTGTGGCCGTGAGCCGCGACTGTTTCCCGATGACGCTGTCCGTATCCAGACGGCAGGCCCTGGTAAAAGCTTATCAGGAGAAGTACGGCGATATCTACGAGTGTTCCGTATGTATCGAGAACGAAAAGGATATGCGCAGGGCGCTGGCGGAGGTGAAAGAGGCCGGATGCAACGCGCTGGTGGTTTATCTGGGCAACTTCGGGCCGGAGTCCTCAGAGACGCTGCTGATCAAAGAGTTCGGCGGTCCCTGCATGGTGGTGGCGGCTGCGGAAGAGACCGGCAACAACTTAATCGACGGCAGAGGCGACGCCTACTGCGGCGTCCTGAACGCCAGCTATAACTTAAAGCTGCGCAACTTAAAGGCGTACATTCCGGAGTATCCGGTGGGCACGGCGGCCCAGTGCGCGGATATGATCGCGGAATTTGGGCCTATCGCAAGGGCCGTGATCGCGCTGAATAATTTAAAGATCATTTCCTTTGGCCCCCGTCCGCAGGACTTTTTGGCCTGCAACGCGCCCATCAAGCAGCTCTACAATCTGGGCGTTGAGATCGAGGAGAACTCCGAGCTGGATCTGTTCGAGGCGTTCCATAAGCACGACGGCGATGCGCGTATCGAGGCGGTAGCTGCGGATATGGCAGCGGAACTGGGTGCGGGCAATAAGAAGCCCGAGATCTTAAAGAAGCTGGCCCAGTACGAGATCACTCTTCTGGACTGGGTGGAAGCGCACAAGGGAAGCCGGGATTATGTGGCGATCGCCGGCAAGTGCTGGCCCGCGTTCCAGACGCAGTTCGGCTTCGTGCCCTGCTATGTGAACAGCCGCCTGACCAAAATGGGGATCCCGGTATCCTGTGAAGTGGATATTTACGGCGCCCTCAGCGAGTACATCGGCACGGTCGTCAGCCAGGATGCGGTGACGCTTCTGGATATCAACAATTCCGTGCCCGCCGATATGTATGAGGCGGAGATCAAGGGCAAATACGGCCAGTATACCCTCAAGGACACCTTCATGGGCTTCCACTGCGGCAATACCCCTTCCAGCAAGCTGGCGTTCTGCGAGATGAAGTTCCAGCGCATCATGGCAAGGACCTTGCCGGAAGAAGTGACGCAGGGCACGCTGGAAGGCGATATCGCGCCCGGCGACATCACCTTCTTCCGTCTGCAGAGTACTTCCGACGCGAAGCTGCGCGCTTATATCGCCCAGGGCGAGGTACTCCCGGTAGCGACCCGTTCCTTCGGCGGCATCGGCGTGTTCGCCATTCCGGAAATGGGCCGTTTCTACAGGCATGTGCTTATTGAAAAGAATTTCCCTCATCATGGCGCGGTAGCCTTCGGACATTACGGCAAGACGCTGTTTGAAGTGTTTAAGTATATCGGCGTGCCGCTGGAGGATCTCAATTTCAACCAGCCTAAGGGCATGCTCTATCCGACCGAGAATCCTTTTGCGTAAGGGGATCTTTTGCGTAAGGGGATGCATTTTTACATGAAGTAAAGCCGGGGGCTTCTCCTGCCTGCAGGGCAGGCCGAAGCCCCTTTCCCGCACAGGGAACACTCATCCGCTCAATATGACAACCGGAGGACAACAAAATGAGCAAATACCGTACCCGGGCCGCAGCGCTCGTGGCACAGATGACTTTGGAAGAAAAGGTGAGCCAGACCTTATACAACGCGCCGGCCATCGAAAGGCTGGGGATCCCGGCCTATAACTGGTGGAACGAGGCGCTGCACGGCGTGGCGCGGGCGGGAACCGCGACGCTGTTTCCCCAGACCATTGGCATCGCTGCTGCCTTTGACGAGGAGCTGGTGGGCAGAATGGCGGAGACGATCGCCACGGAGGCGAGGGCCAAGTACAACGCGCAGAAAAAGGCGGGAGACAGGGATATCTATAAGGGGCTGACTTTCTGGTCCCCCAATGTGAATATTTTCCGGGATCCACGCTGGGGCAGAGGGCAGGAAACCTATGGGGAGGATCCCTATCTGACCTCCCGTATGGGCGTGCGCTTCATAGAAGGACTGCAGGGGGACGATCCGGACTATTTAAAGGCGGCGGCCTGCGCGAAGCATTTCGCCGTACACTCCGGCCCCGAGGGGCTGCGCCATTCCTTTGACGCCGTCGTATCCAGACAGGATCTGTATGAGACTTATCTGCCCGCCTTTAAGGCCTGCGTACAGGAGGCGAAGGTGGAGGCGGTGATGGGCGCCTACAACCGCACCAACGGGGAGCCTTGCTGCGGGAGCAAAACCCTGCTGCAGGATATCCTGCGGAAAGAATGGGGCTTTGAAGGGCATGTGGTCAGCGACTGCTGGGCGATCCTGGATTTCCACGAAAACCATAAGGTGACGAAGACGCCGCTGGAGTCTGCGGCCATGGCGATGAAAAACGGCTGCGATCTAAACTGCGGCTGTATGTTCCCCAATCTGCGGGACGCGGTGCGCGGCGGCTATGTGGACGAGGCGCGGCTGGACGAAGCGGTGACCAACCTGATGGAATGCCGCATGAAGCTGGGGCTGTTTGAAGAAGAGGGGAAGGTCTCCTTTGATGCGATCGGCTACGATCAGGTGGATACGAAGGAGAACCGCGCGCTGAACCTGGAGATCTCCAGAAAGAGCCTGGTACTTTTAAAGAATGAGGACCATCTCCTGCCGCTGGACAAGGCGAAGATCAGGTCCATCGGCGTGATCGGGCCCAACGCGGATTCCCGCAAGGCGCTGGTAGGCAATTACGAGGGGACGGCCTCCCGCTATGTGACGGTGCTGGAAGGCATAGAGGACTATGTGGGAGAGGATGTGCGCGTTTATTACTCCGAGGGCTGCCATCTGTACCGCGACCGGACAAGCAATCTGGCCCAGGCGGACGACCGGATGTCCGAAGTCCGGGCGGTCTGCGAGGTCAGCGATGTGGTCGTAGTCGTGCTGGGACTGGACAGCGGCATCGAGGGCGAACAGGGAGACGCCGGCAATGAATTTGCCAGCGGGGACAAGAAGGACCTGAAATTCCCCGGCCTGCAGCCGGAAGTGCTGCGCGTCGCGTATGAAAGCGGGAAGCCGGTGATCCTGGTCTCCATGACGGGATCCGCCATGGCGCTTTCCTGGGAGGCAGAGCATATCCCGGCCATTATCCAGGCCTGGTATCCGGGATCCCAGGGCGGCCGCGCGGTAGCGGAGCTGATCTTTGGCGCCTACAGCCCGGAGGGCAAGCTGCCGGTGACCTTCCCTTATACCACGGAGGAACTGCCGGAATTTACGGATTATGCCATGAAGGGCAGAACCTACCGTTATATGGAAAACGACGCCCTGTATCCTTTCGGTTACGGCCTTTCCTATACGTCCTTTGCGCAGAAAGAAACTGCCCTGGATACCCGGACGATAGAGGAAGGAGGCACGGTTACTATTACCGCTACCGTGCAGAATACGGGCGCGATGGCGGGCGGACAAACCCTGCAGGTCTATGTGAAGGCGCTGCGGAAGAACACGCCCAACGCACAGCTAAAGGGGCTGCAGAAGGTGTATCTGCAGCCGGGTGAGGAAAAAACGGTGCGGATCGCGCTGCCCGAGACCGCTTTCGGGCTTTACAACGAAGAGGGCGAATGTATGCTGGAAGCCGGCGATTATGCGGTCTATGCAGGGATGCAGCAGCCGGATGAAAGAAGCGCTGTCTTGACGGGACAGCGGCCGGTATGCCTGACGGTACACTGCAGCCGGACGCGGAAACTGTAAAGGATAAGACAATCATCGATAGAACAATAGGGAGGGGCGCGCCGCTTTTTTTGGTTCAAAGAGCGGACGCCCCTCTTTTTGCGCGCCCGCCGCAGGCGGATGGATATAAACGGCGGGACTGGGGTTAAAACGTTTTTTGCCGCGCCGCGGTAAAAAAGGCCGCGAAAATCTTACCGCCGTCCACAACCCCCTGGCGTTTGAAACTCCCGCAAAGTCGTTCGGGATGCCATTGAAATCCCAGTATGGGAAGGGATTCATGCCGGATCCCCTCTGCCACGCCGTCTTCCGTCCATTGGATGACGGCTATTTTTTTGGCCGCAAAGGCGCCGGGCGAAGAGGCGCGTTTTGACGCCGCCTGGGACTGGGGCAGAAAAAATCCCTGATGGTGCGCGCTGTTGACAAAAAAAGCGCTGCCGTAGAGTTTTTCCAGAGCGCTGCCTGCGGCGGCATAGGTGAGATGAAGCTGGTCGCCTCCGTCGTAACGGTGTTTTTCTGCGCCGGGAAGGTGTTGGCACAGCCCGCCGCCAAAGTAGAGATTGATGAGCTGCATGCCTTTGCATATCCCAAGCACGGGCCGCCGTCTTTGCACAATAACGGACAGCATTGCCAACTGCTGACGGTCCAGCAGCGGGTCGATGTCTTTACAGCGGGGGTCTGCGGCCGGACGTCCCGGCAGCAGCGCAGGGTCGATGTCGCCGCCGCCGGGTAAAAGCAGGGCGTCCCAGCATACGGCACGGGAGGGGGACAGGGATATTTCGATGGCGGCGGCAGGGTCTGCCAGGCGCAGGGCCTTTACATAATTGCGGGTGAGGTCAGGGGTACCGGCGATTCCGATCTTCATGGATACGACTCCTTTTGCAGAAAATTCCTTTTTCGGTAAGAAGGAAACCGATAAACCATATGCCGGATCCCAGCCGTCCATTCCAATATAAGAACAGCGCGGATCCGACCCTGCCGTGATGCAAAAAAACGCCGAAAGGACGGACAAACTGGCGGATCTGGAAGCGTTTTTGGCCAGTATGGCGGAAAAAAAACCATTTTTAAGCGTATTTGGCAAAATACAATAGCAGAATGCTTAAAATAAATGGTCGATATGGCACAGTTTATGAGCAAAATTCATCGGATGAATATTGACAGAGTTCACCATCTGCATTAAAATTATATAAATTAAATCTTTTCGGAAAGGTGGTTTCTCGTGGTATGGCGACAAAAGTCAACAAAAAAGGCGTAGTCACGCTCTCCAACGGACAGACGATTGTGCTGAAGCGCATGAGCACCAAGCAGTATGTCATACAGCATAAATGGCTGTATCTGCTGTTTTTGCCCGGCTTCCTCTACTTCATCCTGTTCCGCTATGTCCCTATGGGCGGGCTGATCATCGCCTTTAAGGAGTACTCTCCCTTCATCGGGATCTGGGACAGCCCATGGGTGGGGTTCGGGCAGTTCCAGAAGTTCTTCAGCAATCATGACTTTATGAATCTGCTGGTGAACACGCTGGGGATCAGCCTGCTTCAGCTTTTGCTGTATTTCCCGGCGCCGATCATCCTCTCCCTGTTTTTGAACGAAGTCAGGCACAGCGGGTATAAGAGAGTGGTGCAGACGCTGGTGTACATCCCCCACTTCGTATCCTGGGTTATCGTGACCAGCTTGACCTACCAGTTGTTCAACGTATCGGATGGTATTTTTAATATCATTTACCAGTCCCTGTCGGGGGGCAAGAGCTTTGATATCCTGCAGAACGCTTCCACATTCTGGGGCCTGATCGTCGGGCAGGATATCTGGCGTGAGACAGGTTACGGTACCATCGTTTTCCTGGCGGCGTTGTCCGGCGTGGACCAGGAGCTGTATGAAGCCGCAAGGGTAGACGGCGCGGGCCGCTGGAGACTGATGTGGCACATCACCCTTCCCGCTATCAGAAGCACGATCGTTATGATGCTGATCATGCGTGTCGGCAGCATCCTGAACACAGGCTATGAGCAGATCTTCATGATGAGAAACGACCTGAATATCGCCAGAGCGGAAGTTTTTGATACCTACATTTATACGAAAGGTATCCGGAGCGGCCAGTATTCCTTCTCCTCCGCCGCCGGTATGTTTAAGTCCGTGGTCGGCATGATCATGGTGTTGCTTGCCGACAGGGTTGCCAAGATGTTCGGCGAGAGCGGATTGTATTAAGAAGGGGGTGTGGATTATGGCGAAAGAACATAAAGTGAAAGAGGGCGCCAAGGTTCGCAAAAGCACCGGCGACCGGATCGTAGACGTGATCATTTATGTTGTGCTGGGCCTGATCGCCCTGAGTACGGTACTGCCTTTCCTGTATGTGTTTGCAGGTTCCTTCGCAACGGAGAAGGAACTGACGGAGAGGGCGTTTTTCATCATTCCCAGCGAATGGTCCTTGAACGCTTACCAGTACGCTATCAGGACCGCCAATATCCTGAGGGGCCTGCGCAATTCCATCCTGCTGACGATCCTCGGGACGGTCAGTTGTATGGCATTCTCCCTGACCTTTGCCTATCCCCTGTCCAAGACCCATTTCAGGGGCCGCAACTGGATGATGAATATGGTTATCTTTACGATGCTGTTCGGCGGCGGCATGATCCCTTCCTACCTGGTCTATCAGGCCTACGGCCTGCTGGATAGCTGGTGGGCGCTGATCCTGCCCGGCCTGATCAGCCCGTTCAACATGATCATCATCAAGAAGTTTTTCCAGGGGCTTCCGGTGGAGCTGGACGAAGCCTCTTATATGGACGGCGCCAATGATCTTCAGATCTTCACCAAGGTGGCGCTGCCGCTGTCCAAACCGGTTATCGCTTCCATTTCGCTGTTTTACGGCGTGGGATTCTGGAACGATTACTTCAACGCCATGATTTATCTGTCCACCGCAGAGAAATATCCGATCCAGATCCAGCTTCGGTCCATCATCCTGCAGACGTCCAAGATCGCCGATAACCAGGTGCTGGACTACGATATGTTCGGTGCGCCGCCCGATAAGGCCGTGAAGATGGCCTGTACGGTGATCGCGACGGTGCCGATCCTGATCGTGTATCCTTTCGTACAGAAATATTTCACCAAGGGCGTCATGGTAGGCGCGGTGAAAGGCTGATTTCAGTGATTGCGGGAGAGTCCCGTTTTCATAAAAAATATTCCATCAAGGAGGACGATATGAAAAAGAAAAGCATCAGCAAGATCCTTGCGCTGGCGCTGGCCTGTGTGATGACCGTCGGCCTTACGGCCTGCGGCGGAAGCAGCTCGGGCAGCACCTCGCAGCCTGCAGCGGATGCGGGCAGCACTTCGCAGCCTGCGGCGGATGCAGGAAGTTCCGACGCCGGCCAGGCCGAAGCGCCCGCTGAGGAGGCGGCTCCTGTGGAGCGCCAGACCATTACCTGGAGCGTCATCGACTTGAACGCCGGTAACAACAACGTTGGCGACTATGCGGAAGAGATCTTCCAGAAGATCGAAGATTATGTGGGCCATGACATCGAACTCACCTGGGTGAACAACGATGCCCTGAGCGAGAAGAACTCCCTGTACTTTGCCAGCCCCAAGACAATGCCCATGATCATGTCTTACGGCGGCACCATGACCGGCGACGTTGTGAACGCGGCCAAGGCCGGCGCATTCGTCGATCTGAACCAGTACATCTGGGATAAAGAGAAATATCCCAACCTTTCCGGTATGGCTGAGAACGTTGCCGCCAACCTGACCGTGGACGGCAAGCTGATCGCTCTGCCCCGTACCCGTGTGGTAGGCCGTTACGGCCTGTGCTATCGTCAGGACTGGGCGGAAGCGCTGGGCGTTGAGCTTGGACCTAACGCGACTCCCGACGATGTGTACAATATGCTGGTCGCCATGAAGAACGGCAACGACAAGCATGAAGGCTTCTGCGATTATCCGATGGAGATGACCTCCTATACCGGTCCTTTCGATATCATCCAGACCTGGTTCGGCGTTGGCAACGGCTGGGCGGAAGTGGACGGACAACTGGTTCCCGTGTGGATGCAGGACGAATACTTCGAGGCTGTTGAGTACATCAAGAAGCTCTATGATGAGAAACTGATGCCTCAGGATTGGCCTTCCATTCCTACCGACAGTTGGAGCGACGGCTGCAAGAAAGGTCAGAACGGCGTGTACATCGACGTGCTGGATTCCGGTAAGAGGATCTGGAACTATTTCGTAGCGGAAGATACGTTTACCCCTTCCGTGATCAATCCGGATGAACCCGCCCGCGAAGTGCTTTACGGCGCGGTCAACGGCCACACCCTGGCGACTGCCGGTTACAACGGCTTCTATACTCTGTCCGCTTCTACGCTGGACACCCCTGAGAAGATCGAAGCGGCGCTGACGATCTTGGATAAGCTGAACGATCCCGAGATGCTGGTCCTGACCCAGTACGGTCTGGAAGGCATCAACTATGAGTTGGACGATCAGGGCAGAATTGTGAAGCTGGATGCAGAGGACACCGGGCTTTCTTCCAACTATCAGGGCCTGAACCAGCTGCTTTGCTTCCTGCCTTCTACTGAGGCGACTACGGTTCCTACCGTGACCACCGAGAGAGACGACGCGCAGAACGCGGCCTATGAAGCGGCCCTGCCTTACGCAGTCATTGATCCCGCCCTTTCCTTCAAGGTAAATTCTCCTGCTTATGCGGAGAATGGCGCGGATCTGGACAGCCAGGCTTCCGCTCTGAGGACCCAGTATATCTGCGGCGCGATCACGCTGGATCAGTTGAAGTCCGGCTTTGACGACATCAGGGCCCAGGGCTATGATCAGATCATTGCGGAGATCAACGAGCAGTATGCGGCGAACAAATAAGAATTGCATGCAGAATTTGATCTGATATGCGGCGCCTGATAAAAGGCTGACGATCACCGGCATCCGTTTACGGATGCCGGTGTCTTTTTTCACACGCAGCCCCTGTGCTGCGCTTATAGTATGGAGGGAACGATGCAGAACTTTCAGTTAAAAATTGCGGAAATAGAAGACGATCATGTGACGGTGAAATGGGATCCGCTGCTTGCTGCCTGCAAGGGGGATCTTGTCCGCTATCGGATCTACTGGGCCGACCGGTATACGCCTTATATGCAGTACCGGTGTCTGGAAGAGACGTCGGACCTGCAATATACGCTGCGCCGTTCCACCCATATTCCCCATTATCTGAGAGTGGACGCCTATCGGGGAAACGAGAAGGTCGGAGAGAGCGGGCTATTGAAAACGCCGGTTAAAAGAGTGCTGCAGGAACAGTTGGAAAAGTTGGACCGGGGGCTGATCGCCGTGGCGACCGGACAGGGGGTGTTTCTGTCCTGGCGGATGTGGCGGGATGAGGTATCAGGATATACGGACACCGGCATGAGCGGCGCGGATTACTGCGTGTACCGCAATGGGAAAAAGATCGCTGTGGTGACGGACAGTACCAACTTCCTGGACAGATCCGGCTCTGCCAGGGACCGCTATTCGGTTTCGGCCTGTTACGGGGACAAGACAGAACAAGAGCCCTGCCGCGAGGTATTGCCCTGGGACAACGACGGCCCCTATCTGGAAGTGCCTATGCGCAAACCCGCTGACGGCGTGACCCCGGCGGGGGAGGCTTATACCTACAGCGCCAACGACATGAGCGTGGGCGATGCGGACGGCGACGGCGAATACGAATTGTTCGTCAAGTGGGATCCATCCAATTCCCACGACGTGTCCCACCGGGGCTATACCGGGAACTGTTATATCGACTGCTATAAGATGGACGGCAGGCTCTTGTGGCGCCTGGATATGGGGCCGAATATCCGCGCCGGCGCCCATTATACCCAGTTCATGGTCTATGATTTCGACGGGGACGGGAGGGCGGAAATGTCCGTCAAAACCGCGCCGGGCACCTGTATGACGCTGTTTGGCGAAAACGGAGGCGTCCTGGAACGGCGTTTCATCACGCTGCCCGAAAGGGATGCGCAAAACGGCGTCACCCATGAAGACCGCTATGCCTGCAGCGCGGCGGATTACCGCACGCATCTTGTGGAGGTATTTCAGAACTGGCGGGAGCATCCCATGGTGAGAAGCGGCCAGTGGCCGGATACGTTGGAAACGTGTTTTCACATCGAAAAAAGATTTGAGTATCCTTTAAGCCTGCGGGATGCGGAAACGCTGGCGGATTATTTTCTGGATGAATACGCCCTGCAGCGCAGCCCGAAGAACAGGCTGCGGGAATTTGAGGGGTTTATTTTCAAAGGCCCTGAATATCTGACCATGTTTGCCGGGGATGGAAGGGAGCTGGAGACTATCGATTTCCCGCATCCGCGTGACGACGACGGCCTGATGTGGGGAGATTATGCCATGTCCCGGATCGAACCCTGTAACCGGGTGGACCGGTTCTTGTCGGGAGTGGCCTATCTGGACGGGGAACATCCGTCCCTGATCGTCTGCCGGGGCTATTATACCCGGACTACGGTGGCGGCCTATGACTTCCAGGAGGGAAGGCACAAACTCCGGTTTGATATCGACAGCGGCTATGTGCCCATGGACAACCCGTTCTGCGCTTCTCCCCATGAGGCCCAGGGCAGCGACCCGGTTTACGGCGTGCTGGCGGGGCAGGGGGATCATTGCCTTTCCGCAGTGGACGTGGACGGCGACGGTTGTCAGGAGATCATCTATGGCGCGGCGGTCATCGACCACGACGGCAGCGTTTTGTACTCCTCCTACGGGAATTTACCAGATGGCCGCAGGGCCAAGCTGGGGCATGGGGATTCCATGCATGTGGCGGTCATCGATCCGGACAGGCCCGGATTTCAGATTTTCAACGTGTTTGAAGGGGCAAAGAACGCGCCTTACGGCTGGGCGCTGCGGGACGCTGAAACCGGAGAGATCCTGTTTGGGGAATATGCCGAGGAGGATCTGGGGCGCTGTATGATCGGGGATGTGAGCCCCGGTGTGCGGGGGCTGTCCGTGTGGGTGCGGGAAGTGTACGATTGTAAAGGAAACAAACTGGCGGAAAAGCCCCTTTCCACCAATCAGGCCATCCGCTGGGCGGCGGATCTGACGACGCAGGTGATAGATGGCGCAGACTATCTGAAAGGAGAGCATACCGGCGTGATCAACGATCACCGGCACGGCATCCTCTTAAAACCGGAAGGGACGCTGTGCAATAACGGAACCAAGGGGAATCCCTGTCTGGTGGCCGACCTGTTCGGGGATTTTAGGGAGGAGATCGTGCTGCGCACGGCGGACAGTAGCGCGATCCGAATCTATACGAATACGGAGATCACGCAGCATAAGCTGTTTACGCTGATGCACGATCCCATGTACCGCGTCGGCATTGCCTGGCAGAACAACTGCTATAACCAGACCTGCTATACGAAATTTTACTATGCGTCCGACATGGATTTCTCCCAGGTGCTGCCCGGGATTGAAAGCCGGTAGCGCGCCGGTATCTTTCGTTGCAAACGGGAAAAAACTGTGGCATACTGAAAGAAAGGGCGGACAGTGCAGGAAAGGAAAAGGGGGACAGTTATGCAGGATGAAAAGATTTTGAAACTAAAGGAAATTGTGGATCACAGCGACAACATCGTCTTTTTCGGCGGCGCCGGCGTATCCACGGAGAGCGGGATACCGGATTTTAGAAGCACGGACGGGCTCTATCACCAGCAGTACGATTACCCGCCGGAAACCATTTTGAGCCATACCTTTTATCGGAGAAAGCCGGAAGAATTTTTCCGTTTCTATCGGAATAAGATGCTGGCACTGGATGCAAAGCCCAATGCCGCCCATATGAAGCTGGCCCAATGGGAGCGGGAGGGAAAGCTGAAAGCGGTGATCACCCAGAACATCGACGGGCTGCATCAGGCGGCGGGCAGCAAAAAGGTGCTGGAGCTGCACGGCAGCGTCCTGCGCAACTACTGCGAGCGCTGTCACAGGTTTTACGATGCGCGTTATATCCTGAACAGCCAGGGCGTGCCCCGCTGTGAGTGCGGCGGCCCCATCAAGCCGGATGTGGTACTCTATGAAGAGGGGCTGGATATGGGGATCATGCAGGAGGCGATCTCCTTTATCAGTCAGGCCGATGTACTCATCATTGGCGGCACCTCCCTTGTGGTGTATCCGGCGGCCGGCCTGATCGATTATTATCGCGGCCATAAGCTGGTACTGGTCAACAAGACGCCGACGCCCCGCGACGCCATGGCGGATCTGGTGTTGGCCGGCAGCATCGGGGAGATCTTTGCGGCCCTGTAGTTTTGATTCTCATATGCGGGAGAAGAGTATGGATATTCAGGTGGGAGATGTCGTAACACTGAAAAAACAGCATCCCTGTGGCAGCAGGGAATGGGAGGTGCTGCGCATTGGAGCTGACTTCCGTTTAAAATGCGCAGGGTGCGGCCATCAAATCATGATTGCCAGGAAACTGGTGGAAAAAAATCTGCGGGATTTAAAAAGAAATCCTTGAAATCTGAGAGTTTTCATGGTATCATATTAACTCGTGATATATATTCCTTGCTCCTTTCTTAGAAAAGGGGCCAGAGACCAAAAGGAGGTAAATTTGCATGAACAAGTACGAATTAGCCGTCGTTGTCAGTGCGAAGATCGAGGATGAAGGAAGAACGGCAGTTGTTGACAGATGCAAAGCCCTGATCGAAAGATTCGGCGGCACGGTCACCAACGTGGACGACTGGGGCAAGAAGAGGCTTGCTTACGAGATCCAGAAGATGAGAGAAGGCTTCTATTACTTCATCCAGTTCGAGGCTCCCGCTGCCGCTCCTGCGGAGATCGAAAGCCGCGTTCGCATTATGGACAACGTGCTTAGATACTTAATCGTCAAAGCGGACGAAAAGTAAGAAGCGCACCGCGTGTCTGAGATTAAAAGACAGGCACAGAAAGAGAGTCAATATGAATAAAGTAATTCTTATGGGACGTCTGACCCGGGATCCGGAAGTCCGGTATTCCCAGGGTGAGAATGCAACCGCCATTGCCCGTTATACGCTGGCGGTAGACCGCAGGTTCAATCGGAACGGGGATGAGAACACCGCCGATTTCATCGGCTGCGTCGCTTTTGGAAGGAGCGCCGAGTTCGCGGAGAAGTATCTCCGGAAAGGAACCAAAGTGGCCATTACCGGCAGGATCCAGACCGGCAGCTATACCAACCGGGATGGCGTGAAGGTGTATACCACGGATGTGGTGGTAGAAGATCAGGAATTTGCGGAGAGCAAGAACAGCGGGAATAACGCCGGATATAACAATGGGGATTATAACAACGGCGGTTCCGCAGGCGGCCCTTCCGCTCCCCAGCCCTCTGCGGCAGCGGACGGTTTTATGAACATCCCTGACGGGATCGACGAAGAACTGCCCTTCAACTAAGCAATATTGCGAACGAAGCGAGCAATATTGCGCTACTTCTCGAACGCGAAGCGTTTGAGAAGTTTCCCGAAAAGTATTGCGAACGAAGCGAGCAATATTGCGCTACTTCTCGAACGCGGAGCGTTTGAGAAGTTTCCCGAAAAATATTGCGAGCGAAGCGAGCAATATTGCGCTACTTCTCGAACGCAAAGCGTTTGAGAAGTTTCCCGTAATGTAATTTTCAGACAGGAGGTTAACCATCATGGCATTTAATAAATCCGAAAGACCGGAATCCCCCGCCAAGAGAAGAGGCGGCGTACGCAGAAGGAAGAAAGTCTGCGTTTTCTGCGGAAAAGACAACGTGATCGATTATAAGGACGCCAACAAGCTCAAAAGATATGTATCCGAAAGAGGAAAGATCCTTCCCAGAAGGATCACCGGCAATTGCGCGAAGCATCAGAGAGCGCTGACCGTTGCGATCAAGAGAGCACGTCATCTGGCGCTTATGCCTTATATCGCCGAATGAATTTAAGAAAGAGGGGCTGTCGGGAAATAACCAGCCCTAAGGCAGGGAGGTATGAGAAGCAACTGGCTTTCATACCTCCCTAAAATTTTAGGAAAAGATGGCCCAAAAATCACCTTTTTCTCCGTTCCATGTTATAATGAAATTATGCTCATCAATGATCCACGGCGTTATGTGACATTCGCGGCATCCTTTATAAACGCCGGGCAGATTATGATCTTTGTATTCAACCGGTAATCCCTGTCCGAACGCCAGCATACTCACGACATTTTCAAGCCGTAATCATCAGCATCCAAATCCTCCATCAGTTTCGATACAGACGAAAATCCACAGTTCAGGCCAATGCCGTTTCGCGCATCTTCGATTGACTTTAGGGTGGCGGCGCTTGGTATGGGATTTCCAACGGAATCTCGGATTACAATTCAAGAAATTTATTACAAAGTTTCCGCCCGGGATATGGTATACTTATGATACAGAAAGCTATTTCTCCGCCGTTTCCAAAAAACAGCGGGTACAGAGGAGAAAGTGCCATATGCAGAGGGACAATTCTTTCGGGGAACTGCTTTTTCGTTTGCGGAAACGAAAAGGGGTCAGCCAGTCGAGACTGTGCAGGGGCCTGTGTTCCGTTTCCGCGCTTTCGAGGTACGAAAGAGGAGAGCGGGCGCCCCATATGCTTTTGTTTAACGCATTGATGCAGAGACTGGGAGCATCGGTGGTCAGCTTAAACGCGGTGATATCCATCCGGGAATATCACTATCTGTCCTGGAAAAGGCAGATCCTGCAGGCGGCCAGAGAAAATCGGATCCAAACCGTGCAGGAGCTGCTTAAGGAGCCCGTTTCCCCTGGCGAAGTGGGAGATCGCGCCCTGCAGGAACAGTTTTTGTATGTTATGCGGCCTTTTTTGCAGGAACGGCGGGGAAAGGATTCCGAAAGTATGGAGCTTTTGAAAAAAGCGGCCAGTCTTACCGTCCCCGTGGATCGCGTACCGTTTCGGGAGCTTCTTTTGAGTGCCGGGGAGACATTTATTCTGGTGAAGCTGTCGGATCTTTTGGTAAAAAACGGCGAAAAAGCGCAGGCTGGAAAGCTGCTTTGGGAACTCATAGGTTATTTGGAAAGGAATATGGAAGATGAGATGCGAAGCATCCTGTATCCGCAGGTAGTCCGGATTCTGGCCCCGCTCCTTCTGGAAGAAAGACGTTTTTCGGAATGCGGACAGTTGTGCCGTAACGCCATAGAAATGCAGCGGGACACGGGACATCTTGCGGATATGGAGGAATTGCTCTCCTGTTATCTGCGCTGCGATTGCCAGGGGGAGTATGCCGGGCGGTGCCGGAAATGGCTGTGGACGGTTCAGGAGATTTTCCGACGGTATCCTGTGGAAAAAAATAACAGCATCTTTCCCTGTCAGTGGGAGCAGGAGCTTTATCTGATCCAGGAAATGATCCGTGCCTACCGGGTTATGGACGGTCTGTCGCAGGAGGAAATGAGGGGCCTGCTGTTTTCTCCCGAGACTTTATCCCGGGCAGAAAACGGGAAGCATACCTTGCATACGGAGCATTATTTTGCGGTGCGCGAAAGACTGTCGGTGGAGGAAGAATTTATCAATCCGCGGCTGCATACGAGAGATTACTTTATTCTGGAGAAAATGCAAAAGGTATACCGGGCCATTTCCACGACCCGCTATGAGGATGCGGAAAGAGAATTGGCGCAGGTAAGGGCGAAACTTGAAAAAAGCGGCGAGTTGTCGGACGAATATAATCAGAGCGTTCGGGGAACGGTTTGTCAAGAGGTTTTTGCAAGATTGTCTAAATTAACTTTTTGAGCGGTGGAAGTACCGTCCAAAGCCTCACGCTTACAGAGGTCAAAAAGCGCCTTTTCAAGCGGTTTTTTCGCCTTTTCAGCCTGTTTCACACAGACGATATAAGTTGTTTTGCCAAGTCGTAATTCATA